>Ga0066842_10000301_pt1 | contig 13112 bp, 10 predicted proteins | sample ETNtaG_19_FD_67289 | JGI IMG/M metagenome (GOLD analysis project Ga0066842, IMG submission 67289) | Marine microbial and viral communities from oxygen minimum zone, Eastern Pacific Ocean - ETNP201302PF86A | ecosystem: Environmental > Aquatic > Marine > Oceanic | place: Pacific Ocean: Eastern...
CAATATTTGAACGGCTGATCAACTGTTACCCGGACGCTCTGTGAAAATCGGATCGGTCCGGGGGGAAACGATATGACTGACAAAAACCAACAACTCCCACTTTCACGTTTTACTGTACTGGATTTGACTCGTGTCAGGTCCGGACCCACCGCAGTTCGGCAGCTTGCTGACTGGGGCGCGAATGTCATCAAAATCGAATCGCCAGCACACATGAATACCGACGGCGGAATGGGCGGCGCTCGTCATGGCCCGGATTTCCAGAATATTCACCGCAATAAGCGTGGTGTGACTTTAAATTTGAAGCATGCGGAGGGTTCGGAGGTGCTGATGCGTATGGTTGATCAGGCCGATGTCGTGGTAGAGAATTTTCGGCCGGATGTTAAACGCCGACTGGGAATTGATTATGAATCGTTGGCCAAACGCAATCCGCGTATTATTTTGGCCAGCATATCTGGGTTCGGGCAATCCGGCCCTTATGCAAATAGACCGGGATTTGATCAAGTGGCTCAAGGCATGGGCGGACTGATGTCAATCACTGGGCTTCCCGGTCAGGGGCCCGTACGAGTGGGCGTGCCCATTGCTGATCTGACAGCAGGCATGTACACCGCGATCGGTATACTCATTGCGCTTCTTCAGCGCGAAGAAACTGGTAAGGGTCAGTGGGTCCACACATCTTTGCTGGAGGCGCAGATCGCGATGCTTGATTTTCAGGCTGCACGCTGGCTGATCGGCGGCGAGGTGCCACCACAGGCGGGCAATAATCATCCTACCAGCACGCCGACAGGTGTTTTTGCAACAGCCGATGGGTATATCAATATTGCGAGTGCTGGTGAAACCATGTGGGAGCGTTTGTGTGGTGTATTACAAGCCGATGAATTGTTTAATAACCCTGATTACGCTACCGAGCGGTCCAGACATAAACACAGAGATGCTTTGAATGAAGACCTCGCCGATTATCTACAGCATCGAACCAGTCAGGACTGGATTGATGCTCTGAACGATGCGGGTGTGCCCAGTGGTCCAATCTACGCCATCGATGAAATGTTTGCGGATCCACAGGTCGACCATGTTGGGATGGCTAAGTCACTCCAGCATCCTGAGCTTGGAGAGGTTCAGGTTTTGAAGAATGCAGTCAATCTCAGCGGTACACCGGATATCGATTATCTCCCAACCCCGGAACGCGGGGAACATACAGACAGTGTGCTGGCGGAATTCGGTTACGGTGCAGAGGAGATAGAACGGTTAAGGGTTGCAGGTGTTATTTGATTGCAGGGCCTAGCCAACACGCTTTCTGATTAAATAACGTTGGGTCCCTTCGAAGACAAGAACATCATTCTGGTTGTGGATTGTGGCATGCATTGTAATGACACCGGTTGTATTTTGATCTTTGAGCTCAACGATTTCCAGCATGGGGTAGAGAGTGTTGCCCCGATAGACCGGATGGAGAAACCTGCCGCTCACTTCGATCATCCCCAACAGGGAATCAGCCACCTCGCTGGGAAATGTACCGGCACCGGCGGCCGTCTGGATCATTACCTGCATTCCATGGGCCAGTAGGTCGTCATGGCCTCTCTGACGGCAAAATTCCACGTCGTAGTGGATCGGATCATTATCACCCGAGGCTGACTGAAACATCGCGAACAGCCCGCTAGTTTGAGTGCGCGATGGAATGATGTATTGCTCACCAAGCTTGAAGTCTTCAAAGAATCGAGAGGTGGGTAGTGGCCGTTTTCCATCGGGTAGCGGTTGCTTCATGTGAACTCTCTATCGGATTCGCATTGTTCCCTAACTATATAGCGTGTGGTTTGGGCGCGGAACTTCGGGTCCAATTCGATATTATTTGATTTGTGAAATGATTGTGTATGAGGTGCTCGCTGATCAGTTGGAACGGGCAATGATCACAATGGCTGGCACAATCAGCACGATGGCGATCACAATTCTCGGGGTGAAGCGCTCTTTACGAAAAATAAAATAACCGAGTAGAAAGCTAATGACAGGTGATACAGACACAACGGGGACTACTGTGATGACTTGACCCATTTTAAGAGCGGTGTTCAGAGACCATAACGATATACCATTGATAATTCCTCCAATTAGGAACCAGGTTACACCTGGTGACCACCGGATGGCGGGAATAATCCTCGCATTCTGGATCGATGCTGCGATCAGGCCCATCAGAAGCGAGACACTATAGCCGACAAGCCCGGCGAACAGAGGTTCCGGTACGACGTCCAAGCCTAGCTTGGTTACCGCGTGTGCAAGTGCGCGCAGAATTGCTGCTCCTAGCGGCAGTGACAAAGCCCACACTGGCCACATCGACTTTGTGCTACCACGATAGGTCAGAATTACAACGCCGGTCACGATGGCTAATGTTCCTCCTATCAGGGACGCCGTCATCGTTTCTCCGAGCAGTATGATCGCAAATAATGCGCTAAACAGTGGTGCTGTAGAGGCAAGGGTGGTAGACAATGTCGGGCCCAGAAATCGGATCCCGGCCATTGCAAAATTTGCAGAGAGAAAAGGGCGAAACAGTCCGATAGCAGCGAATAGCGCAGCCCCTGTCGTGAACCAGTACCACGACTCAAGGAACCACGGCGACAGCATCCAGTAGAGAGCAGCCGACGAACAGATAGAGATTAATGTGCCTCGCCGACTGTCAATGTGCCGGAGACCCAAATTATGGAGTTGTACTGCAACGGCAAAAAGAAAGGCCGAACACAGGGCGAGGACGACGGGTGACATCAAACTGTTTTATGGGTGAAGGACAATTGCGGTGGTTAGCCGTCGTAACTCTGTTTGCCCGTATCGCGATGCCAAGTTCTGTACATGTGCCGTTTGTGATCAGAACCTTTGTGATCTATAAAGCCACTGCGGTAGTGCGCAATGTTAATGTTGTTCAGATAGTGAAGGTCGCCGGGACTCAGCTGCGTCTCCACCCATACGGCTGGGTCGTTAAGAAGCTCTTCGACGACAGTCAGTGCTTTTTCCAGGGCCGAGCTGATTGTTTGACCTGCAACGTTGTAGCCTTTCCTGATCAGAGAAATATTTGCGCGACATAGAAGTCTTTTCCCATCCCACTGAAAGAATGGTGCCAGAGTAGTCTTGGCCGCCTGTGGGTGATGTTCGGCTTGCCGATCATAAATCATCGGTTGGTAGAGAACTTCCAGTATTTCTGGGTAGTCCGTGAGCAAGCGGTTGTGGAGGGAGTACAGACTGCAGAATCGACTGACACCACCGCTTTGTGCTGTTTGCCAGCACAGCAGGCCGACATAATGTGGCACCGTCGTCCCAAACGCATTGTCTATATGGAAATTCAGTTCAACCCGCGTGTGTGAGCCGCGCACGCCATAGCCAAATTCTTCACCGCTGTCTGTGACATCATAGATCATCGTACCGTCAAATTTCTGGGCAACGGGGCGACTGATCAACTGACCGAGTATCCAAAAAAAACTGATTATGTCGTTGACATCATGGTCCTTGAGGTTAAGTCCTTTGAGGACAGTAAAGCCACAGCCTTCATCAAGAATGAAGCGTGCTTGCTGGACAGTATTTTGGAGGATCGGCAGTTGGTAATCCTCCGGGGTTAGCAATAGTGTGGGCAAAGGAACTCGCTGTAATGCTTTTACGAGGTCAGTGAGTTCCTTGTTTGCGTCATCGGATACGGTTACACACCAGTCTCCTGCTTGTATGTTTTCACCCATCCAGGCGCGGTGATCTGAAATAATGGTATCGAGCATGGGTAGGTCGGGCGCCAGGACTAGCTCTAGCTGGTATTGTCAGGTTTTACGGCAGTACTATGAGTCATGGACTGGTACAGAAGTTGAACGAAATGAACTGCATCATGGTTCGTACCGTGGCTAATTTGTTGTCGGCAGCTGGTGCCGCCGCCGACCACTGCACTGTTGGATTCCACTTTCCGCAGTGCGGGTAGCAACGAAAGCTCTGCCATAGCCATGGATACATCGTGAGTTTTTGCCCACTGCCCGAAGTCACCCGCCATGCCGCAGCAGCTGCTGGTTATGGGGTTGACTGTCAAATCAGGTATCCAATTCAAGACGGTCTCAACGTCTTTAGCCGTCGCAAATGCTTTTTGGTGGCAATGGCAGTGTAACGCTGCTTGTTTGTACTGTGTGGGTCCCAGATTCAAAGAAAGATCTGCCGATTGTTGAACCAGATATTCTTCGAGAAGAAAGGCCATATTTTTAAGCCCTTTCGTTTCTGATGGCGGTAAAAGTACGTCGTATTCGTCCCGCAGTGTCAGCAAGCAGGATGGTTCCAGTCCGATCAGTGGTATCCCTTGATCGATAAAAGGTTTCACTGCCTTTAAAAGTCGTCGGGCTTCGTGCCTGGCTTCATCTATCAGGCCAGCTGCTAAGAATGTTCGACCACAACACAGCGGTCTTTTGTCATCAGCTCCAGCGATGTGTACGCGGCAGCCGGCACCTGCCAAAACGTTGACCATCGCTTCACCATTACTTGGTTCGAACCAGCGACTGAATGTATCCAGCAGAATAACCACTGGTTGGCCATCGGCAGGTCCAGTTCGAGTGATGCTGTTGAGACGCTTTGACTTATGCCAGCGGGGCAACGGGCGGTGGCGAGTGAAGCCTGTCAGAGCTTCGATACATATAGCAGCACCGGGCAGTTTTTGAACTCCGTTGAACAAGGATCCTACGTCTGCAACCGCTGGTGCATATCGTGGCAGATAGGCTACAAGGCGTTGACCGATGCTGAGTCCATGGGCCGCAGTTTGACTCGCTTGTAATTCAAGCTTCATACGGGCCATGTCAACACCTGTTGGACACTCTCGCTTGCAGGCTTTACAGCCGACACACAGTGACATCGATTCGGCCATTTCACTTGAGGAAAAAGCATTCGGCCCCAGTTGTCCTGTTAGTGCCAGGCGAAGCGTATTGGCACGACCTCGAGTCGAATGAGTTTCGTCGCCCGTTGCGCGGAATGAAGGGCACATCACCGCTGCGTCACGTTTGCGGCAGGCACCATTGTTATTGCACATTTCAACCGCTCCGGCAAACCCTCCCCAGGTTGACCAGTCCAGTTGTGTTGGACTTTTACCGTCTAAATAATTGGGTCCGTAGCGGAACAAAGAGCGATCATCCATACGCGGAGGATCAACAATCTTTCCTGGATTAAATAGGCCGCCTGGATCTATTATTTCTTTGACATTTTCGAAAATGTTCAGCATTCGATCGCCAAACATGATGGGGTGGAATTCTGAACGAACGATGCCATCTCCGTGTTCACCGGAGTGGGACCCTTCGTATTCCTTCACAATGGAAAATGCCTGCTCAGCAATTGAGCGCATCTTTCGAACATCTTCAGGACTTTTCATGTTCAATACGGGGCGTACATGAAGACAGCCCTCTGAAGCATGTGCATACCAGGTGCCACGCGTTCCATGTTTTTCAAAAATACGAGTCAGTCGATCGGTGAACTCTGCAAGGTGTTCTAGCGGTACTGCACAATCCTCAATAAACGATACTGGCTTGTTGTCACCTTTCATCGACATCATGATGTTGAGCCCAGACTTTCGGACTTCCCAGACCGCACGTTGGTCCGTCGGGTTGACGATGTCCACGACAGAGTCTGGATGGCCCAGGTCAGCCATAAGGGTCGATAGATCGCTAAGTTTTTGATGTAGGTGGTTCGGGTCTTCTCCTGCAAACTCAACCAGTAGCAGCGCGTCAGGATCACCCTTTAAAAAACGTGTCAGCGTATCTCTGTATATTGGAATGTCCAACGCCAGATCTATCATGGTCCTGTCGACCAACTCGACTGCGTCTGGTGCCAGACCTACGATGTGTTGCGTCGATTCCATCGCCTGATAAAAGGACGAAAAATGACAGATTCCTAGAACTTTGTGTGGGGGTATGGGTTGTAGGCGCAGCGTCAGTTGGCGCGTAAATGCTAGTGTCCCTTCTGAGCCAACCAGCAGTTGAGCCATATTTTGTTCACGTTGTTGTAACGCGGGTGGGAGCACGGCATCGATGTTGTAACCACCGACGCGGCGATGCACTTTGGGAAATCGCGTTGTAATTTCATCGGACTCGCGATTGGCAAGCTCGATGAGTGATTGCGTCAGTCGACGATAAGTTTCGGGTCCTTGTAGAGCAGTACCCTGAGGCCCAATTGGGCCAAACTGTGCTTGTTCGCCACCGGCAAGTACCGCATCGATGGTCAGTACGTTATCCCGCATCAGCCCGTAGCGTATTGATCGGGCGCCGCAGCTGTTGTTTCCTGCCATGCCTCCCAGTGTGGCCTGACTAGCTGTTGATACGTCGACCGGGAAAAACAAACCATGGGGTTTCAACTGCGCATTGAGTTGATCTAGAACTATTCCAGGCTCAACAGTAACCGTCCGATTTGCTGTGTCTAGTTCGACAATTTGATTTAAGTGTTTTGACACGTCAATCACTAGTGCCAGGCCTACGGTTTGGCCGCTTTGCGATGTGCCAGCACCACGAGGAAGCACAGGCACACCTTCTTCCGATGCAATGTCGATGATGGTCGTTAGATCGTTCTGTACCTGTGGGATGACGACGCCGATGGGTTCGATCTGGTAGATTGACGCATCTGTGCTGTAACGTCCGCGGCTGAAGTGATCGAATAGCACTTCACCCTTGATAGATCTCGACAGTTTTTGCGCGAGACTGCTGTCGCCGATTCGGGACTTGAGTGGAGAATTGTCGTAGTGACTCATACTGTGCAGAATAGTCGTTCGCTGAATGGCAGATTAACAGGATGTCGGTACGGATGTCGGATCGACATGGTATCTGCTGGCAGTGTAGTGTAGAACGAGAGATTATGACTGGAAACCGAAGCGGACGACATTTTCTGCAGATTCCTGGACCGACCAATGTGCCGGACCGTGTGCTGCGGGCTATTCAACATCCCACGATCGATCATCGCGGCCCACGTTTTCAGCAGCTGGCGCGTGATGTTCTTGATCGGCTACGCCTGATATTTAAGACAGACAGTCCGATTGTTATTTTTCCATCGTCAGGTACCGGTGCCTGGGAGGCCGCACTGGTGAATACAATGTCTGCCGGGGACAAAGTGTTGATGTACGAGACCGGACATTTTGCTTCGTTATGGTACTCGCTTGCTGAGCGATTGGGACTAGACCCTCAACTGATTGCGGGGGATTGGCGCAGTGGGGTCGATGCAGACACCATCCAAGGTATCCTTGAAAGGGACAGCGGGCACAAAATTAAAGCTGTCTGCGTGGTGCACAATGAAACATCAACTGGTGTTACCTCTGATATTCCCGCGGTGCGGCATGCAATAGATTCGGCTGGGCACTCGGCGTTGTTGATGGTAGATACGATCTCCTCCTTAGCTTCGATCGATTACCGACATGATGAGTGGGGTGTTGATGTCACCGTTGCTGGGTCCCAGAAAGGTCTTATGCTGCCACCCGGACTTGGATTTAATGCCGTTAGTGAGAAGGCACTGTCCGCGGCAGAAAAGGCAACTCTGCCAAGAGCATACTGGAGTTGGGCGGAAGTTCTGGAGACCAATCAAACCGGTTTTTTTCCGTATACCCCAGCGACCAACCTGCTCATGGGGCTGCAGGAAGCTATTGAGATGTTGTTGGGAGAGGGGCTTGAGAACGTATTCTCTCGGCATATGAGATTCGGTGAAGCCACACGTCGTGCGGTACAGGCTTGGGGGCTGGAGTTGCTGTGCCTGAATTCGCTGGAATTCAGCAATTCTTTGACTGCCGTAGTGATGCCTGAAACAATCAATGCTGATGATTTTCGGCGGATAGTGTTGGAACGATTTGATATGTCGCTGGGCAACGGGCTGGGACAGCTTGCCGGTAAGGTGTTCCGAATTGGTCACCTGGGTGATTTTAATGATCTGATGCTGATGGCTACTTTGTCTGGTATCGAGATGACCTTGGATGTATCTGCCGTGCCGCATAAAAAGGGCGGTGTACAAGCAGCGATAGACTACATTGGAACTCAGGCTCAGGCATAAATGTTCGCTGCTTGACGGTTGCTTAATTGAGAACGGAGGATGAAAGGATGACAATCATTGAACAACGAAACCAGGCCGTAGCCGAGGCAGTGGATCGGGTACGCTTAATAGAACAGCAGAACGGTGTTAATTACGAGGCGTTGGGCAATATTCGGAATGAGCTTATCGAGCTCACTCAGGATAAAGAATTGTTTCCGCGAAGCAGTTTTCCTATCACTGACGATGGTGGATCGGCGGTCTATAGAATTTCTGAAGATTCAGACCACCGCTATGCACTCTATGCATCTGTCGGTGCTGCAGGTAAATCAGTGCCGCCCCACAATCACACGACCTGGGCAGTCATCGTGGGTGTCTACGGGGATGAACTGAACCGGTTCTATGAGCGAACCGATGATGCATCTAAAGAAGGTTATGCGGAATTGGAAGAAACAGGGAGTTTTGTCGTTCGGCACGGAAATGGTGTTGTTTTTCTGCCGGACGATATTCATGCAATTTCGACTGATGATTCAGAACCCACAGTGCATCTGCATATGTATGGACTCGCTTTAGATCACCTGCATGAAAGACTGGTGTTCGATCAAGCAGGAAAAACAGTAAAGACCATGTCTATCCGAGCTGACATTCAGACGCCGGTTGCTTGACTGATTTAATCACCTATTTTCGTGTGTTGAGCTGAGTTCACGGCGGAATTTGATTGGTCTGGCCTGGATGAATGACACGACTATTCCAAGTGAGGAGCCGTTGAGATGAGTTTTGTATCACCGAGCCAACTAAAAGAGAAAATTCTCGAGCACAAAGAGCTCGCGTTAGTGGATGTCAGAAGTGAGGGAGCCTTTGCAGGTGCCCATCTGCTCTATGCGATCTCGATTCCTTTGGCAAAACTTGAACTGGAGTTCCGGCATCTGATTCCTCGATTAGAAACACCAATCGTGCTGTGTGATGATGCCAGCGGCCTGGTGGATATTGCCGTGGTACGCCTTGCCGCCTTTGGCTATACACAGGTGCAAATTCTGGATGGTGGGATAGAGGCATGGGGAAAAGCTGGTTACGAAATTTTCTCAGGTGTAAACGTACCCAGTAAGGCTTTTGGAGAATTTGTTGAACATAAATACGGCACGCCTCGCCTACCAGCCGCGGAGATAAAAGCCAAACTCGATGCCGGCGAAAATATTGTCATTCTGGATAGTCGGCCAATGAAGGAGTTCACCACCATGAGTATCCCGGACGGGATTTGCTGTCCCGGTGCTGAACTTGCTTACCGTGTCAGCGATGCAGTCGAAGATCCACAAGCACTTGTGGTGGTTAATTGTGCAGGTAGAACACGCAGTATTATTGGTGCACAGTCACTAATAAATGCGGGTATACCGAATCCAGTTGTAGCGCTGGAAAACGGTACCATGGGATGGCATTTAGCAGGTTATGGGTTAGACCATGGTCAGGTTCGACGTGCACCAAACGTAACAGAGAATGGGCTCGAGCGTTCACGGAAGATGGCTGATACGGTGGCCGAGCGGTTTGGCGTTAAAAAGGTATCGAATGCTGAACTGGCAAGTATTTGTACAGAAAATAGTCAGATTAGCCTATTTGTGCTGGATGTGCGTTCGCCAGAAGAATATATGGCTGGTCATCTTCCGGGCTCTCGATCTGCGCCAGGGGGCCAGCTGGTGCAGGCTACAGATGAGTATGTTGGTGTTCGAAATGCCCATCTGGTCCTGGTTGACGATACCGGCGTACGTGCGACCATGACCGCATCCTGGCTGATCCAGATGGGGTGGGATAACGTCTATGTACTGGACAGTGGGTTGACGCAATCTGATCTTGAAGCAGGACCGGAACAAAGAGAGGTTTTGGGTCTACGGGATCTGGATATGCAGCTTGTCGAGCCGTCTGTGCTCAACGAATTAATCACGGCGAAAAACACTGTTGTACTTGATTTGTCTGATAGTCTCGAATTCAGAGCAGGACACGTACCGGGGGCCCGGAGAGCCTCTCGTACCGGCCTAGAAGAGATATTGGAAAAAATTGAGGGAGACAACCTGACGTTTGTACTGACTTCACCTGACGGTATTCTCGCTAAGTTCGCTGCTGTTGAGGTTTCTCATCGAGAAGACTTTAATGTGTCTGTTTTGGATGGTGGAATCGAAGCTTGGATAGGTGCGGGCTACGACCTGGAATCAGGAGACGATCCGAACGCGGGTAAATTGTCAGAAGACGTCTGGTATAAACCGTATCAGCAGACCGATGCCATCGAAGAAGCGATGCACGCCTATTTGACTTGGGAGGTGGCACTGGTTGAGCAAATTGAGCGTGACGGCACAACGCGTTTTCGTCACTTTGATCCCATATGAATCTCTATGAACTCGACACCGTTGAAGTTGTCAGCGGGCTAAAGGCACGTAGCTTTTCGGTCGTAGAGCTTGTACAGGTTCTATTAGCACGCATCGCTGATCTCGATCATTTGCAGGCGTGGGTCCATGTTGATTCTGAAGCGGCTATGACCCAGGCTCGCCAGAAACAAACTGAACTTGATGCAGGATCAGTTGGACCTTTGATTGGTGTCCCAACTGGGGTAAAGGATATTTTCTACACCGCCGGTGTACCGACGACTGCTTGTTCCAAAGTCTATGCAGATTTCGTTCCCGAATACGATGCAACCACGGTGGCGCGTCTTCAGGGAGCGGGTGGAATCATGCTGGGTAAGACAGCCACCACCGAGTTTGCCTATCGCGACCCGTCCCCAACGCGCAATCCCTGGAACACAGACCATACCCCTGGCGGTTCGAGCAGTGGCTCGGCTGCTGCCGTTGCCGCGATGATGTGTCCGATCGCATTTGGAAGTCAGACCCGGGGTTCGGTACTTCGGCCTGCTTCCTATAATGGCATTGTGGGTCTGAAACCAACTTTCGGGCGGGTGAGTCGATTTGGCGTCGTGCCCTTGAGTTGGTCTTTTGATCATGTTGGGTGGATGGCAAGATCAGTTGGAGACGTAGCATTGATGCTTCAGGTGATGGCTGGCGCTGACAAGAACGATCCAACTAGTCTGTATGATGACGTACCAGACTACTCTGCGGGCATTAGGAATCCAGATCCACCCCATGTCGGCGTACTGCAAGATTATTTTTTTCAAAACGCAGATGACGATGTGCGCACGCACACTCAGGAAGTCGTAGAACGTCTGTCTCGCGAAGGTGCCAGAGTCGAATATATTGAACTGCCGGAAAGTTTTGAACGCGCTATGGCCGATCAATTCACTATTTTGAATGTGGAAGCCGCTAACTTTCATGAACCGCTACTCAAAGAGAAAGCGGATCTTTATGGACCTAACATTCGGGAACTGGTAGAAACAGGCCTTGGCATCGATGCAGTGACCTATTCGCGGGCATTGGAGAGTCGCCTCCAGTTTATCGCTGATGCCGAGCAATTATCGAAGAAGGCACAGGTCCTGTTGACGCCGTCCACACCAACGCCAGCACCGGGTGATCTAAGCGTTACTGGTAGTGCGATGTTTCAGGGTCCATGGACTTCGACTGGATTGCCGACTGTGACGGTGCCTTCGGGACTTTCTCAATCCAACCTGCCGCTTGGAATACAGCTTATCGCGGCCAGACTGGAAGAACCTAGATTACTCAACGCTGCTAGCTGGTGTGAGCAGGTACTTGGCAAAATGCCAGCACCACCGCTGTAGATTTAAAGTCCGTCAGATGCTGTCAGAGTTACTTTCAGACGGCTGTTCGTCAGCGACAGTGACCCCGCCCTGAATAAATGTACTTATTTCCTCATCAGTGTAGCCGACGCCCCGCAAGATAGACCGTGTGTGTTGACCGTAACGGGAGGCTGGTTGTTTTGGGCCACCTGGAGTCCTGGAGAATTTAACGGGCAAGCCCAGTGTTTTGACTGCTCCAGCGTCAGGGTGGGATTGTGTGACCACCATTTCCCGAGCCAGAGCCTGGGGATCATCGTGCATTTGTACAATTGTGTTGATCGGGCCTGCGGGTACACCTGCTTGCTCGAAAAGATCCAGCCAGGCGTTGGTGGTTCTTGCGGACAACTTGTTGTTTAAATGTTGCTCTAGGACTTTGAGGTTTTCCATACGTGCTTCGTTGGAACTGAAACGAGAATCCTCAAGCATATCGGGATCGACAACTTCCGCAAATCGTTTCCAGGTAGGCCCATTGGCAGCCCCGACCGTGATCCAACCGTCTTCAGTCTGCAGTGCTTGATAAGGCGCATTTAGCGGGTGTCCAGACCCTAGTGGTTCCGGCGCTATGCCAGTAGCGAATGCGATGGCGGAGTGCCAGTATGTTTGGACAATGCCTGCTTCGAACAAAGAGGTGTCTACCATTTGTCCTTCGCCTGTGACTTCGCGGTGCCGAAGGGCAGCACAGATTCCCATTGCGAGCAGGATCCCAGCGGTGATATCGGTCATGGGTACGCCGGGTTTGACTGGGCTTCTCCCTGGTCCCTCACCCGTGACACTCATGATTCCAGACATTCCCTGAGCGATAAGATCGAAACCAGCACGTACCTTGTATGGACCAGTTTGACCAAATCCACTGATAGCACCATAGATAATCTGAGGGTTGAACTGACAGATATTTTCGTAGCCCAGACCAAGTCGCTCAAGCACACCGTGACGAAAATTTTCCAGGACTACATCGGCATCCAGCAGTAACTTTTTTGCGACAGCACGACCTTCTGACGATTTTAGATTGAGAGGTAATGTCTTTTTGTTGCGATTTAAGATCATGTAGGTGGCCGACACACCGTTGATGGAATAGGGATCGCTGGCGTTACGTGCTTCATCAGCTTCGAATGGTGCCCGCTCGATCTTGATTACGTCAGCACCCATGTCTGCGAGCATCAAGGCGCTGGTTGGACCGGCCATGGCATGGGTAAAATCGACGACACGAATTCCGTTAAGAGGTCCATAACCAGTTTTCATCAGTTCTCTCCGTGGGTAACAACAGAACAATCAAATTGCTGGATTCAATAAGTCTTTTCAATGACCAGCACTGTGATGCCGACGACAAGCAACATGACACCTAAAATTTCTTTGCGACTGACTTTTTCACGAAAAATAAAAACAGAGGCTAAAAATGTAAATAGTA
>Ga0066842_10000303_pt1 | contig 13085 bp, 4 predicted proteins | sample ETNtaG_19_FD_67289 | JGI IMG/M metagenome (GOLD analysis project Ga0066842, IMG submission 67289) | Marine microbial and viral communities from oxygen minimum zone, Eastern Pacific Ocean - ETNP201302PF86A | ecosystem: Environmental > Aquatic > Marine > Oceanic | place: Pacific Ocean: Eastern...
TGCCTGAGGTGAGGGTCTTGACTATGATGCAGGGGCCTGCGAGACCGGCGGCAGCATTCGGCGGCGCCCCTCGCTTTTCATCGAGGATCGCTATGTCTGATGCAACCCGTAGCTGCTTGTTTGTTTTGTTTCTCGCGCCCTGGCCTTGTCTTGCCGGGGCCGAGGGCAAGGTCGAATTTCAGCGCAGCGTACTGCCGATTCTATCGAGCTATTGTTTCCCCTGCCATGGACCGGATGCGGGCAAGAGGAAGGCGAAGCTGAGGCTCGACCAGCGGGAATCGGCTGTCGGCAAGGCGCGGTCCGGCCGCCGCGCCATCGTTCCCGGAGACGTCTCCGCCAGCGAGCTCGTCCGCAGGATCACCGCTGAAGATGAAGATGATCGCATGCCGCCTGTTGACCAGCCGTTGGTGATGTCGCCGGCCCAGGTCGCGACACTCAAGACATGGATCGAGCAGGGCGGCGAGTACAGGAAGCACTGGTCGTTCGAGTCGCCTAAGAAGGCGCCGCTTCCAGCTCTCGAAGATTCCCGAAGGGTGGTCAATGACATCGATCGATTTGTCTTCGCGCGGCTCGAATACGAGGGGCTCGCGCCCGCTCCCGAGGCCGCCCGGGAGGGCCTGGTCCGAAGCGTCAGCTTTGATCTGACCGGCCTGCCCCCGACCCTGGAGGAGGTCGATGATTTTCTCTCCGACAAGTCGCCGAAGGCCTACGCGCGGATGGTGGATCGCTTCCTCGACAAGCCGTCCTATGGCGAACACATGGCCCGACATTGGCTTGACCTCGCCCGCTATGCCGATACCAACGGCTACCAGTACGATACCGAGCGCCAGCACTGGGTCTGGCGTGACTGGGTCATCGACGCCTACAACCGGAATAAGCCCTTTGACCAGTTCACCGTAGAGCAACTGGCTGGAGATCTCCTGCCGGGGGCGACAGACCAGCAGAAACTCGCCACGGGTTTCAACCGTAACCACGGGATTACCATAGAGGGCGGCATCATCGATGAGGAGTACCGCACCGAGTATGTGATGGACCGGGTCGTTACCACCAGCGAGGTCTGGCTGGGCATGACCCTTGCCTGCGCCCGGTGTCATGACCACAAATTTGATGATCTCTCCCAAGAGGAATTCTACCAGGTCTACGCGTTTTTCAACCAGGTCCCGGAGCGTGGGGCCAACGGCTTCGCTCCGAAAAAGCGGTTGGCTTCTCCGCTGGCCGTGGCTCGGCAGAAGGAGCTCGCGCAGCAGCTGGGCAGGCTGAAAGCTGAGCTGGACAAGCCGATCGATATTAAGGGGAAGCTCGAGCGCTGGGCTAAGAGCGTTGCCAGCGCTCCTGGTGGAGGCTGGGAGGTGATCGCCCCAAGGATGATGAAGGCTTCCGGCGGGAGCACGCTCAGGCGGCTCAAGGACAACAGCGTTCTTGCTGGCGGAGCGGATCCACGGAAGAACATTTACGACATCTCGGCGCGTACCGATAGCACTGGCATTACGGCCGTTCGCCTCGAGGCCTTGACCCATGCAAGCCTTCCGGGAGGAGGCCCCGGCCGTCACAGCAACTCGAACTTCGTCCTGAGCGAATTTGAATTGACGGTGATCTCCGAGAAGAAGCCTGGCCACAAGGAGGTGGTGCAATTTGTTCGCGCCAGTGCCGACTACTCCCAGGCTGGCTACGAGGTAGCCAAGGCTATTGACAGGACGGTCGCGGGAAACAGCGGCTGGGCTGTCGATGGTCCCACGAGAAAGAAGCCGGCCACGGCGATCTTCATCCCCATACGACCCTTTGGCTTCAAGGGCGGCTCCAGGCTGCACTTCCGCCTGCGTCATGAGGCGAGCTTCGCGAATCATGGAATCGGCAGGCCCCGGCTGTCTGTGAGTACAGACAGTCCGGACCTGCTGCAGCTGAAAGGCGTGCCGGCCGATATTCGCAAGATCGCGGCCAAGTCCGCCGGCCGTCGCAAGGCCACGGAGTCTGCGCGGCTGCGCGAGTACTTTCTCGCTGAACACGATCCCCGTAAGGGGCTGCGGGATCGTATCGCCTCTCTCGAAAAGCAGAAGGCAGCGGGTTTCCCGGAGACCATGATCATGCAGGATATGCCGCGGCCGAGGGCGACCCATGTTCTTGGCAGGGGTCAGTACAATGCGCCTGGAAAGAAGGTTGAGCCCGGGGTGCCGGCCATCTTGCCCGGGATGAAGAAGAACAAGTCCAACCGGCTGGGGTTTGCCCAGTGGCTGGTCGACCCTGACCATCCCCTGACGGCCCGCGTTGCCGTCAACCGCTACTGGCAGAGGATCTTCGGTCTCGGCCTGGTGAAGACCTCCGAGGATTTCGGTGTTCGGGGCGAGCTTCCGAGTCACCCCCTTCTTCTTGACTGGCTTGCGGTAGAGTTCATCAAGAGCGGCTGGGATACGAAACAGCTTCAGCGCCTGATCTTGAACTCCGCCACCTACAGGCAGAGCTCGCATGTCGGCGCCGAGGCCTACAGGAAGGATCCGGAGAACAGGCTGCTTGCCCGCGGACCCAGGATGAGATTGGATGCCGAGGAGATCCGCGATGCGAGCCTTGCTGTGAGTGGCCTGCTGGTAAGCCAGCTTGGCGGCCGCAGTGTCTATCCCTACCAGCCGAAGGGGCTGTGGATGGAGCTGAACAACCGCCCCGGCTACTCCCGCGAATACAAGCAGGGCAAGGGAGATGATCTCTACCGAAGGAGCATCTACACTTTCTGGAAGCGAACGGTGCCCTCGCCCATGCTCAAGACCTTCGATGCGCCGGAGAGGGAGTTCTGTACCATTCGACGGTCGAGAACCAACACCCCGCTGCAGGCGCTGGTTCTCCTGAACGGTCCGCAGTATGTCGAGGCGGCGAGAAAGCTGGCGGAGAGGATGCTGGCCGAGGGGAAGGATTCTCCTGATTCGCAGATCACCCACGGCTTCCGGCTGGTGACCGCCCGCCATCCCAGGCAGGAGGAGCTGGCTGTGTTCAAGGCGGCCTACCTGGCTGCCCTTGATCGGTACGCCGCGGACCAGGCGGGAGCCCTGAGGCTGCTCAAGGTAGGTGAGTCCGGCTACAACGATGAAGTGGGAATAAAGAAACTCGCCGCCATGGTCGAGGTGGCCAGGCTGCTGCTGAATATCAACGAAGCTATCACGAAGGGTTGACCTGATGCGGGATCCGATACTTGAATCACGACTGCTCCAGAACCGGCGCCAGTTTTTCGGGCGATCGAGCACGGGCATCGGCGTCGCCGCGCTGGCTTCTCTCCTGAACCCGGGACTTTTCGCCGGCGGCGCCCAGGGCGATGGCGGAAGGATCGGTGGACTGGAGGGGATTCCTCACTTCGCCCCCAAGGCCAAGCGGGTGATCTACCTGCTCCAATCCGGAGCGCCTTCACAGGTCGACCTCCTGGATTATAAGCCCTCTCTCGAGAAGCTGCACATGACACAGCTGCCGGCGAAGATTCGCGACGGTCAGCGCCTGACCGGGATGACCGCGGGCCAGAAGAGCTTCCCCCTGGTGAAGTCGCCCTGGAAATTTCGGCGCCACGGCAAGTCCGGCACCTGGATCAGCGACCTGCTGCCGCATATGTCAGAGGTGGTGGACGATATCTGCGTGGTCAAGTCCATGCACACCGAGGCGATCAACCACGACCCCGCGGTGACTTTTTTCCAGTCCGGCCACCAGCAGCCCGGCCGCCCCAGTATCGGCGCCTGGCTCAGCTACGGTCTCGGCAGCGAGACCGAGAACCTGCCGTCCTTCGTGGTGCTGCTCAGCAAGAACAACTTCTACCAGGCCCAGCCTCTCTACGACAGGCTCTGGGGCAGCGGCTTTCTTCCGTCGAAATACCAGGGAGTCAAGTTTCGCAGCCAGGGGGACCCGGTTCTCTATCTCAACGATCCTGCCGGCGGAGAGAAGGCTGAGCGTCGAAAGATGCTCGATCGGCTGGCGCGTCTCAATCGGCTGCGGGAAAAGGAAATTGGCGATCCCGAGATCACCACCCGCCTGGCCCAGTACGAGATGGCCTTTCGGATGCAGACTTCCGTGCCTGAGCTCGCCGACACCTCGAACGAGCCTGAGAGCACCTTCAAGCTCTATGGGGAAGAGGCCAGGAAGCCAGGCTCACACGCCGCCAATTGCCTCCTGGCTCGGCGGCTTGCCGAGCGCGGGGTTCGGTTTATCCAGGTATTTCATCGGGGCTGGGACCATCACAGCAACGTCAAGAAGCACCTTCCGACCCTAGCGAAGGAGACCGACCAGGGCTCCGCGGCGCTCATCAAGGATCTCAAGGACCGGGGGATGCTGGATGAGACCCTGGTGATCTGGGGCGGCGAGTTCGGCCGGACGGTTTACGCCCAGGGGAATCCGAACGCCTTCGGCCGCGATCATCATCCCCGGTGTTTCTCGATCTGGATGGCTGGAGGAGGCATCAAGCCGGGTGTGTCCTACGGCGAAACGGATGATTACTGCTACAACGTAGCGAATGATCCTGTTCACGTGCACGACTTTCACGCAACGATCCTGCGCTGTCTCGGGATAGACCACGAGAGGCTGACCTACCGTCACCAGGGCCGCGACTACCGCCTGACAGACGTCCACGGCACGGTCGCAGAGGACATTCTCGTCTGAGGCCGACTGTTGGAAAATAACACCTCCTTGCCTGAGGGGTTTCCCTTCCTTAAAATAGTAGAAGGGTATAAATAACTGGCCGGAAGGATGCGATGAGACGAATATTACTATTGGCGGCGGTGTTGTTTCCGTTTCTGCCCGGGGCGATGGAAGAGGTTCACGCCCAGGCGGTAATTATTACGGAGTTCCTCGCAGAGAACCGTGATGGTTTGCTGGACGAGGATGAAGAGTCAACGGATTGGATCGAGATTCAGAACCAGGGAGGAGCGGCGTTCAACCTCGAGGGCTGGTTCCTCACCGATGATCCGGCCAACCTGGCGAGATGGAGCTTTCCTTCGGTGGAGATTCTGCCCGGAGGCTACCTGCTGGTTTTCGCCTCCGGAAAAGACCGGGCGGTAGCGGGCTCAGAGCTTCACACGAACTTTCGTCTCGAAGGCTCCGGAGAGTTCCTTGCCCTCGTCGAGCCTACGGGCGCCATCGCTCACTCCTTCGACCCTGCCTTTCCTCCGCAGCGTGCGAATATCTCCTATGGCTTTTCTCAACGAGCCTCGCAGGCGAATTACCTCAGTGTCGGAGCCTCAGGTCGGCTCCTGGTGCCGGAGGATGGAGGCATTGGACCTGAATGGAAAGATGTCGGCTACGATGATTCCTTTTGGACACAGGTTGAGACGGGAATAGGCTTCGCCACCGGCGATGTCCCGTTGCCGCCAGCGGAAATAGAGAACGTCGCACTTGACGGCCGTGCCACTCAATCTTCCGAGGGGTGGGGCGGATCCCCCGGCCGCGCCATCGATGGAAACACCAGCGGACAGTGGGGAGATGCATCCATCACCCACACCAACGCTTCTCCCTCCTGGTGGGAGGTCGATCTGCGTGAGACCTTTACGATCGAGGAAATTGTTCTCTGGAACCGCCTGGACTGCTGCTCGGAGCGGCTTACCAATTTTACAGTCCGAATTCTCGATGAAGATCGGGAAGAAACCTACGAGGAGACCTTTCTTTCCGATGGGTCCCGGATGGCCGGTTCATCTTTTGCGATCGGGGACATCGAGGCTGGCGGGCGGTATGTCCGGGTCTCGTTACCCGGTCAGTACCTGAGCCTCGCCGAGGTCCAGGTTTTCGGCCAGGTTTTCGATGGGGACCTCGGCTTCAACCGCCAGCTTAGAACCGACATAGGCGATCAGATGCTCGGGCGGAATGCTTCAGCCTTCCTGCGGATGCCCTTCGATGTAGAAAACCCTGGCAGCCTAGACACCCTGACCCTGAAGATGAAGTACGACGATGGCTTTGTCGCCTATCTCAATGGCACGGAGGTCGCTCGGCGGAACGCTGTTGGGGAGCCAGCCTGGAATGGCGCCGCTGCCGAGGAGAATCCCCGCGAGAACGTGCTCGTATTCGAGGAGTTCGACCTGAGTGGCCGGACTGACCTCCTGCGTGAGGGGGAAAATGTTCTCGCGATTCACGGTTTGAACCTTTCGCCTGACGATGACGATTTCCTCCTGGTCCCTGAGCTGGTCGGCTTTCGTTTCTCCGAACAGCTCGAATCTTACCTGCTCGATCCTACCCCCGGAGAGACAAACGCGGGCGAGGCGCTCGATGGGTTTGTCGCTGACACGACCTTCTCTCATGACCGCGGATTTTACGATGAGAGCTTCGAGGTCGAGATTGCGACCGAGACCGAGGGCGCCGAGATCCGCTACACGACGAACAACTCCCTGCCGACAGCCAACAGTGGAACTCGTTATGCCGGGCCCATCCGGGTCTCGAGTACCACCACCCTGCGCGCGGCCGCCTTCAAGGATGGCCTCGGGCCGACGAATACCGACACCCAGACCTATATCTTTCTCGACCAGGTCATCAACTCCAACGTGATGCGAAGGAGCATTACCCAGAATCAGGTGTTCGCTCCCCAGATGCGAGACGCCCTTACCGATCTTCCTTCGCTGTGCATCACCAGCCCCAGGTCGATCAACGGCAGCTCCGAGGTGCTGATCTCGCTGGAGATGATCGACCCCGATGGAGGGGAAGGGTTCCAGGAAGACGCTGGCGGAAGGTATTACGGCGGAGCCTTCACCAATTTCGACAAGAAGAACTTCCGGATCTATTTCCGTTCTGAATATGGAGATTCGAAGCTTCGCTACCCTCTCTTCGATGGCCATGGGCGGGGGATCTCACCGGTCGAGGTGTTTGACCACATCGAATTACGCGCCGGATCTCACGACATGAACCAGCGCGGCTTTTACATGTCCAATCGATTTACCGATGACACCATGCTCGACATGGGCAATTTGAATCCGCATGGCCGGTTCGTTCACCTTTACCTGAACGGGACCTACTGGGGACAGTATCACCTGAGGGAGCGCTGGAGCGCGGACATGCTTGCTCAGTACCTCGGCGGCGAGAAAGAGGATTACGAGGCTATCAACGGCAATTGGAATGTAGGCGGGTGGCCGGATCCGGGGGTTCCATTCGATGGGGATGGCTCAGCCTGGGAGAGGATCAAGTCCCTGCGCAGTGATTTCGAGGCGGTCAGCCCGTACCTCGACGTCAACCACTACGTCGACTACATGCTGATGTTCATGTACGGGAATTCCGAGGACGAATACCGCTGCGTTGGCCCCACCGGACCTGGCACCGGGTTCAAATTTGTCCTGAACGATGCCGATGGATTTACCCGCAGCGTCAGCAACCGTACCAGCATGGGGCGGCCGGGGCGCTCGGCGGGTGATGGACCCGGCAGCATCTTCAGCATGCTCCTGAGGGAAAACCATCCGGATTACAGGATCCTGCTGGCGGACCGGATCCAGGAGCTCTTCTTCAATGATGGCCCCATGACCCCTGCGAAGATGAGGGCCAGGCTGCTTGAGCGCTGCGACCAGGTTGAGCGGCCCTTTATAGCCGAGGCCGCGCGCTGGAATTACCGGACTCCTTCATCGTGGGCCGGCGCCCGCGACAGCTATGTCAACGGCGTCCTGCCCTCACGTACATCCCAGGTGATTACTGAATATCGCCGGGCCGGATTCATGCTTCCTGAACCCGTTCCGAGCTTTCTTGTCAATGGCCGCGCGCAGCATGGCGGTTCGATCCAGCCCGGAGTCGAACTGGCCATGGGAGTCGAGGGCCTGCAGAGGTTCGTGGTTCGCCGCCAGCTGTTTGAGACGGATTCGCCAGTCAGCGTCTGTATACCTCGAAACGGAAATATGGGGACGGAGTGGACCCTGCCTGGTTACGAGGAGGGGTCTAATGGCGAGACCTGGGAGAGTGGTTCCGGTGGCGTTGGCTACGATACCGGGGATGACTACGAGGATGCGATCAGCATCGACATGCTGTCGGAGATGCGAGGAGATGGAGGCAATCCTTCGGCCTACATCCGCATTCCTTTCAACCTTGAGGATGAGGCCGCCATCGGATCGATCGAGAACCTGACGCTCCTGATTGAATTTGACGATGGTTTTATCGCCTACCTCAACGGTGAACCCCTGGCTTCGGAGAATCCTCCTGATGATGGAGCGCAATGGGACTCGCGGTCCCGGCGTTCGCACGAGGCGGATATTGGAGGCGCCGACGCCTATGAACTGCTGGGATTCGAAAGACATCTCCGGGTCGGGGTCAATGTCCTGGCGATCCATGGCATGAACTCGAGCGTGAACAGCAGCGACTTTATTATCAGGGCTGAACTGGTGGACCGAGTGATCGAGGTCGGCCTTCCAGCCGACAGCGTCTTCTATACCCTGGACGGAACCGATCCGAGACTCCCCGGTGGAGAGCTTTCGCCGACCGCTGTTTCCTACGCGGGTCCGGCCACCCTGACGGAATCTACCCTGGTTACGGCCAGGGCGCGCGGCGAGAACGGGGACTGGAGCGCCAGGGTTGACACGGTCTTTTACACTGATATGCCATTGAGGGTGACGGAGCTCATGTACAACCCGGCCGCGCCCGCGGAGGACAGTCCCTTCCGGCGCCGGGAATTCGAGTTTATTGAGCTGCAGAACGTCAGCGCCAACCAGATCGATCTCACCGGCGTTCGTTTTGTCGAAGGTATCGAATTTGATTTCACCGAAAGCGCCGTTACCGCGCTGGCGCCGGGAGAGATGGTGGTGCTGGTTGAAGATATCGAGGGTTTCGCCAGCCGCTACGACCTGTCGAGGATCCTGGTCGCCGGAGAATATTCCGGCGCCTTGAGCGATGGGGGCGAGCGTCTCAGCATACGTGGGCCCCTGGATGAGCCCATTCTTGATTTCGAATACAGCGACCTGTGGCACCCCGAGACCGATGGAGAGGGAACCTCTCTCGTCATAGTCGATGCCCTCGATGAGCTCGCTACCTGGGGGGCGGCGGCCAGCTGGCGTCCCAGCAACGTGGACCTCGGATCGCCCGGTGTTGACGAGTCAGGGCTTGCTCCTCGCGGGCGTCAGCTGCCGGGAGACGCGAACCAGGATGCCCGCGTGGATATTTCAGACGCTGTCGCTCTTCTGCTCCATCTTTTCGGCAGGAGGCCTGATCTTCCCCCCTGTGGTGAAGGCGAACCCGGCAGCTTGGGGAATGTCGCTGTGCTGGACTCCAATGGGGACAATTCAGTGAACGTCTCCGATGCCGTCTGGCTCCTGGCCTATATGTACCAGGGTGGAGCTCCTCCGACCCGCGGAAGGACCTGCATCAGGCTCGAGGACTGCCCGAACGTCTGCGGGTTCTGAGGGATTTATGGTTGGGTTCCATGGCCGATCAGCTGGCTTCAGTCTATCTCTGAGATGGCTCGACAGCCTTGCGGCGGTCGCTGTAGCTGGGCGTGTCCTTGGGCCAGGGCTTGAGAGGTTTTCTTCGAAGGCCCCGGGTGCGATGCGCCTACTTGCCAGCGTAAGTGCCCTCGCATAGTCTATTGGTTGGACAACCCTGAATAAGCGAGGAACAAGAGATGAAACGAACCCTTTCCCTGGTCATCTTCAGCCTGGTGATCGCTGCAGGCCTGGCCCCGTCCCGCGTCAACGCGGAGAAGCCTAACTTTGTCGTGATCTTCTGTGATGACCTGGGTTACGGCGACCTGGGCTGTTTTGGTCATCCGAGCATCCGTACGCCCCACCTCGACCGGATGGCGGTTGAGGGGCAGCGCTGGACGAATTTTTACGTTGGCGCGAGCGTCTGCACGCCGAGTCGGGCGGCGTTGCTTACCGGCAGGCTTCCGGTTCGTAACGGAATGATGTCTGCAAGGCGCAGGGTGCTTTTTCCGGACTCCAAGGGCGGACTTCAGAAGAGCGAGGTGACCATCGCCGAGTGCCTGAAGGCTGTCGGGTACGCCACCGCTGCGGTAGGAAAATGGCACCTCGGCCATCTTCCCGAATATCTGCCGGTCGCCCACGGCTTTGATTCCTATTGGGGGATTCCCTACTCCAACGACATGGATGCCCGCCGCGGCTTTCCTAATTACAGGCAGGCGGGACGGAAGGACCCCAACTACGTGGCCCCGATCGAGCAGTACCAGGTCCCCATCATGGAAGGCACCAAGGTGATTGAGCGCCCCGCGAACCAGCACACCCTGACCGGCCGCTACACCGAGAAGGCTGTCGAGTTTATCCGCGCCAGCAAGGACAAGCCCTTCTTTCTTTATCTTGCCCACAGCCTGCCGCACATCCCTCTCTATGCCGGCAAGGATCACAGGGGGAAGAGTCGCCGGGGAATCTACGGAGACGTCATCGAGGAGATCGACGCCGGGGTGGGCCGGATCCTCGCGACCCTGAAGGAGCTGAAGATTGATGAGAAGACCCTGGTGGTCTTCACCTCGGACAACGGTCCCTGGCTGCCATTCAACACCCACGGCGGTTCAGCCGGGCTCCTGCGGGAAGGAAAGGGTACCACTTTCGAGGGAGGGATGCGGGAGCCTACCCTTTTCAGGTGGCCAGGCAAAATGAAACCCGGTGTACAGATGGAGATGGGGACGACCATGGACCTGTTGCCTACTTTTTGTTCTCTCGCCGGCGCGAAGACACCTGGTGACAGGACGCTCGATGGTTTCGACCTTTCCTCAGTTCTTCTTGGCAAGGAGGCGAAGGGTCCGAGGGATCGGGTCTACTACTGGCGGGAGGAAAAACTCTACGCCATTCGGGTTGGAGCCTGGAAGGCTCACTTCATCACCCAGGGCTGCTATGGCATTGGTGAAAAGAAGACTGAGCACGCCACTCCGCAGCTCTACAATCTCGAGCACGACCCATCTGAAAAATACAACGTTGCCGGAAATCACCCCGATGTGGTGAAGAAGCTGGTGGCCGCGGCGGATGAGCATCGAAAGAGCATCAAGCCGGTTGCCGACCAGCTGATCAGGAGGTAGCTTTCATTGAGCCGCCTCCTGGTTGGAGGCGGCCTGGTCCACGACAAAATAAAGCGCCTGGGTAACTTGGCCCGCGCGCGTCTGAACAGGAAAGGCATTGATATGAGACGGATCCCTTTTTACGCGGCACTTTTACTCCTCACTGGCGCTACCGGACTGGTTGGCGCTGATCGGTTCACTGTCGAGAAGACCGATGGCGGGGCCATCGTCAAGCTGGATGGAAAGCTGTTCACCCGCTACCAGAAGTTGTTCCAGAACAAGCCGATTCTGCATCCTGTCATCGGGCCGACTGGCAAGGAGATGACCCGTCCGCTTGGAGAGGGCGACCATGTCCATCATTCATCTTTCTGGTTCACCCACGGGAACGTCAACGGAACGGACTTCTGGCACAAGGGCGGCCGGATCGAGCACAAGGAATTCCTCGCGGCCTCTGGAGGGAAGACGGCGACGCTCAAGACGATCTCTTCCTGGAAGGATGATGACGGCAAGGTGCTCGGTGAGGAATCCCGGGTGATGGTCTTTGACGCAAATGACAAGGCGAGGTGGATCGATGTAGATATCATTTTCACCGCCCGGATCCCTGTCACCTTCGGGAAAACGAAGGAGGGATCTTTTGGTGTCAGGATGTGGCCCAAGTCCACCGTCAAGGAGGGCGGCACGATCATCAATCGCGAGGGCAAGAAGAACGGGGATGCCTGGGGTAAACCCTCAGCCTGGGTCGACTACTATGGCGATGTGAAAGGCGAGACCCTGGGCGTGGCGATCCTGAACCATCCGGGGAGTCTCCGGCATCCGACCACCTGGCACGTGCGCACCTACGGCCTTTTTGCGGCCAACCCTTTCATGAAGCAGGAGCTCAAGCTGGCGGCCGGGGAGAAGATCACCCTGAAGCATCGGGTCGTGTTTCATAAGGGGACGACCGCGGAGGCTGGAATTGCCGATATGTACGAGGCTTACAAAAAATAATTCCTGCAAGATCGGCAGAGGGAGGGCATGAGCACGCCCCCTGGGGCTTTTGCGCCTGGACTCCCGGCAGGATTGTCGGAAGTTGTACTTCTCCCCACAGGTCAGGCAGGGTCTTTGTCTACCTGCTACAATATTTCCTTCTTGATACTGTAACGATGTTGGGAAGGCAGCCATGCAGAGCTTGAATTTGGCGGTGCGAGGCATGAGAGTTGAAGCGGGAGGAGCATGCTCACGTTTTCTTCTGCCGGCGGTCATCTGTTTTTCCGTAGCCTTCATCCTCGCGACTCCCGGCTTCTCTTCGCAGGACTCAGTGAAGTCTCCTGTGCCTCCGCGGCTGAGCCAGGATGCTTCCCTCAAACAGATCAGGTCAGTCTACAAGGCCGAGTACGCCAAGGCCGAAAGACGTTCCAAGGCCGCGGTTGCCGCAAAGCGATCGCTGTCAGAGGCCTTGTTGAAGGCCGGGATGGAGACAGAAGATGACGCAGTCATCGCCTATTCCCTCCTCGATGAGTCCAGGCTTATGGCGATCGAGGCGGGCGCTGTCGACCTGGCGCTGGAGACGCTCTCCATCATGGCTCAGCGCTACGAATTCGATCCCCAGGACCTCCAGTTCGAGTCCTTTCAACGGCTCGCGCAGCGGGCCAAGTCGCCGGATGACAGCTGGTCTCTTTCACACGCAGTTCGTGTCGTTGCCCAGGATTGTTTTGGAAGAGATGACTTTGACAGCGCTGGGAAATTCATCAAGCTGGTCAGCAGGACGGCCGCTCGTTCCGGGGACAAGGCTCTCACCTCTTCGATCGCCGCCCTGGGCAAGAAAATCAAAACGCTCGACAAGATCTACAGCGCGGTTGAAAAGAAGCTGAAAAAGCTTACTGGCGCGGCCGCCGACCTCGAGCTTGGGAGATATTACGCTTTTTCGAAGGGCGACTGGAAGGCAGGGCTCCCTCTTCTTCAGAAAGGATCGGTAGGCGCTCTCGGTATCGCAGCGGCCGCCGACCTGAAAGCCGACAGGGACAATCTGGATCCTGAGGGCGCTGTAAAGATCGGTGACGCCTGGTGGGAGATCGCCGAGGGTGAGCGAGACAAGCTCACAGTAGAGAACATTAAGTTGCGAGCCGGCTCGCTGTACGAGCTGGGCGTCGAGGAGCTTGTCCCTCTTGACAAGAAGCGCGTGTCCGCC
>Ga0066842_10000306_pt1 | contig 13003 bp, 11 predicted proteins | sample ETNtaG_19_FD_67289 | JGI IMG/M metagenome (GOLD analysis project Ga0066842, IMG submission 67289) | Marine microbial and viral communities from oxygen minimum zone, Eastern Pacific Ocean - ETNP201302PF86A | ecosystem: Environmental > Aquatic > Marine > Oceanic | place: Pacific Ocean: Eastern...
GGATTCTCAAGTTGATGCCATGAGAGTGCGTTATGGAAAAGAAGAAGACTCCTATCAGGAAGCATGAGCATTGTGAAACAATATATTCTTGGCCTGACGATTGTCCTATTTCTCCTTTGTTCTGGTACTTACGCCGCGGAGTACTCGGATGGTCAACTCGGGAAGGCGCTGATCCTCGACGGTAGTTCGCACACCGTCAAAATACCCCACTACGCCGCCCTCAAACCGGCCAAGGCGATCACGATCTCCGCGTGGATCAAACCCGAGCGCGTCGGCAAAGGCGGCTGGGAGTGGCAGGAGATCTACAGGAAAGAAGATGGCAACGCCCGAGCCCTCATGGCGATTGGCGAGCGCGAGAAGAAGCACAGCCTCTGCTTCGGCCTGGGGATCGACGGGAAGTTCGTCGAACATGGCGCACCGCTCGCGCCCTCTAAGTTGCTCGACGGAAAATGGCACCTGGTCTGCGTGACGTTTGATGGCAAGGCAATGAAGTTCTACGCAGACGGTGAGGAGATCGGCGCCACAACCAAGGCCAGCGGAGCGATCGATACTGGCGGCGAGGCCCCGGCCTATATCGGCTCGTACAAAGGTACTGGCGAGTTCTTCAAGGGCGGGATCGATGATGTGCGACTCTATAACCGCGCCTTGTCCGCAGGCGAAATCAAGACGATGGCCGTGGCGCATTTAGCTCAGACAGCGAAACCTTTCACCCTCGCGGTTTTGCCTGACACCCAATTCTACTGCGACACTCGACTCAAGCTATCTGCCAAGTGGGGCAATGGAGACTTACGGCGCTACTTCTTTGCGCAAACAAAATGGGTCCGCGACAATCAGAAGCGACTCAATATCGCTTTTCTCGTCCACGAAGGAGATATCGTGCAGGCGGACGCCCCTGAGGAATGGGCAATCGCGAAGAAAGCCATGTCTATATTGGACGGGAAAGTTCCCTATTGCATGTGCCTGGGAAACCATGACATGGGTTTTGAGAAGGCGGACAATAAGTACGGCGGCAATATCGGCGTCAACCGGACCACTCATTTCAACACATACTTTCCTCGCGACAAGTTTGCAAAACGACGCGAGTTTGGCGGCACCTTCAAGCCGGATCGCCATGACAATTCCTGGTACCACTTCGAGGCAGCAGGGATGAGTTTCCTTATTGTTGCTCTTGAATGCAAACCGCGCGATGAAGTGCTGGATTGGGCAAACAAAATCGTCTCGAAGCACCCTGGCCACCGTGTCATTGTCCTGACGCACGCCTATATGACCGCGAGCAAGTCGAGAAACACCGGGGGAATGTCGGCCAAAGGCAACACCGGCGAGCAGACGTGGCAAAAGTTCGTCAAGAAGCACAAGAACATCTTCATGGTTCTCTGCGGTCACCACACTGGAGAGGCCGTTCGCACAGACACCGGAGATCACGGCAACAAGGTCCACCAGATTCTGAGCGACTATCAGCACCTGAATAACGGGGGAGAATCATGGCTGCGTTACATGGTCTTCAAACCGGGGGCGAACAAGATCAGCATCTACACCTACAACCCCGCACTCGACAAATTCAAAAACGGTCCTTCCAGCAGGTTCGACCTGGACTATCCCATGGCGCTGCCTCTCGTCACTCTTCCTGGAATCACGCGACCTGGTGCTTCCAATGATGTGAATAGGGAGGCCGTCGACGGCATCGTCGGCTGGTGGAAACTTGACGGAGACCTGAAAAACAGCGCCGCCAAGGCGGCCGCCGGATCGGTGGCACAGTTTCGCGGTGTCGACAGGAAGTGGAAGGCGACGCCCTTGAGCCTCGGCGGTTCGCGGCTCGATATCCGCGCCGCTGGTGAAGCGGCGGTTCGCGTCACGATTCGGCCGATCGATTCTAAACAGGCGTTTCCTTACACGCCTGCTTTGATTCAGCGGGAATATCCCAAGCCGGTCATCACGTCACGGAAGCTCGCTTCGAACTTTAAACCACTCAAAGCACAGGTGGGCCCTTTAACCGTCGAGGTGACAGCCAAGCCACTCACCGTGCTGGTGACCACGTCGGACAACAAGCCCGTGCAGAAGATCACCTTTGCACCCGATGGAAAAATGTCCTTCGTCCTGGACGGCCATCCGGTTTTGGGGCTGGGTGAAGGCGGCCCGAAGCAGAGCGGTAAGTGGCAGGACGACAAGGTTGAGTTCGATCGACGCGGTCGGGCGCACATTCTGCAACCGCGCTATGACACCAAGGCGTATGGCTCACGAAGTCCCGTGGCGCTGCTCGCCGGCACTGGCGGCTGGGGATTGTTTGTTGCCGCGCCGTGGGGCGACATTGACCTGACTTCCAAAGAAACGGGAACCTTTACACCCGCCGTCCCCATCGAACCAGGCACCGTGGTTTCTCGTCGGCAGCAGCGGCGCGGTCGCATCGGCTTGCCCCCACCCGGTTGGAAAACGGACGTCTACGACGTGTTTGTCTTTGATGCACACGAACCGGCCAAGTTCATGAAAGACGTTTCAACGATCTCGGGACCGGCCGTCCTGCCGCCACGCTGGGCATTGGGCTACATGCAGTCGCACCGGACGCTGGAAGATGACGAGCAGATCGTCAGCATCCTCGACACCTTTCGCAAAAAACAGATCCCGGTCGACGCCGTCATCTACCTCGGCACCGGCTTCACGCCACGCGGCTGGAACACATCGCAGCCCTCGTTCAAATTCAATCGAGGTGTTTTTAAGCGCGAACCCAAGGACGTGCTCTCCGATCTGCACGCCCGCCACGCCAAAGTCGTCATGCACATGATCCCATGGGATCGCGGGCGTCTGGAAACACTGCACGGATCCATTCCGCCCAAGTCCGGCGAGACGGTCGACAGCGACCACATCGCTTCTTATTGGAAAGAGCACAACGCGCTGGTCGACACCGGCGTCGATGCGTGGTGGCCCGACGAGGGCGACTGGTTCAGCTTCCACGAACGCATGAAACGCCATCAGCTCTATTACGAAGGCCCACTCTCCAAAACACCGAACGTTCGACCCTGGTCTCTGCATCGCAACGGACATCTGGGCGTGGCGCGTTACGGCGGGTGGATCTGGTCGGGCGATACGCACGCTTCGTTCAAAACCCTCGAAGCGCAGATCGCCGTGGGCATCAACCACTCGCTGAGCCTTTCACCCTTCTGGGGCTCGGACATCGGCGGCTTCTATCCCACGCAGGATCTGACGGGTGAGCTCTACGCGCGTTGGTTTCAGTTCGCCGCCTTTACCTCATCGTTCCGCGGACACGGCCGAACCTGGCAGATGCGACTGCCTTGGGGTTGGGGCCTGGACAAGATGGGGCCGAAAGAAAGCAACACGCCTCCCTTGGAATCGGAACTGAACAATCCCAGGATCGAACCGATCGCCAAAAAATACGCCGAACTGCGCTACCAACTGCTGAGCTACAACTACACGCTGGCTTGGGAAGCGCGGACGACGGGGATGCCCATGATGCGATCGATGTGGTTGCACCACCCGAGCGACAATAAGGCCCGATCGATCGGCGATCAATACCTCTGGGGCCGCGACCTGCTCATCGCACCGGTGTACAAAAAAGGCGCGACGACCCGAGACGTCTATCTTCCCGCAGGCAAATGGTACGACTGGTGGACAGGCAAAGCCGAGACCGGCGGCCGCACCGTGCAGCGCGCCGTGGATCTGGCAACGATGCCGATCTATGTTCGCGCCGGAGCGATCGTGCCGGTCGACCCCATCCGTCAATACACCGGACAAAAGGTCGACGAGCCCACGACGCTCAAGATATACCGGGGTGCCAACGGAAAATACACGCTGTACGACGACGACGGCATCAGTCTCAATTACCTCCAAGGTGATTCAGTCCAGACGCTGATCAAGTGGGACGACGCGGCCAAAAAGCTGAGCCTCGAGCCGGAGTCAAAGCAGACGGCCACGCGCACGTTCCAGGTTGAACTTATTCCTGATGGCGTGTCCAAAGAGATTCAATACACGGGTCAACGCGTCGATCTGAAATTATAATAAGACACGAGGACCATCATGAAATCATTCACTCAGATCCAACGTACAGCATGGTCACTGACCGCCCTGCTTCTGCTCATGGTCAGCAACGTCTTTGCCGCAGACCCGCCGAACGTTGTCTTCATCCTCAGTGACGATCAGGGGTGGAACGTCTGGCCAGGTGCGACCGCGTGATTCGCGAGGGAGACATGCATGCGGGTCATTGACTCACATACCGAAGGTGCATCGACGCGCGTGATCGTCGATGGCGGGCCAGAGCTTGGCGCTGGTTCCTTACGAGAGCGACTCGAGAGATTTCGAGATCGCGCTGACTCCTACCGACGGTTTTCGATTAGCGAGCCGCGTGGTTCAGACGCAGTGGTTGGCGCTTTGCTCTGCGAACCTGTCGATGAGGCATGTGCAGCCGGGGTGATCTTCTTCAACAACACGGGCTATCTGAACATGTGTGGGCATGGAGCCATGGGCGTTGCCGTGACGCTATCCTACCTTGGCCGAATCGGCCCAGGGATTCACCGGCTGGAAACACCTGTGGGTGTCGTTCAAGTAGAACTTCTCAGTCCGAATGAAGTCGCGATTGAGAATGTTTATAGCTACCGACACCGAGCCAAGGTTGCCATTGATGTGCCTGGACTCGGAGCGGTCACGGGCGACATTGCGTGGGGGGGCAACTGGTTCTTTCTCGTCGAACAATCACCTGTGCCGCTGGTGATGGAAAGCTTACGCCAGTTAGACGACGCAGCCCGCCGCGTTCGAGCAGAACTAGAGCGCCGAGAAATCACGGGTAGCGACGGCGGTTTGATCGACCACATCGAGTTCTTTGGGCCACCAAACGCAGCGGATGCCAACAGCCGAAATTTCGTTTACTGTCCTGGCGGAGCCTATGACCGATCGCCTTGCGGAACCGGCACGAGTGCAAAACTGGCCTGTCTTGCGGCCGACGGCAAGCTCGCACCGGGAGAGCTTTGGGTCCAAGAGAGTATCATTGGCAGTCGATTCTCGGCGAGCTATCGCACCGACGAATCGGGGCAGATCATTCCGCGAATCACGGGCCGCGCTTATGTCTGCAGCGAAGCCACACTCATCCAGCAGCCAGATGATCCTTACGCCCATGGAATCGCATGAAACAGGCATTAGACGGTGAACGTGTGATCGTTGTTGGTGCCGGAATCATAGGCATCGCCTGCGCACACTATTTGTCGAAAGCTGGTTTCTCTGTAGCCGTCATCGACCGGGGAACGATTGCTGGTGCTTGCTCGCAAGCCAACTGCGGCTATATCTGTCCGAGTCACGTTCTGCCGCTGACAGAACCCGATGCAATCGGCGTCGCACTCAAATCGCTGCTGAACCGCAACGCTCCATTTCGCGTCAAGCCAAGTTTTCGACCGGCGTTTTGGAACTGGATGTGGCAGTTTACCAGGCGTTGCACCCATCGCCAAATGCTGTGGGCGGGAGCACACCTCAAAGCCATCCTCGATTCTTCGCTCGTCGAGTATCGCCAGCTGATTTCCGCTGAAAAATTCGATTGTGAATGGAAAGAAAACGGCCTGCTGTATGTGCTGCAGTCCGAAGCTGGCATGGAAAAGTTCGCCAAAATGGATCGCATGCTCACGGAGCACTTTGGGGTGACCGCTGAGCGTGTCGAAGGTGACGACTTGCCGGCGCTTGAACCGGCACTCAAGTCTGGATTAGCGGGCGCATTTCACTACAAGAACGATGTGTCGGTCCGACCCGATCTGCTGAATGTCGCTTGGACTGACAGTCTGCAAGAATCTGGCGTCGAATTCATTGAAAACTGCCAACTGCTTGATGTCGTCAAGGCCGATAGTCAGATCACGCATTTTGAAACCTCGCAGGGCGAGCTGGGTGCCGACCGGTTCATCTTTGCGACCGGAGCCTGGTCTGCTCAGCTATCGGCGATGCTCGAATGCCGGATTCCGATCCAGCCAGGCAAAGGCTATTCGGTTACGATGTCACGCCCTGACCCTTGCCCTCGACATCCGATCTTGTTCCCTGAACATAAAGTCGGTGTATCACCGTTCGAGCAAGGCTATCGTCTCGGGTCGATGATGGAATTCGTTGGCTATGATTCGTCCATTCCTGCTCGACGTATCAAGCAACTTCGCCAATCGGCCGAGCCCTATCTGATTGCGCCCTTTACTGAAACGGAGCACCAACGCTGGTATGGATGGCGTCCCATGACGTGGGATAGCCTGCCCATCATTGGGAGAACTCCAAGGCTGTCAAACGCCTATCTTGCAACGGGCCACAACATGCTCGGGCTGAGTCTCGCCACCGCGACAGGCAAACTCATTGCCGAAATTATTCAAGATCAACCAACGCATATCGATGCAACCGCGTTTTCTCCAGATCGTTTTTAGTCAGGCAATTCATAAGCGAGACCGAGGGCTGACAAGAATCCAGCTATTTACTTCTGCGGTCCGATCGGTTCCTCCACTGCATCGGCAAGTGAGGAGAACGGCAGCGCGTTGAACCGATTTTTGGAATGATCTCGATTTCCGATGGGGCCAAGCTTGTATGTGGTACGGATCCGGGTTTTGCACTTAGTAGCGAGTATCGGAACTTCATCTCGTGCTCGGTCTGGTCTATTCCCAAGCAGGGTCAACTCGCCCGAAGGTCGCCCCGTTCCGTATACGGTATACGTTACCCCGCACAACGCGGTGTAAAGCGGTGAAAGACTTGCAAGGGTGGTGGGATGAGCCTACGTTGTGGCGTAAGGACTTATGACCGCGCCGCCTCTTGAGGCAGCCTGCTGAAAATCTGTAGGATAGAGATGAGTGATCAAGCGGAGAGGGACTTCTACAAAAAAGCACGTAATATCGTCTGCGGGCTTGCCGTTGGATTCATAGCGGGCGCATTTTTACTGTATCGGTTCGACTCTGGCTTCGCTGACGGTTGCATCAGTCTTCTTTCCTTAGGAATCGCGTTCTTCGGCTTTGCGTTAGCGCTGAACTCGCTGTCGCGGGATCGCGGCTGAGGCGGATCTGTAGTGGCGGGGGTGGTTCCCCGGTTCAAATCCGGGTCCGCGCACCCTTTCTTTTTCCTTGTTGCATCTTTTCTTCCCCTGGAGGCAGCCAAGAACACACGCTGGAAGATCTCTATGAAATTGCGATTGTTCTTTGAAGACTACGAGAACGCGGAGCCGGAAGGTGATGGGGAGTATTTCGTTCCGACCATCAAAGAGACGATTCTGGATCCCGATGATGAGGCTCTCAGGGATGCCCTGTTCCAGGTCGCTGAAAAGTCCACGCTGGACCCGGTGGCCGTCCTTGTTCGCGAGCCGCACCTCTCGAACAGCAGTGATTTCGTCCAGTTCTATCCGCTGGTCAATCCGTTGGATAAGGAGGAAGAGGCCGAGCCGTTAATGAACGAGGAGATAGAGGGTCACGGAGAATCGGAGGAACCATCCGCGCCGCCTGCTCCTGGAGGGGGCGGGGGCGGATACCGGCAGCTGCCGGAGGATTTATGCCATGTCGAATATTGCAAGCACCTGCCGGGAAAGAACCACGCGCAGTTTTTCACCGAGGAGCTGACCCTCCCCGAGGTCCTGGAGATCCTGCAGCTCTTCGTTGCAGGCGATGACAGCTGGCAGAACAGGAAGGAGTGGCGGAAGCTGGCCTGGGCGGGGCCTGAAGCGCAGGGGGATTCCCACTCCAAGTTCGTCTCGCTGGCGCTGGCGGTTGTTTTCCTTGTGGGTTGCGTAGCGACGCCTATCTTGATCGCGAGAGTTATACTTTTATCTTTTGTGGCGATCCTGGTCTTCAACGCGTATCGCCGCATTGGGTATGGGACGGGTGTGCCCTGGAGCTCCGGCGACGATGCCCGGTGGGATTTCTACGATGAAGGCGAAAGCAGGACGGCCGTAAAGAAGAAATGGAAGCCGCCTTCGGGCAAGGAGGTCGAGGCGTTTCTCAAGGAATACGGCGGCTGCCTGATCTATGGCGCGATCTCGGCGTTTTTCATAATTTACGGTCTCAGCAGCGGGATGACCTGCAGAAACGGCTTCAACAGGAAAGACCCGGAGCCCGACAGGATGGAGCGCGACGGAGGGCGCGAGATGGGTCCGAAGGCTCCTGGAGAGGGAGCCCCGCAGGGCGGGCGAACCCCGCGCTGAAATGTCCTCCATATTTTAGATGCGCCCGAAGATTTTCATGCCTACCCTTGTAATAGGTTAATGATAAGAGAGAGACAGGGGTGTCTCTCCGGCGGCAGTTAGATATTTACCGGGAAGTCTTTTTCGGAAGGGGACGGTTTTCTGGGGCCAGGGTTTGGCCTGGGCGGCCTCGTGGGCAGGAGGGCGTCAAGCTGTGGAGTCGGTATGTACTCATGCCGTCTGCTTGGCCGGGAAACCATAATTTTTGTCAAGCGTGGGGACGCCTTGTCTCCGCCAGCAATTTGAAGGGGGGGGCAATGACACGTTTCTTTGTTGCGATCCTGTGTTTGAGTCTGTGTACGTTTGTTGTGTCCGTTACATCTCCGGTGGTTTTCGGGGGAGATGGGGTGGAGGTCGTCAACGGTGACACCAATGGTGATGGAGAGCGTGACATCAGCGATGCCACGTACTACCTGCGCTGGCTCTTTCGGGGAGGGCCGGACCCTGTAGCCATCATTTGCCCCGTAGACCAGGGAGCCCTGGTGGCGGAGCTTGAAGATCGTCTGACCGTGGCTCAAGACGCGCTGGCGACGGCTAACGCAGGGCTGGAGATTGCAAATGCAGACAACGCGCTGCAGGCCGAAGAAATCCTGGCCTTGCGGGAACAGTTGGCGGCGGCCACTGCCAGTCTTGCTGAATGTCAGACAGCTCCCGAGCCCGAGCCCGAGCCTGAGCCCGAGCCGGGTATTTAAAATGTGATTGCTCTGGATTCTCCCGGGGTTGAGTGGGGCCGCGCCTTATATCAGGGAGCAGGCGTGGTGCAGGACCTGAGAACCTGCAAGGAACCTCCACGGTGATGACCCGCGTTTCCAAGGCAGTGGTATTTCCTGCCCATGGACAGCACTGGAGAGTGATTCAGGTGGGGGCCCCCGGTATTTTCCGGGGGCTTCTTTTATTTGTCGGCAGAAGTCCGGGACTGGGCTGGGGTGGAAACCTTGCAAGAGAGTGCTCAGCGACCTATCTTGGATGAATGATCAATATAAATAGAACTGTAGAGCCGGGTGCCGGGTTCGGCTTGTTTCATCGTTTCCTGGTCGTAAGCGTTCAGGCCCTGGTTGTAGCGGTTGTCTGCATCTGCGCGAGGGCGTACGCCCAGGAGCTTCCTTTAGCTTCGCGTCTGACCCTCAACTACGGAGCCGGTTTTGACCCATCCGCGGCCGTCACTCGTCCGCTTCTTTCACTGGCGGCGTTTGGCGCGCTCCAGGAAGAAGAAGAGGGAGAGGAAGAGGCCGAGCCGCTGTCGAAGGGAACTCTCTTTCAGTGGCGGGCGGAAGGGGGGAATGCCGGCGGCCCCGAGTTCGGTGAGCCGCTGGTCACGGACCGTCCTGATTTTACCGAGTCGGCGGTCGCTGTCGGGCGGGGTGTAGTCCAGGTTGAGTTCGGCTATACCTTCACTGAGCGTACGTCCGCTGGCGTGACGGTTCGGACGCAGACGGCCGGCGAGCATCTGTTGCGGGCCGGTTTCTATGCCGACTGGCTGGAGTTTCGACTGGGGATGGTGCCCGGCGGGCTCGATGACTTTGATTTCTCCATCCCTCTCGCTTTTGAGCAGATCAAGTCCGGCGGGGTTTCAACATCGACCGCCGGCATTACGGATCTCTACGCGGGCTTCAAGATCGCACTGTTTCCACAGGAGGGGCATCTGCCTGAGATGGCTGTTCTTCCCCAGGTGAACATTCCCACCGGCAGCGCCTCCTTCTCTTCCGACCGGTATGAGCCCGGCGTGAACCTTGTTTACGGCTGGGCGCTGGATGAGTCCGTATCCATGGCCGGCTCTACCCAGGTGAACCGCCGAATTGACGATGACCGCCGCGGCTATCCCGAGTATGCCCAGTCCTGGGCGCTGGCTCGCGGCCTCAGCGAGACCGTGACGGCCTTCGCCGAATGGTACGCCTTCTTTCCGAGGGGGAGTGACCTGGCCCAATCCGAACAGTACATCAACGGCGGGCTGGCCTGGGCTATCACCGATGATTTCCAGTTCGATATCAGGGTCGGCTTTGGGCTGAATGATGAGTCTGACGATTTCTTTATCGGCAGCGGATTTTCAATTCGCAAGCTGTAGACCCTCTTTCGCAAGCTGAAGGGGGACGTTGAGAGGACGGGAGGCTGGATCTTGAGGCGCAATCCATTCAAGCCTGATGACGGAGCCCCCTGGTGTCACAAGTGCCGGGCCCACACCCCCTGTTATGTTTACCAGATACTACAATTTGCCGGGGAGGCGGTGAGGAACGAGTACTACTGCAGGGTCTGTAAAGAACAGATAATGAGGCGGGTAGGCTGGCGGGTGGCGAGTACCTTCACCTGTATGATAGCCATCTGCGTAGGGTTCGCGGTTATGATGGTGTACTTCTTGTCGGAAGGCGCCAGCGATCAGCAAGACATACTGTTTTATGGGTTGCCGGTGATAGCCATCGCCTGCTGGCCGGCGGTTATTTGCGGTCTTCGTCTGCGGGCCCTGAGACGTTGGAAGAAACAGTACAGCTCTAAAACCGAGGAGGAGGTCGACGAGCTGGGCAAGATCTATTCACGCTCGGTTGTGCCCTATGCCGGGGAGGACCCCGAAGCGCATGATAGTTTCTGATCTCCGCTTCGCTTCGCGGAAAATTCCAGGCTGGCTGTGGCTGGCAGATGATTTGTTCTTCCAGGCAGATCAACGGCGCCGTATTCCGGCGCGGTAAGAATATCTGCGGGTTTTCCCCGCTGCCCATTTCAGGAGCCGTATGAAATACAATCCCCTCAAACCCGATGAGAAGCTCCCCTGGTGTAGAAAGTGCCGCGCACATACCTCATGGTATGGGCAGGGTGACGATGATATTCCGAGGTGCGACCGGTGTGAAGGCGAGATGCTGATCAACGTCGCCGGAATGACTCATTCCTCCCGGCTTGGCTGTGGCGTTCGGGGCTGGCCGGTACTCGGTGTGCTCCTGATTCTTATGGGCTGCGCCATCTTCGCAGGGCCCCCGGGGACGGATAGCCCTGGCTCGGAAGACCCTTACGCGCCATTTGTCGCCATCTTCTTCTGGGTTTGCGGAGCGGGTTGCTTTGCTATGTTGGTCAGGCTGTACAGGCTGCGGAGAAGCTGGAGGGCCTGGGTAAAGGAGCAGGACAGGAAAACCGATGAAGCGCTTGAAGAGGAGGCGAAGCAGTGGCATCGGAATCCTCCGCCGAAGAAGAAGAAGAAAAAAAAGCGGCGCTACAAATCCAAAAGCAAGCAGGTGAGGCAGAACATCATCGTGGGCGCGATCCTGGCCGCCGCCGGGCAATGGTGGCTGAAATCCGTGGGAGTCGAGCCCCCCTGGTCTTACGCTCCGGGTGTCCCGCTCGGCATCTATATCCTGTTCGTTTATAACTTCACCACGATGGAATAGTCGGCGTGACCAGGCTCCGTATGAAACACAATCCCCTCAAGCCCGATGAGAATCGTCCCTGGTGCGAAAAGTGCCGCGCTCATTCCTCATACACGCAGATCCCAGGCAGCGAGCCGGGTGATCCTCCGATTCTGAAGTGCGACCGGTGTGAAGGTGGGCTGCTGAACTGCGTCTACGGAATGACCCATTCCTCCAGGCTTGGCTGTATCGTTCCGGCCTGGTGGGGGCTCGGTGTACTCCTGCTGCTTGTCGGCGTTCTGTTCTTTGTTATCTATTTCACGGACTCGCCGCAACGGGAAGAGGGGATGCGTTTTGTCGCCGGCTTCTTTGTGACCTGCGGGGCGGGTAGCTTCGCCATTGCGATCTGGCTGTCCAGCCTGAAGAGCAGCTGGGAGAGCTGGGTAAAGGAGCAGGGCAGGAAAACCGATGAAGAGCTTGAAGAGGAGGCGAAGCAGTGGCATCTGAATCCTGCGGCGAAGAAGAAACAGAAAAAAAGCGGCGCTACAAATCCAAAAGCAAGCAGGTGAGGCAGAACATCATCGTGGGCGCGATCCTGGCCGCCGCCGGGCAATGGTGGCTGACATCCGTGGGAGTCGAGGGGCTCTGGTCTTACGCTCCGGGTGTCCTGCTCGGCATCTAGATCCTGTTCGTCTTTAACTTCACCACGATGGAGTAGTCGGCGTGACCAGGCGCGGATGATGGGCGGGGGAGATGCCAGGCGGCCGCTCTTTACCCGGCCGGTTGATTCTTTCATGCCGTCTACCTCTGCTGTACTCTGGTGGGACAGGGTCGATCAAATTTACGGGTCAAGGGAGGTAGGTCTCATGCGCGGGTTTTCGCTGGTTGTCGTTTTCCCCCTTCTGCTTGCTGTTCTGTCGCCGCTGCACGCCGACCTGGTGGCTCACTGGCCGCTGGATGACTCAGGCGAGGACATCGTCGGAGGTTTCGATGGCCTTGAGTCGGGCGGAATCACCTATGGCGTCATTGGCGCGAACGACAACACCGACGGCGCGGCAAGCTTCCAGAACGGCGTGATCAGTGTCGTCTTCGCTCCGGAGCTCAACCCCGAGAGCTTTACGATTACCCTCTGGGCGAGACCGGTCGGCGGCGCCGGGTTCCGATCGCCCATCACCACCCGCTACGATGGCATCGTCGCGGGCGGCGGGAACCTCGACGGGTTCATCATCTACAACAATCCCGCCAACATATGGCAATTCTGGACGGGCGATGGCGAGAGCGCTATGGACGGCTGGGATGCGTTGCAGGGGCTCCCCGTTGAAGAGGGAGAATGGCAGCACCTGGCCATCTCGTTCGACGCCGAGACCCAGGAGAAGAACTTCTATATCAACGGCATGCTGGAGGCCAGCTCTACGGACCAGGGTTACGCGGCTGTTACCGATGTGTCCCGGTCGCTTCACATCGGCGGGGGCGGGGACATGGGAGACCAGTACCGATG
>Ga0066842_10000307_pt1 | contig 12975 bp, 9 predicted proteins | sample ETNtaG_19_FD_67289 | JGI IMG/M metagenome (GOLD analysis project Ga0066842, IMG submission 67289) | Marine microbial and viral communities from oxygen minimum zone, Eastern Pacific Ocean - ETNP201302PF86A | ecosystem: Environmental > Aquatic > Marine > Oceanic | place: Pacific Ocean: Eastern...
GGTGGGCATTTGCACTCTTGATCAGACATGGTTACTCCTCGGTATCTACTTTGCGCTTAGACTCAGCAAGGTAGTTTTTCAATATACCTTCAATTACTTTCGGGTTTTGGCCATCTTGAATACCTAAAATAGCATCCAGTATTAGACGCTGATTCATGGCTTCTTCGTCTTTGCGAAGCTCCAGTTTTACCTGAATAGGAATAGCCACTACATTTGCTAAAAATGCACCATATAAAGTAGTTAATAATGCCACCGCCATTGCGGGGCCAATGGCTTTAGGGTCATCCATGTTAGATAACATAGCAACTAAGCCTATTAACGTACCTATCATACCCATTGCTGGGGCTATATCGGCAAGTGACTTAAATAAACCGGCGCCCAGTTCGTGACGGGTCGTGGTTAAAGAAATGTCTTTTTGAAGCGTGGCACGAACTACATCAGCATCGTGGCCATCAACGAGCATATCTACACCTTTGCGCATAAAAGGGTTTGGTATTTCGGCTTCTTCGAGGGCTAAAAACCCCCCTTTACGGGCAGAATCAGCAAGTTCAACTGCTTTTTCAATCAGCTCTTCTGGCGATTCGATTTTAAACATAAATGCTTTACCAACAACCTTACCTATGCCCAAAAACTGCGACAAGGTAAAGTTTGATAACACAATAAATAGTGAGCCACCAAATACAATTACACTAGAAGGCGCATCGGCAAACATCCCCATTTCACCGCTACTACTCATAAACATGGACATGACAATTAAACCAATTGCGCCAAGGATCCCAATTATGGTTGCTAAATCCACATTTCCTCCAAAGTATTATACTTTGTTATTCAAACTTTTATTATTAACTGCTTATCGGCAAGATACTGAAATACTTAAGCCATTTTTGAAAAAAGTGTAAAACACTGTGTTTGGCCTAATTTTAGATCAAGATACCCTACTCGCCTAGCGACTGATTAATTTTATTGTACACAGTGAGCACTAATACGCATCTTATACATGGTAAAAATACGATTTAAACTGATATAACTCAAAAAACAACGATCATCCTTTGACCTAGTTTAGCATTCCCCCTAAAATTGGCTCCTAAATTTATCATGCTGGCTGAAATTAAACATGGCGACTAAAAAACCTGAAAACCTAAGTTTTGAACAAGCACTCGAAGAATTATCAACCATTGTCGGTGAAATGGAACAAGGTGATTTATCGCTTGAGCAGTCGTTAAAGCAATTTGAGCGTGGTATAGCCTTAGCTAACGCCTCAACGGGTAAGTTACAACAAGCAGAACAAAAAGTGTCTATTTTGATGGGTAATGACGAAAAAGCAGCGCTTACTTCATTTAACAACGATATGGAATAACCGTGAGCATACAAGAAAAAATAGAATGTGCTCAACAAGATGTCGTAAAGACCCTGCAACAGTACTTTGATCAACCCCTTGATACTGCACACACAGTAAAAGAAGCCACCCAGTACGGCTTATTTAACGGTGGCAAGCGTTTACGCCCCTTTTTAGTCTACGCAAGTGGTGAAATGCTCGGAGCTAATAAGCAAGATTTAGATATTCTTGCTGCTGCTATTGAGTGTATTCATAGCTACTCGTTGGTGCACGATGATTTACCAGCCATGGATGATGACGACCTTCGCCGTGGACGCCCAACTTGCCATATAGAGTTTGACGATGCGCATGCAATTTTAGCGGGCGATGCACTACAAACATTAGCCTTTGAGCTTATCTCGGCTCACAATTTTACCTGCAGCGCGTCAACACAAGTAAAAATGATCAGCGCACTGGCTAAAGCATCGGGGCTTGAAGGCATGGTCGGCGGGCAAGGGCTAGATATTGCAGCCACAGATAAAGTGATTACAATACAACAGCTTGAACGAATTCATAGATTAAAAACGGGTGCCTTAATCAACTGTGCCATTACATTGGGTGCATTATGTAGCGAAAAAGCAGACAAACAAACCTTAGAAAACTTACGTGTTTTTGGGTATGCTATAGGGCTGGCATTTCAAGTGCACGACGACATTTTAGATGTTGAAGGTGACACATTTACTTTAGGTAAGCCACAAGGCTCTGATTTAGCTGCTAATAAAGCAACTTATCCGGCCCTATTAGGTATGCAAGGCGCCAAGCAAATGGCGCAAAATTTAATAGAGCAAGCGCATCAAGCATTAAACAAAATAGATGCTGATACCTCTACTCTAGCGGCGCTGGCAAACTACCTGATTAAACGTGACCATTGAGTGTTACATATACGTATTGCCATTTAGCACTGACATTATTACTCAACAGCGGTAACAACTAATAAGTTAGCACCGGTGTTAGCGAAGGATAAAATAAATACCATGACACTTGATAGTAGCAAGTATCCATTACTTAACTTGGTTGACGAACCAGCCCACTTACGCGATATAGCGCAAGATAAACTCCCTGCGTTTAGCAACGAGTTACGAGACTATTTACTCAACTCTGTTTCGCAAAGTAGCGGCCATTTAGCGTCTGGTTTAGGAACTGTTGAACTTACCGTTGCTCTACATTATGTGTATAACACACCAGAAGATCGCCTTGTATGGGATGTAGGCCATCAAGCGTACCCGCATAAAATTTTAACGGGACGACGCGATTTAATGCATACAATTCGCCAAAAAGACGGATTACATCCATTCCCTTTTCGTGAAGAAAGCCAATACGATACCTTTAGCGTAGGCCATTCAAGTACCTCTATTTCGGCAGCACTTGGGATGTCTATTGCGGCTCAAAAAGAAGGTAAAGGCCGCAAAACTGTTGCCGTTATAGGCGATGGCGCCATTACAGCAGGTATGGCATTTGAAGCCATGAACCACTTAGGCGATGTAAAATCTGACATGTTAATCATTTTAAATGATAACGAAATGTCGATTTCTGAAAACGTCGGTGCGTTAACTAATCACTTTGCGCGTATTTTATCTGGCAGCTTTTACACAAATATTCGCGAAGGCAGTAAAAAGTTACTCTCTGGCGTACCTCCTGTTAAAGAGCTTGCCAGTAAAGTAGAAGAGCACCTAAAAGGAATGGTTATTCCAGGTACCTTCTTTGAAGAACTAGGTCTTAATTACATTGGCCCAATTGATGGCCACGATGTAAATATGCTCGTAGATACACTGCGTAATATGCGTAATTTAAAAGGGCCTCAGCTTTTACATATAAAAACCCAAAAAGGAAAAGGCTATAAACCCGCAGAAGCTGATCCTATTGGCTATCACGGTGTGCCAAAGTTTGACCCTAATACATCAAGCTTACCTAAATCTAAACCTGGCGCCGCCACTTTCTCTAAGGTGTTTGGTGATTGGTTGTGTGATATGGCCGAGCAAGATAAAAAATTAATGGCTATTACGCCGGCAATGCGTGAAGGCTCAGGTATGGTGCGTTTTTCAAAAGAGCACCCAGAGCAGTATTTCGATGTAGCCATAGCAGAGCAGCACGCTGTTACATTGGCGGCCGGTTTTGCCTGTGAAGGGTTAAAACCCGTTGTAGCTATTTACTCGAGCTTTTTACAACGTGCGTATGATCAACTTATCCATGATGTTGCACTGCAAAACTTACCAGTGCTTTTTGCTATAGACCGCGCTGGTATTGTAGGCGCCGACGGCGAAACACACCAAGGTGCGTACGACTTAAGCTTTATGCGCTGTATTCCAAACATGGTTATTATGGCCCCAAGTGATACTAACGAGTGCCGACATATGCTTTATACCGGTTATAAGGCTAATTGCCCTGTAGCAGTTCGCTACCCTCGTGGTAGTGCCGGTACTGCCGATATTCAAAGCGAAATGACGCTACTAGAAATAGGCAAAGCCAATACCATTAAACCAGGCGCTAAAATTGCTATTTTATCCTTTGGTACTTTGCTTGAAAACGCGCAACTTGCTGCAAGTGAGCTAGGTGCAACGCTAGTTAATATGCGCTTTATTAAGCCACTTGATACAAGTTTATTAGATGAGCTTAGCCAAACTCATGATGTAATAGTAACGCTTGAAGACAACGCTATTTGTGGTGGCGCAGGCTCAGCGGTTAATGAATATTTAGCAGCGCAAAAAGCCAACCTAAAAGTGCTTAACTTAGGTATTCCTGATGAATTTATTAAGCACGGCACACAAGCGCAAATGCACGATGAAATGGGCTTAGGCGAACAAGGCATTTTAAATTCAATAAAATCGTTTATCGCTTAATTATTTTTGCTAGCTAGTTTTTAAAGGGAGCCTGATGGCTCCTTTTTTGTTTTTTATTTTTAAATTTTTGCATCCAATGTGTATTTCTACGCGTTATCCCTATGAGGTTAACACAGTAAATAGTACGTACTGAGGAGTATAAGCAGGCACGTTATTTACTTTCATTTGATGGAATATTAAAAGGTAAAAATGATGAAAAAAGCTAATTTAACTCACCTTCATACACAAAGCAGTTCACTTAAACGCCCCCTTTGTTTTTCAGCATTAGCGCTTGGGATAGTACTTGGTATTTCAGGGTGTAGCGGTGATGATGGAGAAAACGGTTTAGCCGGTACGCCGGGAGCAGATGGTCAAGATGGAAACGATGGCACAAACGGTAACCCCGGCTTTAGTGCAGCCACGTTTATTTTAGCTAATAACGGCGAGCAAAACGCAGGCACTGTTGATTTAATAAACCAGAACGCTGCCAAATTAAAAACCTTTAATACCACTGCAAATGAAGGCGTAGCCTTTGATAGCCTCGGTAATTTAATACAAGCAAGCGACAGCGAAAATGGTAGCGTTAAAACTATATGCCAACTTGCCAATCGTGATGATGGTGCAAGCTTTAGCACTAATCAAGACCGTGAAATTACAGGCCCTGCCACTACACTGGTTAATCCTAAGGGCATAGCGATTGCAAAAAATAGCGGGCTGATATTTATAGCTGATTTTGGTGCCATGCAAATTACCACATTTGGCAGTGCTGCAGCGGGAGATGCCGCGCCGCTTGCTACCACTGTTACCGAAGCCGCCCCGTGGGATGTTGATTATGACCACGTAAACGACCGACTTTATGTAGCACTTACCAACGGTGATGTCGCGGTTTATGATAATTTTGTAAGCGGTGAATTTACCGCTATGCCAAGTCGTACTATTACACCAAGCGATGCCGATGGTGTGCAAATATCGGTAAATATTCACGGCATTGTTTATGATGAAACCACCAATAAACTTATTTTATCGGATGTTGGTAGCGCATCAGATGCTACCGATGGCGCGCTTTTTGTTATAAATAATGCCTCAACTGCGCAAGGTAATACATCTGTTGCACGCAGTATTTCAGGCCCTGCGACTATGCTAGGCAACCCTGTAGATATTACCCTTGAGGGTAGCGATTTACGTGTGGCCGAAAAATCAAACGATGCAATTTTAGTGTTTAGTAATATATTTGCCGGTGAAAGTGGCGATATAGCGCCCGATTTAAGTACTGCGTCTACTAAGCCAGAGTCAATTACTAACACGCTAACTCAAAGCTCAATGGCTGATATATCAGATAGTACTGAGCCTAATATGGCGCTATTAGGCGTAGCCGTATCCAGTAATCCAAGCACTGCGGGTGATACAGGCCAAATTAGCCGTTTAAATACAGCATTAAGTAGCGAACTTGCAAGCTATAATGCAAGCCAAACGATAGAAAGCGTTAGCTTTGATAAAGCAGGTAATAGCTACGCAACATTCGATAATGCCAGTACAGGAATGGGCGGAATCGTCATCTCTACTAAAGTGGCTTATAACCGTGATGGCGAAACATTTAACGCCAGCCAAGATAGACTGATTTCAGGAAGCAATACAGGCCTTATTTCACCTAAAGGATTAGATATTGCCTCCGATAGTGGAATGATTTTTGTGGCTGAAAATAATGAAACCACGCCGAGCATTGCTATATTTTCAAGCTGTGCCACCGGCGATGTATTACCTCTTATGACCTTAACTTTTGCCAATAATGCACGCCCGTGGGATGTTGATTACGACAGTAACACTGACCGCGCTTTTGTTGCGCTAACTAATGGCACTGTAGCGGTATTTGATCAAGTTAAAAATAAGCTACTAAGTGGCGAGACCACAATAAGTACAGAAGATAGATTAATTACACCTGCCAATAATTCACAAGCACTGGCAGGGCCTACCAATATTCATGGAATAGATTACGACTCATTAAGTGGTGCGTTAATACTTTCTGATGTAGGCAGCGCAGCCGTTGCTGACGATGGCAAAATTTATGTATTAAATAATACCGCAAATGCCTCGGGGCTAGTCAATATAAGCGCGACGATTAGCGGGCCCAATACATTATTAGGAAACCCTGTTGATATTATGTATAGCGGAACCGATTTATATGTTGCCGAAAAGTCTAACAACGTAGTTATGCGCTTTAATAATATTTTAAGTACCGCAGGGGGAGATATAAGTGCCGATGCAAGTATGGCATTTAGTGCTCCTGAGTCAGTGGCTATTTTACCAGCGTGGCTAAACCAGTAATTAAATAGCGTTACCCTCACCATGCCTAGCCTACTTTTGTAGGTTGGGCATTATCGCATCCACACTTTAATATCTGCTAAGCCATTACTTTGTAAAATACCCAGCTGCTGATCTACATTCGAATTTTGCTCAAACTCAAACGCATCCAACTGTTTATCAAACGTAATATTTGCCACACCGTCACCACCGCGTTTTTTAACCTGATGAAGCGCTATATCGGCTAAGTTTATCGACGTTTCCCAGCTTATTACTTGCCCACCTAAAAGTGGCAGTGGGTAAAAAGACCACCCCAATGAAGCCGTAATATTGGTTGTTTTACCGTTTGGTAATTGAAACGAATTTAATGCGATTGCTTGGCATAAATCAGAGGCATAGCTGTCAATCATGTTGCACTTAAAATCGCGCAGCAATAATAAAAACTCATCCCCACTCCAGCGTGCTACATAGTCAGAGCCTTGGGTACGCGAATTAAGTAACGCTGCCATTTGTTGTAAGCAGCTATCTCCTGCTATTGGGCCATACGCATCGTTTATACGGCTAAAGTTATCAAAGTTGATAATAAGCAGTACAAGTGACTTACCTTGCGCTTGTAAAGACTGTGCATTACGTTGGAAGTGCTCAATATCTTTAGGGAGCTGATCAAACAAAAAGCGACGGCTACGTAGCCCTGTAAGCTCATCTGAGTGACTAACTAGTTTAAGCTGTGAGTTTACTTGGCCTAATTTATCGTTAGCTTGGCGCAGCTCTAATGTACGCTCTGTAACCAGCGCTTCGAGTACTTCTTGCTTACGGCGCTCTTGCGCTCTAAATACCCAAAAAATAAAGTAAAACAGTAAAATAAACCCACTAACGATTAGCAGTCTAAAGTAAATAGTTTCGTCAAAGCGCTGCGGTACTACAAATGCATACTCGACAGTTTGCGCTCTGTCCCAATCTTCGCCTTGGCGTTTTGCCTCAAGCTCAAATAAAAATGACCCCGCCGGTAAATTTGTATAAATGGCTTCTCGGCGTGCATTAGCATAGCGCCAATCACTATCTAACCCACTTAACTTATATCTAAACTCAATACTATTTGGCGCATAATAATCGATGGCGGTGTACTTTAATGTTATGTCGCGCTCATCAGTATCTAGTAAAGGCTTTTCGCCCAATGCTGCGGTAGTTAACGCGCGCAGTGGTGTGGTCAGTGTTTCTACTTTAGGCTTTAATACATTTAGGCCAAATAGCTCGGTATTTTTAGGTATTTCTACAATGCCTTGTAAGCTTGGGTACCAAATTGAATAATCGGTCATGGCAACGGCATCGTGTCCTAAACCGTTACAACACTGGCTTGCTTTACCATCGAGCTGCCTATCAAAAGAAGAAATAACCTCTTCCACTTTTAAGCTCGACACCTCTGATTTAAATTGCGCTACTGGCATACGGTAAACACCTTTCATGGTACTTACCCATACACGCTTATAAGTTTCGTCATACTCTAGGCTAAAAATAGAGCCATAGGGTAAGCCGTTGGCTGCATCTAACTGTCGCCAATGCCCTTGCAAACTTCTGTAAAATAAGCCGTCATTAAGCGAGCCAATTAAAATACCTACACCATCTATGTATAATACGCTGGTTATGTATGCACTTTCGAGCGAAGTTTGGTCACCTATTTTTTCAATGCCACGGTCAGTAAAGTAATACGCCCCTTTACTGGTCCCTATTACACCAAAGTTTGCTTTATCGAGCACATACGTTATAAATTTACTGCCTAAAAAGGCATTGTATGCAAAGGGTGTTAACCCGCCATAACTTAGCCTATACAAGCCACGCCCTGTACCTATCCAAAAACCACCTTTGCTTGATGGGCTAATAGCAAATACAGGGTTGTCGCGCAGGGCTCTGCCAGGAAAACTGTATAGTTTATCTTGCTCGAAAAAAAACAGCCCTCGTCCGGTCGCTATATATAAACGCGAGCCATCAAACTGTAAGTCGTGTACTGTTGCGCGGCCAAATTGCGCACTGGGTATTTTATTGACAAAGTTTTTATTTAAATCGAAATACCCAATACCACTTTTATTTGCTACCCATAAATTACCATCGGGCGCTTGGCTGATTGCCATAACGGCCTCAGTCATTTGCGATAAAGCAGAGTGGCGTTCTATACGCCCTTCGTGTGCAAGCCATAAGCCTTCGCTAAAACTTGCAAGCCAAATATTATTTTGGCTATCGCGGTAAATATCGGCAAACCAAATACTTTGATCTAGCTGACTTGGCTCAACCCATTGCCACTCACCCGACTTAGCTCTAAAAAGCAGTCGTCCATACGTAGAAACCCATAATCCACCATTGGTGTCGCTCATAAATTTATACACAGCTGAGTTATTCGCATTCGGAAGCGGGAAAGGTCTTAGCTCATCGTCTAAATCTAAAAAGTAGGCACCCAGTTCAGAGGCTAAATATAAATTACCATTTAAAAAAGACAGATCATGAACAATGGTTTGTGCTAACCGCTCAGGCAATGACACCTTAGCTGTTAACTCCAACCTGAGTTTTGAAAAATCAGAGGCGCTTTTAGTTAAGCGTAGTAAATGACGGTCGTTGACAAGCCAAATCCCCTCTGGAGAAAGCGCCATTTGACTAACCGACCCCACTATTTGGGTGATCACAGTGGCATTTACAATAGGAACGAGTTCGTTCGCTTTATCACGTAAATCAACTTGGTTGCGGTCTACATAATAAAGCCCATTAGCTGCAATCCAAATGCTGCCCTTGGCATCTTCTAATATGTCTCTAACTGGGCCTTTAATATTAAATTCTTGTGCGGCAAGCGTTTGCGGGTTTATGACCACCAAGCCACTTTTAGTGCCCACCCACAGATAGCCATTACTATCTATGAGCAGTTTATTAATACCATTGCTTGGCAAAAAAGGACTATTTTGAGTGTTGTAATTAGTGAACGTTGTGCCGTCAAAGCGGCTAAGGCCAAATTGCGTTCCGACCCACATATAGCCTTGCTGATCTTGCACAACACTTTTTAGCGATTGCGAGGGCAAGCCATCTTTGATATTCCATTGCTTAACAACGTAATCAGTAATAGAAGCCCAACTTGGCATGGCACACAACATAAGTACACATACCAATAAAAATCGCATCATTTCGCTGCCACCTAGTTAAACAAATAAAACACAAAAATTAAAAGGGTAGTAAACCTGCTTTTATTAACGCATGCAAACAAATAAGCGAAAAAATACCGGCAAGTACATCATCAGCCATTATACCCACGCCGCCGTCCATTCGCTTATCGAGCGTTTTGATCGGGCCAGGTTTGGCAATATCAAAAAATCTAAATAATAAAAAGCCTACAAGTAAGGTTTGCCAACTAAGCGCTGCGCCAATCATCGTAATGTAATAACCCGCAACTTCATCCCACACTATGGCTGGATGGTCGTGCACACCTAAATCATCGGCGGTTTTGCCACACGCCCAAATACCAAAAATACTAATAACCACGGCAAACACGATTTGTAGCCAAAGCGGAAAATACATGGTCATAAAAATAAATGGTAAAGCAGCAAATGTACCAAAGGTGCCTGGCGCAACAGGCGCAAGGCCAGTACCAAACCCTAGGCCAAATAACTGGTGCGGGCGCTTTAAATTAAACTGTTTTTTGCTAGTCAAACCTGCTCCTTGGCAAAGTGCTCAAAGCCCTGTTGCTCAAAATTAAATTTTTCACCGTGGTGTAAAAGCTCAATGTGCCCTTCGCCACTTTTTATTTGTCCTATGCACGTTGCTTCTACGCCGTATTGACGTAATTTAAGCTCCAACATGCTTTTATTATCTTCAGAGACAGTAAAAAGTAATTCGTAGTCATCGCCATAGCCTAAAATATACGGCAATTGCGCCTCAAAGTTCAGGCTTGAACGCATAGCGTCTGAGGTTGGGATGTTTTCAATATTGATACTGGCGCTGACTTGTGACATATCAAGTATGTGGGTTAAATCTGCCATAAGGCCATCAGACACATCAATAGCTGATGAAGCAAGGCCACGTAATACTTGCCCTGCAGCCACCCGTGGAGTGGGGTAATCAAAGCGGCTATTTATGTACTTTAAGTGCTCAGGCTCAATACTTAGGCCACGCTTTCGAGATTCAATAGCCAAGCCGGCATCACCTAGCGTGCCGGTTACACATACCCAGTCGCCCACTTTAGCACCTGCACGGCGTAAAGCTTTGCCTTCTGGCACAGTGCCTTTAGCGCATATAGTAACTGTTAAAGGGCCCTGCGTAGTATCGCCACCAATTATTTGTACATTAAAGTACTCAGCAATTTCGTGCATTCCCTCAGTAAATTCTTCAATCCACTGCTGGTTAATATTTGGTAGGGTTAATGCCACCGACACCCAAGTAGGCTCAGCCCCCATGGCTGCTAAATCACTAAGATTTACGGCCAGTGCTCGGTGTCCTAATGCTCGGGGAGAAATGTCATCAAAAAAATGAACACCCGATACAAGCGTATCAGTTGTTACTGCAAGTTGGCAGTTTTGCGGAACGGTAACTAATGCACAGTCGTCCCCTATTCCTAGGCTTACATCACGACGAGTTATACCACGACCTTTAAAGTAGCGGTTTATTAATTCAAATTCCTTCATACACAAAAAAGCCGACCTATGCCGGCTCTCCTTTTTAACGTGTACTAACTGTTAAAGCTAAGCTCTTTAGCAGAGCGCTTTAGCAAGGTTAGTATTACTTGCGTAAATGCTTAACAGCTTTATCAAGTACACCGTTTACAAATTTATGGCTGTCTTCAGCGCCAAATATTTTAGCAAGCTCAATGCCTTCATTGATTGCTACTTTGTATGGCACATCTTCACGGAATTTAAGCTCATACGCGCTTAAACGTAAAATTGCACGCTCTACCATATCTAAATCATCAAATGGACGTGTTAAATGCGGAGATACAGCTTCATCTAGTTGCTTATAATTAACGGCAACGCCACGCGCTAAATCTTTAAAGTATTCAACATCAATTTTAGTCACGTCGTTTTCGATCAACATTTGTTGTTCGATATCGGCAATTAAATTGCCACTTAATTGCCAAGAATAAACGGCTTGAAGTGCTAAGATACGTGCTTTACGTCTTGCTGCTGGTTTCACAAAAATTCCTTAAACTTAAATTTTATCTAACACATTAACCATTTCAAGCGCGCCTAATGCCGCTTCGCCGCCTTTGTTACCCATTTTGGTACCAGCGCGTTCAATTGCTTGTTCAATGCTTTCTGTGGTTAATACGCCAAATGCAACCGGGATATCATACTCAAGCGATACATTTGCAAGGCCTTTGTTAGATTCGCCAGCAACGAGGTCAAAGTGTGGTGTACCACCTCTGATCACTACGCCTAATGCGATGATTGCATCATACTCTTTTTTTGCCGCAATGCGTTTTGCCGCTAAAGGTAACTCTACTGCACCGGGTACATACACAACGGTAATGTCATCATCGGCTACGCCACCAGTACGCTTTAGCTCATCAACAGCACCTTCAAGTAGGCTGCTACCAATAAAATCGTTAAAACGAGAAATAACAATAGCGAATTTTTTGCCTGGAGCGTACTTATTACCTTCAATAATTTTCATTTGATAACCCTAAAAATATGTTCAAGCGGTTGCGATTGCGCAAAAATTGCTGCGCATCATACCATAAAAATAAAAAAATAGACTAGTTAAAAGCTGAGCCCTTATTGTGGCTCAACGTAATCAACCACTTCTAAATGAAAGCCCGAAAGTGCATGGTACTTTTTAGGGCGACTCATTAAGCGCATTTGCTTAATACCTAAATCAGCCAGTATTTGCGAGCCCACACCAACGGTACGCGATGTACCTTTAAATTTACGCGGCGTAACATTTTCGCCAGCATCGGCAGCAGCAAATGCTTTTACTGTGGCCTCTAGCTCTTCGGTGCTTTCTTGTTTACCTAAAATAACCAGTGCACCGTTATTTTTTGCAATGTAAGCCATCGCATCAGAAAGCCCCCAACTACGGTCCGCACTTCTGTCTGAAAGCAAAATGTCGTTAAAGGTACTTTGTAAGTGCACGCGCACAAGCGTTGGTTCTTGCTCTTTAATTTCGCCTTTTAGCAATACGTAGTGCAGTTGGCCGTCAATCGTATCTTTGTAGGTTACTAAATCAAACTCACCGTGCTCAGTGGGTAATTTACACTTAGCCACTTGCTCTATGGTGGTTTCGTTAAGGTTTCGGTACTCAATTAAATCTGCAATTGTGCCAATTTTAATACCGTGCTCTTTAGCAAATATTTCTAAATCTGGGCGGCGCGCCATAGTGCCATCAGCATTGAGAATTTCTACAATAACTGATGAGGCTTCAAGGCCGGCTAAACGTGCCAAATCACACCCAGCTTCGGTGTGGCCTGCGCGCGTTAACACGCCACCTGGTTGTGCCATAATAGGAAAAATATGCCCAGGC
>Ga0066842_10000317_pt1 | contig 12814 bp, 9 predicted proteins | sample ETNtaG_19_FD_67289 | JGI IMG/M metagenome (GOLD analysis project Ga0066842, IMG submission 67289) | Marine microbial and viral communities from oxygen minimum zone, Eastern Pacific Ocean - ETNP201302PF86A | ecosystem: Environmental > Aquatic > Marine > Oceanic | place: Pacific Ocean: Eastern...
GGCCACCGGGACCCCGGCAAGCCCGGCAAGGGTCGGCAGGAGATCGATCGCCGCGCTGATTTGCGGGACGGTCTTTCCAGCCTTGATCTTTCCAGGCCAGCGCACCAGCAGTGGGCTGCGAACACCGCCCTCGTCGGTTGAGCCCTTGCGCCCCTTCATGCCGCCATTCCAGCGGTTGCCATTGGGGCCATTGTCGCAGAAGTAGACGACGATGGTGTCGCTTGCCAGCTTCAGCTCATCCAGCCTGTCGAGGATGCGGCCGACATTCCAGTCGATGTTTTCACACATGGCCAGCGCGGCCCGGGTGTGTGGTAGATTCTCCCGCTTTTTTGAGATGGGTCGCATAGCCAGATCCTTGCCCTGGAATTTCTTCCACCAGCGATCAGGCACCTGCATCGGCGAGTGGGGGGTGTTGTAGGGAATGTAGGCGAAGAACGGCTTGTCGCGGTTTTTTTCAATGAACTCGATCGCCTTGTTGGTCAGGTCATCGATGATGAAGCCCTTGCCGCGAACGATCCTGCCGTTGTGTTCGAGAACGGGATCGTAATAGTTCCCCCAATGTCCGGAGCAGAAGCCGTAGTATTCATCGAAGCCGCGCGCGTTCGGATGGTAGGGGTGTTGCATTCCGTTGTGCCATTTCCCGAAGGCTCCTGTGGCATATCCAGCCGCCTGGAACGTCTGGCCAATCATCATCTCATCCAGGTCGACGCGTTCGCCGCCGGCCGAGGTGCTGAAGACACCGCTGCGGGGATGGTAGCGCCCAGTGAGGAATTCAGCGCGCGTGGGTGAGCAGACCGGGCAGACGTAGAACCTGTCAAACCGGGCGCCGGCACGGGCGAGCGCGTCGATCCTCGGTGTCTGGAGATTCGTGTTGCCGTTCAGCGAGAGATCGCCCCAGCCCTGGTCATCGGTAAGGATGACGATGACGTTGGGTCTTCGGGCGTACAGTGCCGCTGGCGCCAGGGCCAGCAGGGAAAATAACAGGGACAGAAAGCCCGGAATGGTTTTCATGTTGATCTCCAGATTCAAGCGGCCCCAGCCAGGTTGCTTCCCGGCGGTTTCCATAGGATACACGGCTTTGCCCCGGGCGGAAGCCTATTCAGATTCGGGGCGGCTCCGGTTGGCCCAGTTCCCCTCACGGTCCTCGCCGCTGACCAGCACGCCCTTTTCATGCCAGTCGTTTTCGGCCCTGACATCGGGGGTGCAGTAGCGCAGGGTCAGGCCGCAGCGCCTGTGGTCGGAGGTGTTGGCGTCGGAGCCGTGGAGGAGAAGGTCGGAGTGTATGGAGACCTCTCCGGCCTCCAGCTCGATCGGGATGATCTCGCCAAAGGTCTCTGCGTTATCAACGGTCTGATTCAGCACGTTGTTTTCTTCTTTCCCGCTCGGGCGCCAGGTGAGATGTCCATGGTGATGGGAGCCCGCTATGAATTTCATGCAGGCATTGGAGAGGTCGGCCTTGTCGACAGCCAGCCAGATAGTCGCCGTTTTCGAGGGGGTCATGGGCCAGTAGCTGGCGTCCTGGTGCCAGGCGACCGCTTTGCCATCTCCAGGCATCTTACAGAAAAAATGCGACCCCCAGCCGATGACATCGGGCCCGAGTATGTCCCTTGCGATCGCCACGATGGGCGGGTGGGTCAGTATGTCCCAGACGGTGCCATGGAGAAGATGCGCGGTGCTGATCGAATAGCTGTCTTCGCCGCTTGCCAGGGTTCGCTGGAGCAGTTCATCGAAGAAGGACCGGATGGGGGCGATCTGGCCGTCTTCGTAGACCTTCAGGTTTTTGAGGAACCCATCGCGATTGAAGCTTTCGATCTGTCCAGGTGACAGAACCTGGGGGGGCTCTGTCGTTGAGGGGTGGAAGCGAAGATCACGCTCCATGCCCTCGATGTCGTCGGGCCGGGGTACTGCGCGAAATTCTTTTTTCATTTCAGGTCTATTTCCCGGGTGTCTCGATACGATAAAGATGGGTGTCGCTTCTGATGAACAGCGCGCGTCCGGCCACCGCCGGCGAGGCCATCAGCTTACCATCGAGCTTGTTGGCGGCCAGCACCTTGTATTCTTTCCCGGCTGCCAGAACATGGCACACGCCCTCTCGGCTGCAGGTATAGATTCGTCCGCGGATCTCTACAGGCGAGGCTCTGTAGTTTCCCCCGAGGCGCTTTTTCCAGTGGAGCTTTCCATCCAACGCATTGATACAGCTGGTGATTCCCTTGTCGTCCACAGCGTAGATCTCCTTGCCGACAAGCAGCGGAGATGGGACGTGGCCAATGCCGCTGGAATTCTTCCAGACAATTTGCGCGTCCGTAAGTTGTCCTTTTCCTGGGCGAACCGCGAAGATCGCAAAGTGATCCTGGCTGACTGACCCTACAACGTAGAAGAGACCGTTGCCGTAGGAGGGACGGCCCACCTGCGAGAAGCCCGTGTAGGGCATCCACCAGATCTCCTTGCCTGTCCGGAGGTCGTAGGATGCGACATGGTCGGCTCCGCTGCTGACCAGCTGGGGGACTCCATTTATGGTCTTGGCCAGGGGGGTTGAGTACGCCATTTTTCCAATCGAGCGGGTGACTCTCTCAAGGTGCTGCCGGGCCTGTTTCCACCTGATCTTGCCGGTGCCTTTGTCGAGGGCCGCTATGTATTGTACGTCGATGCCGTCACAGGTGAGAATCAGGAGGTCATCATGGAGGATTGGCGAGCTCCCGGCTCCCTGGATAACGTTGAAATCGAGCTCGGTGTTTTTCCAGACAACCTTCCCGGATGTATCAAGGCAAACCGTTCCGCGAGGGCCAAAGGTTACGTAGGCGTGCTTTCCATCGAGGACCGGTGTCGGGGAGGCGAATCCGTTCTGGACATGACGCGGGCCGGCATTCGGGGTTGTCAGGACCTCGATGTCGTGGAGGATCTTGCCGCTGGCGCGGTCGACACAGATCGCGTGAAGGGAGAGCCCTTTTTTCTCTGAGCTGGTCAGCCAGACCTGGTTGCCTGAGATAACCGGAGAGGACCAGCCTTCACCGGGTATCCTGGTCTTCCAGGCGATGTTGTCCGTTTCGCTCCAGGTCGTGGGGATCCCTTCGGCCTGGGAGTGCCCCTGGCCGTCCGGGCCGCGGAACTGGGGCCAGTCGGCCTCCAGCGATGACGAGATGGGGAGAATAATCAAGAAGGCCAGTAGGCTGTTGCGCATAGTGGGTTCATCCTGGAGGGGAGAGTGTTCAGGCGGTCTGTAGGAGTAGAGCCAGATTCCATCTCGGAACAAGGAAAGTCAAGGGCCAGGCGTGCTGAGTTTGTGTAGAAGATGCAGGGCCGCTTGCCTGCCGCAGCCGGTTTGCATAGGCTATTGGAGGATGGGTCGTCTCGGCCCGCTGTCAGAGTTGTCGAATAGGCAGATCGGATCATTTCATGGCCAAACACAGTCTTGATTTTTGCCGGGGGCGGCGGGGTCCGGCTCTCAGCCTGGCTCTCTTTCTTTTCATGGGTTTGTTACAGGGAGAACCGTCTGCCGCGCGGAAAGGCCCCAATGTGCTGTTCGTTGTGGTTGACGACCTGGCGGCAACCCTGGGCTGCTATGGCGACGTGATTGCGAAGACTCCGCATATCGACCGCCTGGCGGCCAGCGGTGTTCGGTTTGAGCGAGCCTACAACCAGCTTCCCCTGTGCAATCCGACAAGGGCCTCCGTGATGACGGGGCTCCGGCCGGACCGCATCAAGGTCTATGATCTCGATCGGCATTTCCGTGACGAGGTGCCCGATGCCGTCACGCTCCCGCAGTCCTTCCAGGAGGCCGGCTATCTCGCCGCGCGGGTGGGGAAGATCTATCACTACAACGTTCCCGCCTCGATCGGAACGGATGGTTTTGACGACCCTCCATCCTGGAACCTGCGGTTGAATCCAAAGGGCCGTGACAAGACAGATGAGGCGTTGGTGTTCAACGCTGAGCCTCATCGCAAGATCAGCGCCTCCTTGAGCTGGCTGGCCGCTGAGGGCAAGGACAGCGAGCAGACAGACGGGATGATCGCGGACCGGGCTATTGAGTTGCTGGAGAAGAACAGAGACAGGCCTTTCTTCCTGGCCGTAGGTTTTTTTCGGCCGCACACGCCCTATATCGCCCCGAAGCGCTATTTTGACATGTACCCTTCCGACCAAATGCGGTTGCCCTACGCTCCTGTGAATGACAGGGATGACATTCCTGTTGCCGCGTTCGCTCACAATTGCCCGGTCCCTCACTACAACCTCGAGAAGCCCATCCTGTTGAAGGCCTTGCAGGCCTATTACGCCTGCGTCTCGTTCGTTGATGCCCAGGTGGGCCGTTTGCTGGATGCTCTCGACCGACTCAAGCTGGCTGAAAATACGATTGTCGTTTTCTGGAGTGATCATGGGTATCACCTGGGCGAGCACAACGGCATCTGGCAGAAGCGAACGCTTTTTGAGCAGGCGGCGCGGGCCCCGCTCATTATCCGGGCTCCAGGAGCGAGGGGTAATGGCCGCTCCTGTTCCCGGGTTGTCGAATTCGTCGACATCTACCCGACGGTTGCTTCCCTGGCGGGAGCGCCTGTTCCGAAAGGTCTCGATGGCCGGAGTCTTCGTCCGCTGCTTGACGATCCGGGAGCTGTCTGGGATGGCGCCGCGGTAACGCAGGTCCTTCGCCCGGCAGATGGGAGGCTCGCCCGGGCGGTGATGGGGTGCAGTATTCGAACCGAGCGTTGGAGGTATACCGAGTGGGCCGAGGGCCGGGAAGGAGTCGAACTCTATGATCACAGAAATGATCCGCTCGAGTTCAACAACCTGGCGGTCAAGCCTGACAAGGCCGCGAAGGCCATTATCAATTCACTGCGGCCGCTTCTACGGGCGAGAGCTTCCGGGGTTTTACCGAAGACTCCATTCAATCCAAAGCGTCTCTGATCGCAGGATCGAGCTTTGCAGATGGTGTCTCTAAGAAGTAAATCGCAAAGGTGGCCTTCGGGCCTGGAGGGAATCATGGTCCTCGATTTGTTTGGCTTGCCGGAGAAGAAAGAAAAGTGTGAGCGATGCCGAAAAAATCCTGTCTCCGGGGCCATTCGATTCCTGGGCGGGCCAAAGCTCTGCGAAGACTGCGAGGAGGAATATGACAAAGAGCGGCGGGAGAAGGGCGAGGGCACCGGCTTTTTCGATCTTTAGTTCAAAGTGGAAAATGAGCCAAAATTGAGCTCCCGGACTCTGTTAAACTGTTCCTATGAAGTTCAGCTTGTTTACCAGGGGCGGGTGGTTTCGCGGGTGCGCTTTATTCGCCTTGGCGCTGTTGCCGCTGCGCGTGACGGCCGCGGGAGATGAGATCAGCTTCGGCCGGGACATCCGGCCCATTCTTTCCGACACCTGCCTCAAATGTCACGGTCCCGATGCCAAGGGGCGCAAGGGAAGGCTCCATCTGGGTGATCGGTCGGCGGCATTGAAGAGTGGGGTCCTCTCCGATGGAGAGATGCTCAAGCGCCTGGTCAGCGCCGATCCGGAAGAGCGTATGCCTCCATCCGATGCGCCCAGGAAGCTGAGAGATAAAGACAGGGATCTCCTTGTCAGGTGGCTCAAAGCGGGCGGGAGCTGGCCGGAAAATGACAGGCACTGGGCATTCGTGCCGCCGATGATGCCGGGATTGCCTGAGGTGGGTGATTCCGACTGGGCCCGTAATGGCGTTGATCATTTTGTTCTGTCGAGGCTCGAGCGTGAAGGCTTGCGGCCTTTGCCCGAGGCCGACAAGGCGACCCTTTTGAGACGGGTAACCTATGACCTTACCGGGCTTCCGCCAACCCTGCGGGAGCTTGATGCCTTTCTCGCGGATGAGCGTGAAGGGGCCTATGAGAGCGTGGTTGATCGGTTGTTGGCTTCACCACGCTATGGAGAACACATGGGCCTTGATTGGCTCGATGCGTCCCGTTACGCCGACACCGATGGATATCAGAACGATCGCCTGAGATATATGTGGGTCTGGCGCGACTGGTTGATCCGGTCTCTCAATTCAGATATGCCATTTGACCAGTTTGTGATCGAGCAGATGGCGGGAGACCTTCTGCCTGATCGTAACTTCTATACCCAGGTGGCCACGGGCTTTAACCGCAACCATCGTATCAACTCCGAGGGCGGCTCGATTCCGGACGAATGGATTGTCGAGTATGTGGCCGACCGGGTGGAGACCATGGGGACGATGTTCCTCGGGCTGACGCTGACTTGCGCGCGATGTCATGATCACAAATACGATCCGATTGAGCAGAAGGACTTCTACAGGTTCTTCGCCTTCTTCAACAACATCGCCGAGGCAGGGCTTGGACCCAACAACGGCAACAGTCCTCCCTTTATCAAGGTTCCCAAGAGCTGGCCTGAGCTCTCTGAAAAAGAAACAGTTTTCGTGGAGCCCGTGCCGGTAAAGATCACCATCCAGCAGACCTCCGTCCCGCGCCCCCAGCCCGGAGCTCCAGATACCGTGATGGTCCTGCATGAGCTTTCGAAGCCACGTGAAACTTTCCGCCTCGAGCGGGGACGCTACGACCATCCGGACAAGTCAGAGAGGCTCCAGCCGGCCATCCCGGAGGTCCTGGGGGGCTGGAGAAAGGAGTGGCCAACGACCAGGCTCGGGCTCGCGAGGTGGTTGGTGGACCCGGGGCATCCTTTGACCAGCAGGGTGACGGTCAACAGGGCCTGGCAGCATTATTTCGGCGTTGGCCTGGTCAAGACCAGCGACAACTTTGGTGTCAGGGGGGATCTTCCCAGCCATCCCGGGCTTCTTGACTGGCTGGCCAGAGGTTTTATGGAGAACGGGTGGAAGCTCAAGGCGCTTCACAAGCTCATCGTTACCAGCTCGGTGTACCGGCAGTCCTCGGCGGCGTCCGCGGAGTTGCACCGGCGGGACCCTGAAAATCGTCTCCTGGCACGAGGGCCCCGTCGACGCCTCTCGGGTAACGCGATTCGTGATACGGCTCTCTACACAAGCGGGCTCCTGGTTGAGAAAATTGGCGGACCATCGGTCAAGCCCTATATGCCGCCCGGGATCTGGGCCAGTGTGTCGAACGCTAAATACAAGCGGGGAAAGGGGGAAGCTCTCTATCGCCGCAGTCTCTACACCTATTGGCGCCGGACCCTGCCGCCGCCAACGCTGATGACCTTTAACGCCGCGGCCCGTGAGGTGTGCATCGTGAAGATGGACCAGACGACAACCCCATTGCAGGCCCTGGCGAGCATGAATAACATTGCCTTTGTAGAGGCCGCCCGCTTTCTGGCCGAGAGGGTGCTTCGCCCAAAGGGTCTTGATGACCGGGGTCGGCTCACCCGGGCCTTTCGCTTGGTTTTGAGCCGCTCACCAACCCGGGGTGAGTTGAAGATCCTCGCGGCTGACCTCGAGTATTACCTGGATGACTTCAGGAAGAGACCCGCGGCGGCCCGGAAGCTGCTCGGGGTGGGGGAGAAGCCCTTTAATAAGAAACTCGATCCTGCGAAGCTTGCATCTTACGCGCTGATTGCCAATACGATCCTGAACCTTGATGAGGCCATCACCCAGAACTGACATGGATATCGCGAACGAACTCTACCTGCAGCAGAGCCGCCGGTCTTTCCTGGCGCAGGGAGCCCTGGGCATCGGGGGCATCGCCCTCAACTCCCTGCTGTTAGGTGATGAGGCCGAGCGTACCGCTGTCGGTGGGCTGGGGGATCTCCCTCATTTCAAGCCCCGGGCCAAGCGGGTGATCTATCTTTTCCAGTCAGGCGGCCCGGCTCAGATGGATCTCTTCGACTACAAGCCCGGGCTTGCCGGGAGATTCGGCAAGGAGGTTCCCAAGTCGGTATACCCCGACGCCAGGAAGACCACGATGACCTCGGGCCAGAAGTCCTTTCCAGTCGCGCCAAGTATTCTGAAGTTCGCGAGGCACGGTCAATCCGGAGCATGGCTCAGCGAGGCTTTGAAGCACATGCCAAAGGTGGTTGATGATGTCTGCCTCATCAAGTCCATGTATACCGAAGCGATCAATCACGACCCGGCGGCTACGCTCTTTCAGACCGGCTCGGTGATTCCCGGCCGTCCCAGCATGGGGGCGTGGATGTCCTACGGGCTTGGCAGTGAGAACGCCAACCTGCCCTCATTTGTCGCATTGACCTCCAATGGCAGGGCGAAGACGGGCCAGCCCCTTTACGATCGTCTCTGGGGGGCCGGTTTCCTTCCGGGTCGTTTTCAGGGAGTTAAGTTTCGCGGCCAGGGTAATCCGATTCTCGACCTGTACAACCCTGCCGGCGTCTCGCGGGCTCAGCGCAGACGCATGCTCAACGCGCTGGGGCAGCTCAACAGGGAGCAGGAGGAAAGGTTCAATGACCCGGTGATCTCCACTCGAATCGCCCAATATGAGCTGGCCTTCCGCATGCAGATGAGTGTGCCGGAGCTGATTGACGTCAAGAGCGAGCCAAAGAGGATTCTTGATCTCTATGGCCCGGATGCGACGAAGGTAGGGCGGTACGCTTATAACTGCCTGTTAGCCCGTCGCCTGGCGGAGCGGGGGGTGCGGTTTATTCAGCTCTACCATCGAGGCTGGGACGCGCATGGGAATGCCCCGAAGCAGGTGAAGACCCAGTGCCAGGACACCGACCAGGCCACCACGGCCCTGCTGCTGGACCTGAAGCAGCGGGGGATGCTCGAGGACACTCTTGTTGTCTGGGGTGGAGAATTTGGCCGCACGATCTATTGCCAGGGGAAACTTACCAAGCAGAACTATGGACGGGACCATCATCCGAATTGTTTTACCTACTGGCTGGCCGGCGGGGGGGTTCGCGGCGGGATGAGCTATGGAGAAACCGATGACTACAGCGTCAACGTGGCGGATAAGCCGGTTCACGTTCACGACCTGCAGGCGACCATTCTTCACCAGATGGGAATCAACCACGAGCTGTTGACCTATCGGCACCAGGGCCGCGATTATCGCCTGACTGATGTTCACGGAGAGGTCGTGAAGGATATCCTGACGTGAGGCGGACGGTACACCTCCCCCTTTTTTTTGCCCCGCTTTTTGGTGTCACCAACTTTTATACGCACTATTTCAACAAAGGCGATTCCCTCGCGGATGCTCTGCTGGAGGGAGGCTCACTGCTTGTGGTGTGCGGGATCTTGTGGCTATGGCCGGCACTGCTTGACAGGTTGGCCAGTTCGCTGAAGCTTCAGGGATTTCGCGGCCTGACCTTCAGGCTGGTCTGCGGGTGCGTTCCTCCTCTCCTGTTCTCCATATACCTGTTGATTGCCAGCCAGGAGCCTCTCGAGAGGAGCTTCCGGGAAGTGCTGGGGCACTCTACGGCCCAGGTTCTCTTTGGATGGCTGGTGATGCCCGTCTGCTCCGCCAGCCTGGCGGTGGCGCACTACCTGGTGTTTTTCGCTGGAGCCGTTTTTCGCCGCCGGTGATGCCGTCAGGCCTCCACGGCCAGGGGCATCTCTCCAATTGCCGCGCGGCCTGATTTACGGAAGGGCCGGGGCAGCGGCTGGGCTGCGCCATTGGCGTCGATGGTTCGACAGCGCAGTGTGTAGCTGCCGGCCGGCAGGCCGGGAAGGAGGGTGGCCCAGTGGGCCTTCGAGAGGCGGATCGGCCAGGTGCGGGGCTCACCGGTCTTCGGATCGAAGCCGTAGGTCGGTGTGGGGATCTTGTTGCCGGAGAGGTCTCCACCCCAGGTCTTCGGCGGCGGGAGAATCCGGGCATCCCGCCAGGGGGCCTTGAGAAAATATTCATCATCCGGAGGGAGCTTTTCAGCGTTGTTGTGGATCCAGACCTGGACCCCCTTCAGGCCTGAGATGCCAACCTGGGCGTACCCTGTCACGGGGATGGGCTGGCCGGGCTTGACCGACGCGGGCAGAGGGAATGGATCGCAGAAGGTCTTCAGGGGGCTGTCGACATCATTGTTTCGCTCTCCATAGGTGTCATTGGCTTTCCATTCGTTGGTCAGGTAGAGATGGGAGAGCCACTTGATGTTCTTGAATCCATAGGCTTCGGGGACCACCACCCTGACTGGGGCTCCACGCTTGGGCTCGAGCCAATGGCCGTTGAGCTTATAGCAGAGAATGACAGGTGGGAGGTCGTAGAGGTCTTCAAGGACGCGGCCTACGGGAAGGGAGCTGCGAAACATCTGCTTCGGGTCGTCATTGTGGTAACCATGATAGAAGATCCGTCGCAGGTTACGACCGGGTTGGGTGAGCCAGATCACCTCGCGCAGCGGCACTCCTTCCCAGATTCCGTTGCCGAGGGGGCAGCCGATGTTGAGGCAGGTCATCACCTTGGGGAAACGAACCGCCCGGGTTTTCGCCAGCTCCATCAGATGCTTGAAGGTGAAGGCTGTGTTGTCCTTCTTTGTGAGCTGGCGTCCGAGGCTGGCCTTGTTTTCCGGGTCAGAGAGGACATCGAGGCTCCATGTGTCGCGAGTCAGTCCGACTTCCTTGCGTTTCGCCTCATCGAGTGAGTGAGGCCTTGGATTGCCCCGGGAGACGTCCCGGAAGTGGTCCTGGAGGGTAAGCCAACTTTCGATATCCCTGATCTTCCTGTCGAGGGCGGAGTCCTGTCCATCATCGGTAGAGAAGAGCGGCAGGGCGCTGAGGCTCGAGGCTCCCGCCGCGCCGAGGCGAAGGAAGAATCGCCGGGTCAGGTCTTTGTGTTCCCTGATGAAGCTTGCGAGCTCGGCATCCATGCGCAGGCTCCTTGTGGCTTGATTGGTTTCTGACTCAGACTCCCCTGTTATACACGCCCGGGGAGGGTTGGAGAAAGACTGTTGCCGGAGGATGGGCGAATTGACGCCCGGGACGTAGCCGGCGCGCTTGTATGGCCGGGTCGCATGGAATAGGCTAAGGGCATGAGGAGCCTGATCAAGAAAGGACCGATGATGAGAAGAGGGAACCTGTTCCTGGCCCTGGTCTTTGCGGCCCGGCTGCTGATTACTCAGCCGTTGCAGGCTGAGGGGGAGCTCAAGACAGAGTATGTCGTTCTGGTCACCATTGATGGCCTGCGGAACGAGGAGCTCTTCGGTGGGGCGGATCCTAAGCTGCTGAACAATTCAAAGCGCTCCGGAGCTGAGAACTCAGCCAGGCTTAAAAAACAATACTGGCGGGAGACGCCGAAGTTGAGGCGGGAGGCCCTGCTGCCGTTTTTCTGGGGAACCCTGGCGAAGCAGGGCGTGGTGCTTGGCAACCGGGCGCTGGGAAGTGATGTCGAGGTCTCGAACCCGCATCATTTTTCCTATCCTGGCTACGCCGAGATCATGACTGGTCAACCGCAGGCCTCCATCAAGAGCAACAAGGCCGTTCCCAGTCCGCGTGAGACGGTCCTCGAGTACGTGGGCAGGAAGTTCAAGCTGCCAAGGGAAAAGGTCGCGGCCATCTGCTCCTGGTCGGTCTTTAACTCCATCACCGCGAAGGTGGAAGGCTCGATTTTCTGCAACGCGGGTTTCGAGGCCGTTCCCGAGAAGTATCTTACTCCTGGGATGATGGCCGCCAACGAGGCCCAGTTCAGGCTGACTACGCCCTGGGATACCGTCCGCCATGACTGGGTTACCTTGACGATCGCTAATGAGTACCTCAAGAGCCAGCAGCCGAAGTTCTTTTACGTGGCCCTGGCGGAGACCGATGACTGGGGGCATGAGCGGCGCTACGACAGGGTCCTCCAGGCAGCGAATTATTTTGATGAATCGCTGCGGACTCTCTGGGCGACCTTGCAGGGCAGTCCTCGGTACCGGGGCAAGACGAGCCTGGTCATTCTGACGGATCATGGGAGGGGCCACACGGTAGACGACTGGGTGTCACATTCCGCCAGGATAACCGGCTCCGCTGAGATCTGGATCGCGGTGGTTGGGCCCGATACTCCCAACAGGGGGGAGGAGGGCTCAAAGGGCACTTTCTCCCAGAGCCAGGTGGCGGCGACGATCCTGCGTCTTTATGGTCTCGACTACCGTGATTTCAATTCGGACTGCGCCAGGCCTATCGGCGCGGCCTTCAGGTAGACAGAGCCCCGGGGGCTAGTCGGCTTCCTTGATGCGGATTCGTCGGTATTCCATCTGGCCGCGGTCACCCTCGAGGCCGATCGGGCCGGTGGCGGGAACTTTCATGGCGGCGTTGAGGACTTCGCCGTTACAGGTGCAGTGGGCGATGCCGCCCTTGACGGTAACGATCATCTCGTTCCAGTCCTGGGGCTTGTAGTTCTTCAACTCCTTCCAGGGGCCGGCCAGCAGGTAGTCGCGGCATTGCAGCTGCGGGCTACGGATAAATACTCCGCTGTCAGCGTTGGGGGTGGCTCGGAACTCAAGCTTGAGGATGAAGTCTTTCGGGAAATCCTTCGTGGTCCATAGCTGCTGAAAACGCCGACCCTCGGGTGGGGTGGTTACGACGAGGCGGCCATTGATGGCGACGTAGCGCTTGTCCTCGCTGGCTTTTTTCCCGTCGAAATTCTCCAGGCGCTTTAAAGATTTTCTTTTCCGAAGGCCCCAACCGGTCAGGTCCCGGCCGTTGAAGAGGCTGATGAAGCCAGGCTCGAGCTTGAAATCATCGGGCCCGGTTTCGAGGTAGCCATGTGTGGCAAGCAGCGGCCGCAGGGCGGCGGCCCACTTGGCGTAGCCGAGCTTGTTGGGGTGAAGAAGGTCCGGGAACTCTCCTTTTTTAGCGTCGCCCTTCGCATCTGCGAAGAGAAGCCAGGTGTCGAGGACGGTGATCTGAGGGTCGCCCTTGACCGCGGCGAAGTAGAGCTGGTTGATCTTCCTGATCTGGTCGGCTGGCCGGCGCTTGCTGGCGGAGCTTGGGAAGGTGTTGCAGAGGATAATCGGCATCTTCGGATTGTGTTTTTTCAGCGCCGCG
>Ga0066842_10000324_pt1 | contig 12639 bp, 6 predicted proteins | sample ETNtaG_19_FD_67289 | JGI IMG/M metagenome (GOLD analysis project Ga0066842, IMG submission 67289) | Marine microbial and viral communities from oxygen minimum zone, Eastern Pacific Ocean - ETNP201302PF86A | ecosystem: Environmental > Aquatic > Marine > Oceanic | place: Pacific Ocean: Eastern...
CTCAACAAGGCGGGGCACCTCGTCACAGTCTACGAGCGGGCGGATCGAATCGGAGGCCTCCTCATGTACGGAATCCCCAACATGAAACTCGACAAGGGGACAGTCGATCGCCGGGTGAACCTTCTCCGGGAAGAAGGAGTCGAGTTCATCACCAACGCTCATGTAGGCAAGAATGTGGACGTCGAAGAACTCCGGGGAACCAACAACGCCACCATCCTCTGCTGCGGCGCGACCACCCCGAGAGATTTGCCCATCCCTGGAAGAGAACTCGCTGGAATCCATTTCGCGATGGAATTCCTGACCCTGAACACAAGCAGCCTGCTTGATTCCGGCCTCGAGAACGGAAATTACATTTCCGCAAAAGACAAGGACGTCATCGTTATCGGCGGAGGAGACACGGGCACGGATTGCATTGGAACTTCCATGCGCCATGGCTGCGGCAGCCTTGTCAACTTTGAGCTGCTGCCCAGGCCCCCGGAAGCTCGAGCCCCGGACAATCCCTGGCCGCAATGGCCGAGAATCTTTCGAGTCGATTACGGTCATGCCGAGGTTGAAGCGAAATTCGGGGAGGACCCCAGGGAATACTGCATTCTCAGCAAGGAATTCATCGCCGGCGAAGATGGCGCGGTCAAAGGCATTCGAACCATCCAGGTGGAATGGACGAAAGATGAATCAGGCCGCTTCCAGATGAACGAGCTGGAAGGCAGCGAAAAAGAATTCAAGGCGGACCTCGTCCTCCTCGCAATGGGCTTCCTCGGCCCTGAAGAGACCCTCGTCAACAAGCTTGAGATTGAGACCGATGACCGCAGCAACTTCAAAGCCGACTACGGCAAGTACGCCACCAGCATCGAGGGGGTCTTCGCCGCGGGAGACTGCAGAAGAGGCCAGTCCCTGGTGGTCTGGGCGATCAACGAAGGCCGGGAAGCGGCCAGAGAGATTGACCGTTTCCTGATGGGCTCGACAACCCTCCCCTGAGCTCTCAGGCACCTAGCAGCCCACGGTCCTTCAATTTCGCGAACTCGATGATCGTAGCCTTGATTCCGTCCCTGATGGACGTATGCGGCACATTCCCAAGAAGAGCCTCGAGGCCTGATTCGCTGCAATCCCACGCAACCGGAACTGGGTCTCCTTCACAATGCAGGCGATTGGCCGCTCCGGGAACCTCGGCCTCAACAAGATCGAGAAATTCCCTGACATCATGGATCTCACCGGGAGTATTCAATGCGAGCGCCCCAGCCTCGTGCTTCTTCGAGGCACCGATGAAATCATCGGCGATATCCTGTATATAGTTGAAACCGGTCACCCCTGAAAACGGGACCGTAAACTCTTCTCCAAGAAGAGCGGCTCGAATAGCCTTGGTAGGCCCGCTCGTGATGCCCACCTCGCGCCCGACCCCGTAGACGGTCAACGGCCGGAGCCCCACACTTGGAAGACCGTGTTCCTGCCAGTAGAGCCTGGCGTTCCCCTCGTTGCAGAGCTTGAAGACGCCGTATTGGGTTCTTGGAGAATGGGCCGCATTGTCGGCAATCTTGCCCTGGTAATCCTCCTGGGGACCGGCCACAGCCGCGCTCGATGCGTAGACGACACAGCCGACCCCTCCCTCCTGGCGCCTGGCCGCCTCAAAAATATTGAGTGTCCCCGTAACATTCACCATCGCCCCGAGGACGGGATCAGACTTGCAGGCAGGCACCTGGAGTCCGGCCAGGTGAATGATCCTGGCTGGCCGGACCTCCTCTACGAGATCCTGGACAAACTCACCAGAGCTGACATCGCCAAACCTGACGTCAAGCGAGCCGATCTCCTCTTCACTGAGCACCTGACGAAGCACCCGGTCATCGGGCTTGAGATCGGTCAGAACAAAGGACGCATTTTCTTCCAGCAGCCGCCTTGCTATCCAGGCGCCGAAAAAGCCCTGGCCTCCAGTAATGAGGTACTCGAATCCCATCAGAGATAGGTGTTGATAAGATTCTCGAGCATCTCCTGGCGCCCGCTCACATTGGGCTCCACATCGCCCTTCTCGAGCATGTACTGTTCAAGGGACGCGAAGGAAGCTTCGCCGCCTTCGATTTCAGCTCCGATGCCGGAATCCCAGCTGGAATAACGTTCTGTTACGAATCCATCGAGAATGCCTTCAGCGCGAATCGCCGCGGCGATCTTGAGGCCGCGGGCGAAGGCGTCCATCCCGCCAATATGAGCGTGAAAAAGATCGACCGGCTCAAAGCTTTCGCGCCGGACCTTCGCGTCAAAGTTGATCCCTCCAGGCACAAGCCCCCCATACTTGAGGATTGAGAGCATGCAGCGAGTCGTCAGGTAGATATCCGTAGGGAACTGGTCTGTGTCCCAGCCAAGCAACAGGTCGCCCGTGTTGGCATCAATGGAGCCCAGGAAGCCCTGGCTTCCAGCGTATTCAAGCTCATGCTCCATCGTATGGCCGGCGAGAGTCGCGTGGTTGGTCTCGATGTTCAGCTTGATGTGATCCTCGAGGCCGTAGCTTCTTATGAAATTGATGCAATTGGCGGAGTCAAAATCATACTGGTGCTTTGTGGGCTCCTTGGGTTTTGGCTCGAAGAGGAACTGCCCATCAAAACCAATCTCCTTGGCGTAGGCCACCGCGAGGTGCATGAAGGCCGCGAGGTGATCGACCTCCCGCTTGAGGTCGGTATTGTAGAGATTCTGGTAGCCTTCCCGGCCTCCCCAGAAAACGTAATTTTCTCCCCCAAGCTCCTTGGTGACCTCGATCGCCTTCTTCACCTGGGCACTTGCATAGGCAAAGGCATCCGCGTTGCAACTGGTGGCCGCTCCATGAACATAGCGGGGGTTGCTGAAGAGATTGGCCGTCCCCCACAACAGCTTGATCCCGGTTCGCTCCTGCTCTTCCTTCAGAAGAGCCACGACCTGGTCAAGGTTGGAGTTTGACTCGGTAAGGGTCGCTCCTTCAGGCGCGACATCTCTGTCGTGAAAACAATAGAAATCGACACCAAGCTTTTCCATGAACTCGAAAGCCACCCGGGCCCGGTTGAGGGCGTTTTCTACAGAATCGCTCGCGTCCTCCCACGGACGGATCGCGGTCCCCACGCCAAAAGGATCAGCTCCGGCCCCCCGCATCGTATGCCAATAGGCGACGCTGAAGCGAAGATGCTCGCGCATCGTCTTGCCCTCTACGACCTCTTCAGGGTTGTAGTGATGAAAGGCCAGGAGGTTCTTTGAATCCGGCCCCTCATAAACGATTTTTTCGACTTCTGGAAATGCTGACATGTCCCTGGTCTCTTGCTGTTTGGTTGATAAATCCGCGAGCCACACATACTGCCAGAACCGCCCCCTGCGGGCAAGAGATTGCAGGAAGCTGCCGCCGGGACCTCCCTCGGCTCAGGAAACGATGTCGTGCAACACGTTCCCATGAACATCGGTCAGCCGCATGTCGCGGCCGCTGAAGCGATAGGTCAGCTTCTTATGATCCATCCCGGCCAGGTGCAGCATCGTCGCGTGCAGGTCGTGAAGGTCGCACTTATTCTCAACCGCGCGGTACCCGTAATCATCCGTTGCCCCGTAGATGGCGCCGCCCCTGGCTCCGCCGCCGCACAGGAAGAGAGAAAAACCAAAAGGGCTGTGGTCCCGGCCATTGCTGCCCTGGGCAAACGGAGTCCGGCCAAACTCCCCGGTAAAAACAATCAGTGTAGAGTCCAGCAAACCCCTCTGCTTGAGATCCTTGATCAGGCCCGCGATGGGCTGGTCTACGGCCCTTGCGTTGTCTCCATGATTTTTCCGAATATTACCGTGAGCGTCCCACCTGTCATTCCCGGAGATTCTCGGACAGGTCAGTTCGATGAACCGAACTCCCTTCTCCACCATCCTCCTGGCGATGAGGCATTGGAGGCCGTATGAGCGGGTCGGGCCGTATTTGGATTCAAGACCATACAGCTCTCTGATCTTCCTGGTCTCCCCCTTGATGTCGACGAGCTCAGGAACGGCCGATTGCATCCTGAAGGCCATTTCATAATTGGCGATGGCTGATTCAAGCTTGTCGACCTTGCCTATGTTTTCAAGACCGCCTGCGTCAAGCTTCTTCATGAGGGCGATCTTGGAGCGCTGAATCCCATCGCTGGCCTCACGCCGGCGAATGTTGGCCAATGGCTTGCTCCCGGCCTTGAAGATCGAGCCCTGGTAGGCCGCGGGCAGAAAGCCGCTGTTAAAATTATCCATCCCGCCAGAAGGAATCAGCCCGCCATTGAGGACAACATAACCGGGAAGATCCCGGCATTCACTCCCGAGGCCATAGGTAGCCCACGCTCCCATGCTCGGACGCCCCTGCACACCAAACCCGGTGTGCAGGAAAAAATTAGCGGTATTGTGCTCGGAAAATGGCGCGGTCATCGAGCGGACGAGCGCGAGGTCATCTGCGCAGGTAGCGATATGGGGAAAGAGCCCGCTGATATCCATCCCACACTGGCCATATTTAGCGAAGCCCCAATGGGAGCGGTAGACGGTCCCTATATTGTTGAACTGGGTCGGCTCCATCTTCAAACTGAATGGCTTGCCGTGCTCCTTATTGAGACGAGGCTTCGGATCGAAGCTGTCAACCTGGGACACACCGCCATCCATATAGAGAAAAATGATGCTCTTGGCCTTGGCCTCAAAATGCGAATTCCTGGGAGCAAGCGGCCCCTCCGCCTCAGCCCTGCAATCCTGCGAAAGCAGCACATCCAGCGCCAGGGCGCCAAATCCGACCGAGCTGCTCTTCAGCATCTGGCGCCTGCTGAGTTGGCCTTCTAAATATCTCCGGCAATGCATTGGTTCGTCGCCCTGGTTTCGCGGCAGTGTTAATTGATGAAAATGAATTCTTTGACGTTCATCAGTGTATGAAGAAGGTCCTTCCAGGCCCGAGCTCTGGAATCTTGAGGATAGAGCCTCGCCTGCTCCTTCAGGAAACCCACAGCAGCTGAGACCTCAGCCGCGCGAGGCGCCCGATGAAAGGCGGCTCCGTAGGCCTGGCGCAGCAAGGCCGTGTCATCCAGCCCCTCCTGGGCAAGAAGTCTCTTGCCCCAGATATCAACCTGCTGATGAACAAACGGGTCGTTCAGAAGAATCAGCGCCTGGGCCGGAGAATTTGACAGCACCCTCTTGCCCATGGTCATGAACGGAACGGGACGGTCAAAGGCGAGCAGCATGGCGGACAGGTGATTTCTCCTGACCTCGGTGTAGATGCTCCTCCGGCCATTACCATCAACGGGACCGCTTCCGCCCGGACTCCTGTTGCCGCGCATGAACTCTGTGATATGGACCATGACACCTTTGCCGAACAGTCTCCTGTCCAGTCGTCCGGAAACAGCCAGGACCTTGTCACGAATAGCCTCAGCAGGCAGCCTCAGGATCGACATTCGGTGCAATAGCTTATTTTGCGGGTCCAGCTCATTTCCCTTCTTCTGCGGGGCGCTGGACATGCCATAGGTCCTGGAGGCCAGAATGGTCCGGATCATGTCCTTGATGGACCATCCTTTTTCCATGAATCGGGAAGCCAGCCAATCAAGAAGCTCCGGATGAGAAGGCGGCGAGCCCATGACCCCGAAATCATCGCAGGACTCAACAATTCCCCTCCCAAAGAGGTGGTGCCAGATCCTGTTGACCATAACACGCGCCACCAGGGGATTGTTTCGATCGGCCAGCCTGCGAGCCAGGTCGAGCCGACCGCTTCCCCTCAAGGACGCCGCGGGCTTTTTACCAGGAACCTTGAGGGCTGTCAGGATTGAACGCTGGACGGTTTCCCGAGACCTGTTTTTATGGTTCCCCCTGATATGGAGAGGCTCATTTTCCCCATTCCCATCAAGCAGGGCCAATGTTCGCAAGGTCCCTGGGATAGTATTTTCGATCTCGGCTTTGCTTTTCCGATAGGCCGAGACAAGCTTCACAAGCCCTCCCGAATCGACCGCCTCAAACATGTCCTTTCGCTCTAGCGCCCAGTTCACCAGCCTGGCATGGCCGACCCTCTCCTCAACGGCTTCGCCTCCCCCCGGAGCGAGGGCGGCCAGGCTGGCGGCCAATTGCGTCGCCAGTGCCTTGGCCAGGCCTGGGGTCTCGAGATCTTTGAGTCTGACAATATGCTGAAGAAGCACCTTGTTGACTGGAGATGGATCGACAGGCGACCCCGCGTTGAATTCAACCCTGCCGACAGCGAAGCTTTCGCTGAAATTGCTGAACTCGATATGGATCCGATGCCCGAGATAATTCCGGACCGGATGGGAATGCCAACGCCAGGTCTTCGGATCCCCCTTGATTCTTTTCCTGACACCGCCATGAAGCGGCCCATGAACGGTTCTATGAGAATCCACCGCCAGGAAAGCCTCGCAGCTGCCCCTGACCCTGTACCAGACCGTGTCGCCAACGACCTCGAAGGTAGGTGTGCGAAGGATACCGTGGAATTTTCGTGAGACTTCATCCCCGTCAGCCCGGCCAACCGTCACAAACTCCTTAACTGGCAGCCCCTCGCTCCCGACCAGCAGCTCGCCGACAGCCAAAGGAGCCGCCCCGAACCGGTGCCCGCTGACAATCCATTCGCCCTGGCCAGCTCTGCTGTAATCAACGATCAGGTCCTTCTTCTCCGACCACTTCCGTTCGACCTTCAGGTAATTCCTCTCTCCGTTCTTCACATTGCTGACGACCTTTCGGCCTGCCAACCTGCCCTGGTGCTCCCTCTCCGCCGTCTCAAGCTGCCCGAGAATTGAAGACCGGACTTTCTCTGCACTTCCTGCATCGCCGGCGGCGCTTACCTTCGCGAAGACATGAAGCGGATCATGGAGATCCTTCCCGGCCCTCTCGACATGAGCCACCACCCTCTTCAGAACCTCTGCCTGCAGCTTTCGCTTACCCGCGACAGCCGCGATCCTGCCAGCCAGCCCGGAATTTTCACCCGCTTCGGCAGGCCCCGCAGCCGCTTTATTGCTGAAGACAATATGGTCCACACCAATATTCCCCCAGCCATCCCTGACATTATCGAGAATCCTGAGTTGAGCTTCAGAGCCAGCCCAGGCGCCAACATCGATCGAACGAGGAATCATTTTGTTGGAGCTGGGCCCGACAACTGAAGCAACGGGCTTGCCGTTGATAACCACGTCGACGCAGGTGCCGTTTTTGTGCGGCCCGCCTCCGACCAGGAGATTGATGAACCTTCTCTCAACCTTGAAATGCGAGGAGAGCATGCTGCCGATGAACTTGTCCCCGGCATTCACCTTCCCCTTGCTGACATGGGAATGGGAATTGACAAAGCCCTTGCCTGTAGCCGCCACATCCCCCTGGCGTTTCGGCAGATTCCCCTGGCGACGGGGACCGACGCCAAAAGCCTGCCCCTTGACAGTCCAGCCGTCATAGGTCGCCTTTTCAAAATCCTCAAAAAGGATATCAGAGGTGTCTGTCTCCGCCGCTCTCTCAAGAGGTCCCAACTGCAAAACCTCGGAGGCTGCTTCAAGGTATCCGGGCAGCCCCTGGAGCTGGGCTTGCATACCCGCGCTGAACGCGGCGTAGATCTTTTGTGTCTCGCTCAAGCGCAGGCCGCGAAGCGCCGCGGCCGCATCCTTTTTCTTTGCCGGCTCGAGAACATCAGCAAGCTGGAAGCCGGAGCTCTGGATGTAGCCGTACATCGCGTAGTAGTCCGCCTGCGTGATCGCATCGAACTTATGATCGTGGCAGCGAGCGCAACCCAGGCTCAAGCCGAGGAAGGTCTTCGAGAAAACATCAATCTGGTTATGAATCCGATCGGCCTCCTCCCCGCGAATGTCCACAGGGGAGTGAGTCGCCTCTCCAAGGTGCCAGAAACCTGTCCCCTGGATGGACTCGTTTGTTTTGAGCTCCGGGTCGATGCGCGGCTCGGCGATCAGGTCGCCGGCCAGGTGCTCTTTAATCCACTGGTCATAGGGCACATCTGCGTTGAGGCTCCTGATAACATAGTCCCTGTACCGCCAGGCCTCGGGAATGGGATAGTCCGCTTCGTGCCCTTTTGTCTCAGCGAAACGGACCAGGTCCAGCCAATATTGGCCCCAGTGTTCTCCAAAATGAGGAGACTCCAGGAGCTTGTCGACAAGCGCCGAAAAGGCGCCTGGTGATTTGTCCGCAACGAATTCCTCGACCTCATCGATTCCGGGGGGCAGGCCGGTCAATGCGTAATAGGCCCGCTTGATGAGGGTTCTCCTGGAAGCATCCGGATTTGGATCAACCCCTGCTTTTTCGAGCTCAGCGAGCACAAACCTGTCCAGGCCGGAGCGCGGCCACGCGGCGTTTCTTACAGCTGGAACTTTTTGCTTATTGACCGGCCTCCAGGACCAATGAGCCTTCTTTCGCTCGAGGACATCGAAAGCATCTTCATCCTCCGAAGCCGCCTTCTCTCCCGTCCTTGGGTCCGGCGCCCCCATCTCTACCCATTTCTCAATAACGGCAATCTCCGCCGAGGAGAGTTTCTTTTTAGGCGGCATCTGGAGATCAGGGTTTTCGTACCGGATGGCCTCGACAATAAGACTCATGGAAGGCTTCCCGGGCACCATCGCGGCTCCGCTCTCTCCTCCCTCAAGGACACCCTGGCGAGTGTCGAGGAAGAGCTCTGCCTTGGGGGCTTTCCGGCCAGCGGAATGGCATTTGTAGCACCTTTCCACAAGCAGCGGGCGCACCTTGTTTTCGAAGAATTCGAGCTCCTGGGGAGAAAGCTTCTCTTCGGCCACGCCCGGGGACGAAATAGCCGACAGGGTCAGTAGAATAAACAGGCGCATAGCGGGTCGAGGCATTTTCATCATCGATCGGTCTACGAGGTTACAGCTTCAATCCGCGGGTAAGTATAAATGGAGGGAGGGAAGGGATAAAGCTCTTCATTGAGCCAAATAGATCTGAAAACCCGGGTGTCAGGAAAATTGAATAGGCCCGGAACAAAGGCCGTCAGAGTAAAGCAAAAGGAACTTTCGGGCTTGAATGCCGACAGTTTATACTCTTTTGGCCCAGCAAAGATCGCTGGCTGAAATATCAACTACTGGGAACCCAGGAGCCGACAGTCGTGAGCAACGCCCCCTTGAAGAACACTTTAAGAACCCTCTTCTCAATCGCCCTCAGCTTCAGTGCAGCCTCGATCTTCAGCGGCTGCATCCCCCTGCAGGCCAAAAAAGAAAATGCCGAGCCAACCTTCAACGCGGCGCTCCTTGCCCCTGAAGAGTCGGAGGCCCTTGTCCCCCTCAGAGGGAGATGCTTTGAGATGGGCAAGGACTATATCCTCACGGGACAGCTACCCCAGCCGGACTTTCAATTCGCCAAGGACAACGGCGTCAAAACCATCATCAATGTCAGGATGGACCGGGAACTCGGCGGGCTCGGCTTCGAGATGGAGCCCCACATAAAAGGCCTCGAGCTCACCTTTGTTCATTTCCCGGTTGGGCCGGACAGCTTCGATGACGCCCAGGCCAAAGCTTTCATCCAGCTCCTGTCCGAAGCGGAGAAGCCGCTCCTCATCAATGGCTCTAATGGAAATCGAATCTGGGGGCTCTGGTCCCTGTACCTGGGAGCCAGGTGGGGAATCCCGGTCGATCGCACCAAGGAGGTTGCCAAGGCCAACGGGATCAAGAAGCTGGTCATCGAGGATTTCGTACGCGGCTATCTTGAGCGAAAGAAAAAGGGATAGGGAGTCTTCCGATGACCTCCCTGGCTGCCCCCGGCTTCGGGCTCAGGCCATATCGATGAGATTGCCTTCGTCGTCAATCCTCACCCGCAGGGCGGCCGGCACCTTTGGGAGGCCCGGCATGGGGATCACGTTCCCGGCGATCGCGACAACAAAACCCGCCCCGGCGGAAAGCATGGCGCTGGTCACCGTGATGTCGAAGTCTTTTCGCGCCCCGACAAGAGTGGGGTTGTCGGTAAAGGACATGGGTGTCTTCGCCATGCAGATCGGCAATTTCCCGAAGCCCATCTCTTCAAAATGATCGAGCAGGCCGGAGGCCTCCTTGGTGTAGTTCACACCGCGCGCGCCGTAGACCTTCCTGGCAATCGTCTGGATCTTGTCTCTCAGCTTCATCTTGTCAGGATAGAGCAACTTGAATTTTTTCGAGTCTGATCTCGCCGCGGCCGCCTTGACCGCCTCGGCAAGCTCGACTCCGCCCTCGCCGCCGTTGCGATAGACATCGGACACCGCGCAACGAACACGCTTCTTCTCGCAGGCTTTCCGAAGACGATTCAGGGTCCTTGGAGAATCATTCGGAAACCGGTTGATCGCCACAACAGGCGTGACGCCGAACTGCCGAACATTGTCGATATGCCGGCTGAGATTGTCCCAACCGCCGCCCGAGCTGTAGCCGCCGTGAAATTCGACCGCCTTGAGTGTCGCCACGATCACCGCGACATCAGGGCGCAGCCCCGACAGTCTGCACTTCAGATTGAAAAACTTCTCGGCTCCGAGATCGGACCCGAACCCGGCCTCGGTAATGAGGAAATCGGACATCTGCAAGCCCAGCCTGCTGGCGATTACGCTAGAGCACCCATGGGCGATATTTGCAAATGGCCCGCCATGGACGAAGGTCGGGGAGTGCCCGAGGGTCTGCACGAGGTTAGGCAGGATCGCGTCCCTCAACAACACCGACATGGCGGCGTCGACACCGAGGTCCTCGCAAGTCAGCGGCTTCCTGTCACGCGTATAGCCGAAGATGATCTTCTTGATCCTGTTCCTGAGATCCGGAAAGCTGGTCGCCATGCAGAGGATGGCCATAATTTCGCTGGCCGGAGCGATGTAGAATCCATCCTTCCTGGGGACACCGTGCAGAGGGCCGCCAAGCCCGATGACGATGTCGCGCAAGGCTCTATCGTTAAGATCCACAACCCTCTTCCAGGTTATGCGCCTCTGGTCAATACCAAGCTTGTTCGCATGGTGAAGATGATTGTCGATCAAGGCGGCGAGGAGATTGGCCGATTTGGCCACAGCCGCGATATCGCCGGTGAAGTGAAGATTGATATCCTCCGCCGGTACGATCTGCGCCTTCCCGCCCCCGGTTCCTCCGCCCTTGATACCGAAATAAGGCCCGAGAGATGGCTCGCGAACCGCAAGGCTGGTCTTCCGCCCAATCAGGTTCAGCGCATCTGCAAGCCCGATGGATGTCGTCGTCTTCCCCTCGCCGGAAGGAGTCGGGCTCATTGCCGTTACCAGCACAAGCTTCCCCTTGGCCTTCCTTTTGCCCTGCTTGAGGAGCGAGTATGGAAGCTTGGCTATATGTCGCCCATGGGGAAGATAGTCATCTTCACCCAGGCCCAGGCGGCTGGCGACTTCAGAAATCGGCAGCTTCGGTGTAGCCTTTTCAATCTGTATGTCCGTCTTCATATAGCCCTTCCTTGCGCGAAAATACCGCGTCTGAGGAAGTTTCACCCTATCTGCCCCTAAAGTCAAATACGGCCATTCACAGCTTTCTGAAAGGTCCCTGTATTACTCCATAAGGCATTTACGGGACCTGTTGTATTATTAGCGGAAGTTCGCGGCCCGGGCCGAGGCGGCTCCCGGGCACAAAGACACGGCGGGTTCTTGCCGCAAAATCACCCAACTCATCTCTCAAATAGGATGGAGTCATGTTTCTCCTGTCGATTTTCATTACGGCGTTCATTCTTTCTCTGGCCGGCGCCTCTGATGCCGCCGACCCCAGCCGGCCCAACATCCTCTGGCTCTATGTCGAGGACATGAACGACTGGATGGGTTGCTACGGCGACAAGACCATCAAAACCCCGACGATAGATTCCCTGGCCGCCAACGGAGTTCGCTTTGATCGCGCCTACATGCCGGCTGGAGTCTGCTCGGCCACCCGGTCAGCCCTGATCACCGGCACGATGCAAACGACCTTCGGCATCCACAACCATCGAAGCTCCAGAGACAATTCAGCGGGAAGATTCCCCAGCCTGGGCATGATCCGCCTCCCGGAGGGCGTTCTCACGGTCCCGGAGCTCTTTCGAAAAGCCGGCTACTTCACCTACAACAAGGGCAAGGATGATTACAACTTCATCTATGATCGATCGAAGCTCTACTCTGGCTCCAATCACTGGCGGAACCGCAAAAAAGGCCAACCCTTCTTCGCCCAGATCCAGCTGAAGGGAGGAAAGAACAGACCCGTAAAAACCGTCGATCCATCCAAGGCGGTCGTGCCTCCCTACTATCCCGACACCGCGATTGTGCGGCGGGAAATCGCCCATCATTACGACTGCGTCCTCAAGACCGACCAGGAAGTCAGCGCCATACTCACCGAGCTGAAGAATGACGGGCTTCTCCAGGATACCGCCATCTTCTTTTTTACGGATCATGGAATGCGACTCCTCCGGCACAAGCAGTTTGTCTACGAAGAAGGCGTGAAAGTCCCCCTGGTCGTCAGCTGGCCGGCCGGAAAAGCCAGGATCCCCGCGGGCACATCCCGGAGAGATCTCGTAAGCGGAATCGACATCAGCGTCACCTCTCTCGCCCTTGCAGGCATCGCTCCGCCGGCTTACATGGAGGGTAAAAATCTATTCGCTCCCGGCTACAAACCTCGATCGTTTGTCATATCGGCCAGGGACCGCTGCGACTATTCGATCGAGAAAATCAGGACTGTGCGCACCAGCAGGTTCAGGTACCTGAGAAACTACCTCACGGACAGACCCTGGATGCAGCCTCAA
>Ga0066842_10000328_pt1 | contig 12504 bp, 15 predicted proteins | sample ETNtaG_19_FD_67289 | JGI IMG/M metagenome (GOLD analysis project Ga0066842, IMG submission 67289) | Marine microbial and viral communities from oxygen minimum zone, Eastern Pacific Ocean - ETNP201302PF86A | ecosystem: Environmental > Aquatic > Marine > Oceanic | place: Pacific Ocean: Eastern...
TTCCCTTTCGGCTTGCCGAGTCTTATGGGTCTCCAGCACCTCTTCGATGTACTCGTTCTGAAGCACCATCAATCTCAGGACGCGCTCCGAAAGCTGCACATCTCGATGGAGCGCCGTGATGGCGGGCCCTGGGGCGTTGAAATAGGTCAGGAAGTAGGTGCCTTTGCGGCAACCCTTGACCTCGTAGGCCAGTTTACGGTCGGGCCAGCGCTCGGAATAAACCATCTCGGCTTCGTTTTTCGTAAGCAGATCACCGACGTGCTTCTCGAGGCCGGGCCAATCCTTGGCGGCCTGGTTAGCGTCAAATAAGAAGAGTCCTTCGTAAAGTTTCAATCCGAGCCTCCTGTGCTCAATGTGCCTGGTGAATCCAGGCTGTCAGGCGATTTTATCGATTATCAGTTTCTGGTCAATCTTCACTTTTGTTGAAACGGTTCATGCAGGATCCTACACCTTCCCGTAACCATACCAGGAGAGCCTCTGCAGACAAGTCGACTGCCCGGCTAAGCGCCTCAATACTGTCTCCGGTTACCTTCTCGAGTACAAAATCCTTCGCATCAGAGTTTAAATTTCTACCTACCCCGATTTTCAACCGGGAAAAACGATCGTGCCCTACCTGGTTGAGAACGGATTGAAGCCCTTTGTGGCCTCCTGAGGCCCCATTGGACCTGAAACGAAGCCGACCCTCGGGTAAGTCCAGGTCGTCGTAGACAACAAGCAGCCGCTCACTCAGGTCGTCTTTAAAGTCACGGATAAAGTAACCGAGAAAGCTGGTAACGGCATGCCCGCTAAGGTTCATGTACGTCTGGGGTCGAACAAGGCAGATTTTTTCAGGTCCCTGGTCCAGGTCGAGAGATGCCTCGCTATAAAACGAGTTAAATTTCTTTCTCTCAGAAGGGAAGCCTTGCCGAGCCGCAAATCTCGTTACGACATCAAAGCCGATGTTATGACGAGAGCCAGCGTACCTCCTTCCCGGATTTCCAAGGCCGAATATAATTTTCAGTTTTCACTCTCCCGAACCCTCGCCCTCGGCGGAGTCCCCATCCTCGTCCTGCGGCTTGCCAATAACCTCCGGCTCATCCGCATCGGCGCCTTCTTCGCCTTCTTCAGCAGAGACCGCTTCCTCTTCTTCCTCTACAATCGCCGTAACCTGGGCCACGAGCGCGTCCGGTTCCTCGGCGAAGGTGCAGCCCTCAGGCGCTTCGAGGTCCGAGACTCGCAATACATCGCCGACCTTCATCTCGACTACGTTAATCGCGATAGAGGAGGGGAAGCCGGCCGGCAGGCTCTCAACCTTGATTTCCTTCATCGGCACGTCCAGCGCGCCGTTGGCCACTGCGCCGATGACTTCGACAGCTACCTCCAGGGTGATCTTCTGATGGATATCAATGCGGGTAAAGTCGACGTGCAGAAGCTCTGAGCCCAACGCATCGTACTGGACTTCCTTAATAACTCCCTGCTCTTTGGCCTCGCCGACTTCCAGGGTGAAAATTCGATGACCCGCCATGAAGATCTGGCTGAATTCCTTTCGATCGATAGTCACCGTCAGATTGTCTTTTCCCAGGCCGTAAATATTGACGGGCAAAAGACCAGCTGCGCGATACCCCTTTGCGGCTTTTCGGCCGTAGTCGTTTCGCGCCTGTGTGGTAAGGGTAATTTCATCCATAGCCCTGATCCTCTCGTATCTCAAATTGAGCCGGAACAACCGAACCCATATGATCAAATATTAACTAATTCTGACAGTCCCCACTGTCACCATTTCCATCTTGTTTGTGGGTCTTCGCCGGAACGCCAACGACGATCCCCCCGTCAGGCACATCGCGCCCCCTGAGGACCACAGCTCCAGCTCCGGTCATTGAATTTTCTCCGATTGTAACGGGCGCGACAAGCACTGAGCCACTGCCGATAAAGGCGTCATCTCCAACAGTCACCTGGTTTTTGCTGGTCCCATCGTAGTTGGCGAAAACAGTTCCCGCCCCAATGTTGACTCGGGCGCCAACATCACCATCGCCAACATAGCTCAAATGATTGGTTTTGCTGCCGGGGCCGAGGCGTGAGTTCTTGATTTCAACGTAATTTCCGACCTTGGCATTTTTTTCAAGGCGCGCCCCTGGTCTCAAATGGGCAAAGGGTCCCACTTCGCAGCCGGGCCCGATCTCGACGCCTGCCCTGACTACGCAAAAGGGATGAATCCTGGCGCCGGAAGCTATGACGGCGCCCTTCTCTATGTAAGTGGAGGAAGGATCATCTATTCGCACGCCATCTTCAAGGTAGTCGACAATCAACTGCTCTTTCATGATGCGTTGGGCTGCGGCCAGTTCTGCCTGGCTGTTGACCTGCGCAGTCTCATTTTCATCGGCAACTTGAACCGTCTCCACCCTGGAACCCGACCGGCAAGCCTGGACAACAACATCGGTAAGGTACCGCTCCCCCTGGTCGTTATCCGTGTTCGTGGACTCGTAATTTCGATTAAAGACATCCACACCCATAAGGTAAGTACCTACATTGACTTCGCAAATACTCGCAGTCTGTTCATCCGCGTCTTTTTCTTCAACGATGTCGGCGAATTTCCCTTCATTGCGAATGATCCTGCCGAACCCGCGGGGGTCGCTCTTTGTACAGGCAAGCACGGTGACATCGGAGGAGCTCGACACTTGCCGCTCAAGCATCTCCTGAAGGGTAGCTGCACGTAAAAAGGGAAGGTCACCGTTGACAATAAATACCGAGCCTGCTTCCTGGGCTTCATCGAGGGCGTCGACCCCAATCTTGGCCGCATGCCCCGTCCCGAGCTGCTCTTCCTGGACAGCCCAGGTTATTTTCTTCTCTCCTGCAAATTTTCGGTTCGAAAATTGCTCCAGAATTTTTTCGCGTCCGTGTCCAATCACGACCACGAGACGCTCGGGGGCCAGCTTGTCGGCTGTTTCAAGTGCATACTCCAGCAAGGGCTCCCCCATGAGTTTATGGAGAACCTTCGGGAGGTCGGACTTCATCCGCGACCCTTTTCCTGCTGCAAGTACAACCAACGAAAACATTTAGTTCAACTCAGTTACAAAATGGTTGCCCGGTAGGGATTCGAACCCCAACTAACAGGTCCAAAACCTGCGGTGCTACCATTACACCACCGGGCATCGCCGAAAACTTGGAAATATAGCGACTTAAGCCCCTACTGTCAAAGGAATTGAAACACCGGAGGGCGGCCTTAAATGCCCTGCTCAGGGTCCTCAAAAGGGGCGTCTTCTCTCAACTGCTTCACATGAAAGCTCAATTGCTCAAGTTGAACAGCCAGGTCGATTGAAACATAGGCGACATTCTCGGGAAGACTCAGCACCGCTGGGGCAAAATTGAAGATCCCGCTGATGCCGGCAAAGACAAGCGCGTCGGCCACCTCCTGCGCAGTTTCTGCCGGGACAGCCATGATTCCTAAAGAAATATCTCCCTCAGCCACGGCATGCGCCAACGCGGTGATATTTTTAACCAGCAGTCCGCCAACAGGCTGGCCGACGACCGCAGGGTTGTTATCGAAAATGGCGGAGATCCTGAAGCCCTGCTTTTCAAAACCTCTGTATCTGAACAAGGCGGCTCCGAGGCTGCCGTAGCCGACCAGGGCGACATTCCAGATTCGATCGGTGCCGAGGATCTTCCGAATCTCAACAATCAGATTTTCAATCTTATACCCAATTCCGGGGAATCCGAATTGGCCGAAATAACCGAGGTCTTTTCGAACCTGCGCCGCGGTCACCCCGAGAGCCCGTGCTAATTCCTTGGAAGATATAGTGGCGGCGCCTGTGATCCGCAAAGATTCAAGATGGCGCAGATAAAGAGAAAGGCGCGCCGCCGCGGCCTTTGGTACCAGGTTCTGCGATTCTTTTTCGCCCGAGGACATCCGGTCAACTCAGGACTCTGAGGCCTTCACAGATCAACCGGGACCAGGTCTCCATGTTTTCCGCTTTTTCCCCCAAGGCGTCACAAGGAACGAAGGAACCTTCGAGTTGCTCGACCTCCCGAACCGAGACATTCGCATCCTGGATCGAGATCTTGAACACGATTCCAAAATGAACTGAACCAACCGGGTTGGAATCATCATTCAAGAGGCCGATGGTGGAGATGGCTCTTGGCTCAGGGACCGACAACTCTTCCTCAACCTCGCGAAGAAGCGCCCTCTCGACAATGCCGGGGTCTATCCGGTCATCGACCGGGTTGATGTGACCGCCAACCCCGAGGCTGAAGAGATTGTGTAGTCTCTTTTCTCCGCCACCCTTTTTCCTTTTCATGAGAAACCACTGCTCGCCTGTCGACGGCGAAGCATGGGAGACCACCGCATAGGGAATGATCTGTTTGTAGGAAGGATCCTCCTCAACTTCGTCCCGCGGGAGGAAGAGAGAGCTCTCAGCCACCAGTTGAAGGACAGGGCCGGCCTCCTCCTCCTTGAAACCCTGGAAGGCGGTGGTTTCATTGCTGAAAAGTATTTCCCTCGGCACCACCAATACCTGCTCGCCCATTTCATCCTCCACATATTTGTTGTCGGACCCGGATGAGTTTACCCGGGCCGGAAGCAGTCTACATCGATCGCCAGGGAATCGAAAAGGCAGATTCTGCCTGCCTCGGCAGGCTGTCCCCGGAAAACGCCCCTATGGAAGGATCCCGCCCTTGCGCAGCAGCCCCTGAAGCTTCGAGTGTCTTTGCGGGGAGGCGCTTATGCCCAGCTCATCAAAGATACGCAGGAGGGCTTTTCGAGTATCTTCAGGGCGTGTTGTTTCTACTTCGACCTCGAAGGCTCGCGAGCCATCGGGGTAGGTCACCTCATCGCACTCAAGAAGGCGGCCTTCATGCAGCCGATAGCGCCTGAGTGTGTCCAGGTAGCCGATTGGCTCCAATTCAATCTGCCCATAATGCTTCAAGACTGAGTGTATCGCAGGGTGGGGTTCCCTGAGAAGCACGTCGGGCTGCGCCAGGGCCTCCTCGAGCAATTCCTTCCTGACCTCACCTTCGACTTCAACAACATCAAAAAACCCGGGAGAGCCTTCTCTCTCCCCTCCCTTCTTAAAGCACAACACGACGGCTCTTCCCTGGCGGAGCCGAAGCATTCCCTGGCTCCTGGATAACAGGTAGGACTGTGTATCAAAATAATAATTGCGCAGGCTGGAGTCTGCTCTCTCCGGGGCTGCGGGGAGGCTGTCAACGATGCGGAGATAGTCAGGTTCCGAATCAATTCGGTATTTGAGCTCTAATTCGCGAGGCTCATCCGGCATTGTAGCTCAGTCGTCCTTCATTCCAAATTGATGGAGCCAATCGTCCACCTCTGAGTTCTTCGGCGCGGGCGGTTTTTCCTCATCGACCGGGGCGCTTTCCCCTGCGCCTCTGAAGCTGTCGAGCCTCCGCTGCAGGATCTCGATGAACTCCTCCGAAGGAACAGGGATGGCCCGCGTTCCGCCAAGCCTTCGCGTAATGTCTTTGCGGTCCGAACTGACAACAAAGACCTCACCTTGATCGGCAGAGGCCTGGATATAATCCAGGATCTTTTCATCTGCGGGGGTGCCCGATGGAGAGAAAGCGACCCGGACTCCGTGGCGAGGTTTTCCGGGCGGGCTCCCTCTTCCCTGGCCGTCGTATACAACCAGCGCCTCGGTATTGTCGACGGCTGAGAGAAATTCAACGAGCCGGCCCTCCAGGCCAGCCCGCGCCTCCTCCAGGCGCTCCTGCTTCATCAAGGCAGAGGAAAGCTTCCACAGCAGGTTGTAGCCATCGACTATGTAGGTTTTCACGTCAGCGCAACTCCGCTTCCGGCAAGGCATCTGAAACCGTGGCGCAGAAGAAGTTGGAAGCTATATGGCTGTCAAAGCATCCAGCAGGCTTCTTGCGCGCAGCGAGACGTCAAGCTCTTCCAGCAGGGACTGCTGGAATTCCGGGTCTTTGATGAAATGATAGGCAAGGAAATCGACAAGGAAGCCAAAGCTCGACTCTTCAGCGAAAGATTTCTGCAAAAGGGCGAGCCCCTTATTCTCTTCCTTCATGTCCTGGATGACGACCTCCAGCAGCGCCTCCATGTTTGTCCGAAGATTTGTTCTGTCTTCGCGGGACCCCGACGAGGTTTCCTCGAGTTCGCCGAGAACTCCGCGGCGGTATATTTTCCCTCCGACCTCCCTTTCGACCCGAGCGCGTTTTTCCCCCAGGAGAACGACATCGTAGGTTCCATCGTCTCGGGCTTCGTAGGTGATGATGCTTCCCACGGAAAGTACCGGGTGAATCTCCGGGGAACCAAAGTAGTTACTTTCAAAGCCTGGCTTCAGCAGAGCCATGGCAATCCGGCCCTGGTTGTCGAGGGCCTCGGTAAACATCTCGAGGTACCTTGGCTCAAAAATATGTAGAGGCTGGACAACCCGAGGAAAGAGAACCACCGAAGGTAGTGGAAAGATGGGGATTGGCCTGTGGTTAGATGATTTCATTCGCCGAGCCCTGGGGTCTTCGATTCATTCCTGTCAACTCCAGCATCGCCTCGCCCCCCCACGGTGTCAATCCAGTCTCGCCTGAGGTGTTTGTATTTTTCTTCATTTCCAAGATAGAAGCCCTTGTGAGCCGACTGCTGCCTGAAGCCCCGGTAGATCGTCGTGCAAAGGTAGCAAACGGTTACGTTTTTCCAGCGCCAGTAAATCAGGAAATCTATACCCGCGAGGGCAAAGAGGCAGTAGAGCCCGGCAAGGTGCCCGACTAAAACCATCAGGAGGAATACGCACATCAGGGAGCCGACCGCAAAGATGACGCCCAGCTGCCGGTTAAAATCCTTCTGGATATAAAACTCTTCACAGCCGCATATCGCGCATTTCGCCAGGGGGAGATCTCCCGTGAAGTTTTCCAGGCTCGTTTCAAAGGCGAACCCGCATCCAGGGCAACAGCTATGGGCGGTGGCATTCAAATCGGTGCATCCGCCGGGAAGATGGAGCTCACGCTCGCAATCCGGGCAGGCCAACTGGATTGAGGAGGCCCCTTCTTTATTATCTGGATCCGTCATAAATCAATGAGCAGCTGCGGGTTTTCTCAAGCGGCATCCTCGACGCTATAGGACCAATCCCTGGTTCGCGAGGAAGTGCTTGGAAAGAATTTCACCGAAAAAAACAAAGGCAACCAGGACATAAAGAATACCAGTGGCTGACTGGTTGGACTCTAATTTTGCGCATCTCCATGCGAGCACAGCAAGAATTGCGGGCAGGAGAACACCGAGGGATAGCCTGCACGCGACAAACAGGCCGCCAGAAAGAAGATACTGAGTCAGGCCGCCGGAAAATGACTGCATCCAGTACTCATCTTGCTCGAACGCCGCGGCAACAATCACAAGGGCGCGAGCGGCGACCGCCAGGCAAAGGAGCCCGCTGATCAACTTCAATGGCTGAAAGGAAAGCTTTCGTGAAACAAGATACCAATGGCCAAGGATCATCGATACCAGCGAGAACCCCAGGAGCAAAGCGGAAGAGACGAAGCTGAGGAGGCAAACGGCAGAGGAGGCGATGCCAGTCCCGCGGAGGTCTTGAATGTGAAGTTGCGCGGAGACGCCCAGGCTTTCCCTTGCCAGGCCTGACCAGGCAGCAAGAATGGCCAGCGCGAGCAACAGGGTGCTGGAGGTTCGCTGCAGTGAGGGCGGCTTTCCCGCTTCCTCCGAATGATCAGCCTCGGGATGGGCCGGAATGGTGATCTCGTAAAGTATAAGAAACCCCATGGAGCAGAGATAAAGAGGCTCCATCGCAAGCTCTCGGCTGACCAGCGCGAAAACAAAGAAAAGGATCGCTATGAGCCCTACGAGCAGGAAAAACCTCCGGCCGAAAAGGCTGGCGGGAACCAAGGGGAGAATCGAAATCGATCCAACCGCAAGGGCCGTTGAGAAAAAATAGAACGTTGAGTAGGACTGAATGGAGCCGCCCTCCTGGTGAAGCGGTCTTCCGTGCAATTAAGCCAAAGATGGAGAATCCAATCCCGGCAGCATAGCTATCTCGAAGAGATGTGCAATAGCTCTATGCCGCTCGGACCAGCATTGTTGTCCCGCCCCGCCGGGCAGAGAAGCCGACGAGCTGCAACCCGCCAGGGAAGCTCAACTATTCGGTGGTGTCGATGGCCGATGGGGTGGGGCCGTCACTGAACTGCAGGGGGGTGCGATCTTCATAGGTCTCATCCAGTTCGTGCCAGTAGACCATGTCGCAATCAGCAGGATCCCACACCAGGTAGACTCGATGGTCATTCAACTCGGTGTAGAAATAGATGAAGCCCTGCCTCTGTTCTTTCAGCACTCCACCAAGGAGGCGAACCTCTTTTTCGAGTGCCTCCATCTCAGTGTCGTCTTCGGAGACTTTTCGTCGAAGGCTTTCAATTGTCTCCTGGATCTCAGGAGAATTGAACTTTCTTGAGATGACGACAAATTCTTCGAGCCGCTCTTTGAGTTTATGGCGGTGCTCATAACAATTGATGACATCTCGCGAGATGCGACTGAGCATGGGAGCCCTCTTGAGGACCTCCTCGGTCGTAACGACATCAGGTTCAGTGTGCTGGCTTGCCATTGGTTATCAAGCTGATCGGAGTGCGGTCTTGAGGAGCGGAAACCCTGAAGTGGACGACAGTTACCACCGGACAATCGCTTGTCGGAATAAAACCCAGGTAGCGGGCGTCCCTCGCAGGTCACTTATGCGATTCTAAAGTCGACACCCCGATGATGCAAACCGCAATTAGCGGCCCTCTGGCCGATAAGCCGTCGAAGGTCGGGAAGTCGGACGCCCAAGCGACCTGCGAGACAGGGAGAATCAACCCGGGGGCGCAGGGGCTTAGCCTTTTTCGGGCTGACTTTCAGCAGTCGACGCCGCGAATCTCTCCTCTAAATCATCCACTCGTCTTGCGAGACGGTTAGCCTGGCTGATGGTTCGAAGTGAAAAAAGAAAGAGCAGGAGGCAGACCGCTCCATAGGCGGCAAAAACATACACACGGAAATCAGGCGTATTGTCCGCGGCGGCTTCCTGGAAATTTTCCGGTGTCTTGGCGGCCTGGGCAAAGACCCGGGTTGACCAGGAGGAGGCCAGGGCTGCCATGGCCGGGATCGAAACGGCTGCAAGTGTACGAATCATAAAGCTACTCCGATTCAATTTTAAATCTGGGCTCGATTGAATTCTTCCTGGAGTTTGTCGAGCTGGCGACATCTCTGGTAGTAATTCCTGCGAAGGCGTATCAGGCCGATGTAGAGAACAAGAAAGGCGGCCCATCCGAACCACTGGGTCACCTTCATCGATGTCGTGTTCAGCGTTAGCGACATGGGGTGGTTTTCTTTACCGAAGATCCGGATCGCGTAATAGACAACAGGCACATTGATTGAGGCGAGAATTCCGAAGACGGCGCAATACAGCTCGCGGCGCTTTCCCTGGTCCATAGATGAACGTAATGCGAGGTAGGCGGCGTAGGTGAGCCACATGAAGTAAACGCTCATTAGCCGAGGGTCGTTGATGACCCAGGTGTCCCATTCACCCCAGGCGGCCCTGGCCCAGATCCCTCCGGTAACCAGGGTGACCGTGCAGGCCAGCATACCGACCTCGATAGAAGCCACCGCCCACAGGTCCATGGATGGATTCTTGTTGCGCAGGTAGATGGCGCTGAACACCCCACCCAAAAGAAAGAACTCCATGCAGTTGAGCGCCGAGGGGAAGTGGAAAAAGAAAATCAGGTAGCTGGACCCCAGTTGCCGCTCTTCCTGCGGTACCCAGAAGCCGACAAAAGAAAGGGTGACGATGACCATCGCCCAGCCCAGCAAGTTATTCGTCTGGAGCTTCATGCCCCCATCCCTCTCAATCTATGCGTTTCTTCGGAAGCCGCCACTAGTCAATTGTCCGGATAGCGTTGCCTTGATGTGAAAAAAATTCTTCTAAAAGGAAGCGGATCCTATTCTTCGATAATCTTCGGGAAGACAAGGTAACCGGTCGTCAGGTAAATTGCATCAAGGGAGAGTACGGTGAGGGCGTACTTCCAGAGCGCCAGGGGGGGGCCCAGGATCCCTCCGGCTACTTGCTCGCCAAAGGTCGCCTGGCTGACCATGAGCGTGAGCAGGAGGACCGGAACCATCAGGGGGAGGATCAGGATCCGGAGAACGATCTCGCCGCCTCCCCTCAAGGCCGTAGTCATCGAAGACAGGACAATGCCGACTCCGGAGTATCCGAGGGTGAAGACGCCAATAGCGCAGAGGAGGGAGGGCATGAGATCCCAGCGCATGAAGTTGAAAAACAACATGTAAACTCCCAGCAGGGCGATGCTCATCAGCATCATGTACACCCAGGTCGCCGCGACTTTCGCCAGATAGAAAACCCCCAGATCGATGGGCGCAAGCTGGATTCCGGTAAGCCGGCCTCCCTCGCGCTCGGCGGCAAAGGACTGGCCCAGGCCGACCGTCCCGGTGAAGACGATCGCCATCCAGAAAAAGACCGGCCCGACGTTTTTCATCGCGACTGAATCCCCGCTTGTCCCCAGTTGGGCGATGGTCAGCATCAGGACAGCGAACAAGGACATGTTCAGTACGATTTCCTTGCGCCGCAGCTCACGCAGGAAATCCCATCGAATCAATGCAAAGAAGAGGGCGGGACCGCTCATGTCACCCCCCCGCCGTCGAGTCCAGCCTCGTCGACTATAAATCCATTCTGAATCTCGATACTTGCCGAGGCGAGTTCCTCGCCAATTTCCCTGTTATGGGTCACCAGGAGGACTGTTCGCCCCCGGCTTGCGTAATCCCGGATGAACTCTTTGAGCAGAGCCTGGCCCTCCTGGTCAAGCCCGCCGAACGGCTCATCCAGGATCCACAACTCAGGATGGTGCAGCAGGCTTCGAATGAGATTGGCTCGCTTGATCATCCCTTGTGAGTAGGTTGAGACGGGATCCTTTCGCCTTGTGTACAATCCGAACTTCTCGAGCAGGGACCTTGAATGCTCCGCGTCGACTGCGCCGTATAGCGAGCTGAAAAAAAGGAGGTTCTCTTCAAGATTCAATTCGGTGCGAAGAAAGCTCTGATCGCCAACCCATCCGGAGGCCGCCCGAATCTCTCTGTTGCCAGGCCCGATCGAGTGCCCGAGAACTTCCCCACTTCCTGAGCTGGGAGCCCATTGGGTTGATACGATGCGTGCAAGAGTCGATTTCCCGGCTCCATTGTGACCATAGACCGCAAGGCACGTTCCCGGGCGGATCTCAAGGCTTACATCGCTCAGGACATTGCGGAAGCCAAAGCTCTTGGAGACCCCCTGGAGACAAACGGCCCGAGTCTCTCCATTTCCGCCAGGCGCATTGGAGCGTAGCTCGGCCATATCAGCCCCCCTGCTCGCCCCTCAAGGACTTGTACAGGCTCTCGAGAAGGTGGGCCCGCTCCTGGGTCGTCTCCACGGTAGCTTCCGGTTCAGCATCCAATTCTGCAATTCGCGAAATAAGACCGCACGCGGCGCTGGGTATTGCCGGAGCCGGAACAGCGGAGGCTTCGGGAGAGGGGCTTTGTTCGAGTTCTCCTGCGGCCAATTCGACGAGCACCGCTCTCTGGGCGTTATAGGTCTCGGGGGTGATCGAGCCGGAGGCGGAGAGCTCGTCAAGGCCGGCAATCTGGTCGAGAACCGAGTAAAGATCGCCCCCGGCCGAACCATCAATAGAAATAGAGTGGCCTTTCTTCCGGTTGAGCGCGAGCCCCGCGAGTATCGAGAGGAGGATGATGGAGAGCGTTCCGCCGTGCCAGAAAAGAGCCTTTTCACTCACCTCTCCAACGGCAACATCTGAGATGTCGACAGGCACGGAGACCGGGTTTCCGGGGGTGTGCCTTGAATCCGCGCTGATCGCGTAGACATCAAAGCTCCTGGGAACTCCCCCAAGAGGACCCTCCTTTAACGTTGTGAGCTTTTGAAGGGGAGACAAGACCGGGTCAATCTGCATCTCGCCTTCCTGAACATACACAAGAAAACCGGGCGGCCTTCCCTCTGCCCTGCCCATCGGAGTGAGCGGCTGGGGGTAAACCATCGTAAACAGATCAGAGGCTGGAATCGTGTACTCAACAGACCATCCCCTGATATTGCCAAGCTGCTGAGATGCGGCCAGGTCGGCAAGGCCTACAAGGGGTTCATCGATAACAAGAAACTTTCCGTCCCGGGAGATCCTCATCTTCATTCCGGGGACAGGGCCTTTGTTTGTAATGAGGCGGGCGCCGGCAGGCAGAGGGATACGGAAAACTTCCGAGGTCCCATCCTGGAGCTTTTTTCCGACATAGAGAGTGTCGCTTCCGTTGACAAGTTCAACATGGAGTTGAACCTTCAGGAGGTAGGCTCGGCGACTGCGCCCGTAATCGCTGTCCTTTATCATCTCTTTCTGGACGGTGTGATAGATCTTGGTGGTCGAGCGAACCCTTTCGGAGTTGTCGCTGATGGGATAGGCGAAGAGTTCGATGGCTCCCGAAGCTTTCGCGGCGAATGAGCCCGTAAACAACTCCCTGCCTCCAACGACTGCCCTGGCTACGTAGAGCAGGGC
>Ga0066842_10000331_pt1 | contig 12438 bp, 9 predicted proteins | sample ETNtaG_19_FD_67289 | JGI IMG/M metagenome (GOLD analysis project Ga0066842, IMG submission 67289) | Marine microbial and viral communities from oxygen minimum zone, Eastern Pacific Ocean - ETNP201302PF86A | ecosystem: Environmental > Aquatic > Marine > Oceanic | place: Pacific Ocean: Eastern...
TGCATTACCTGATGCACAAAATCAGGAGCACTATGAAGCGCAATGAGGCGCCCGGCTTCATCTTCATCGACGAGACCGCGCCACTTCTGGAAGACAAGAATTTCCGTAAACTGTTCACCATCGCACTTCAGGAATTCCGGAAAATCCGCGGAGCCGTCATCTCGGTGTTTCAGCGGCCTGAGGCAATTGCCGAATTGGGTGTGTCCCAACTTGTGAGGCAGCAGTCCGGGACCTACTATCTCTTCCAGAACCCGGGTGCCCGCGCCTCCGACTACCGGGAATTTGAGCTCTCCGAGCGCGAACTCGCCTTCGTTCTCGGCCAGTCCGGTCTTGCGAGGAAGTCGAAGAGAAGCATCCTTATCAAGCGCCCGATGTCTCAGGAAAGCGTCATTGTCGACGTTGACCTGTCCGGCCTCGGTCCGCACCTGAAGATCTTCTCCTCCTCTTCGAGTGATGTCTCTCTGGTTTCGGAGCTCTACACGAAAATGGACGGCAACTGGATCGAAAGGTATCTGCATCATGACGCTCCGTAACGGCAGCAAAACATCACTGGGGCTCGCTGGACTGTGCGGCGCCCTCATGACCCTCACCCTGGCGACTCCGGCTGCGGCCGGATGGCCCACCTTCGACAGCAGCAACTTCGCAAAAAGCATCGAGCAGGTGCAAACCCAGCGGAACCAGCTGACGAAGCTGACCAATCTTGAGAAAATTGCCGAGGACCAACTCTCCGTCCTCGGTGAGTTCGGCACGATGGGTGACCTATTTGGAAGCTCCGGCTTCTCCAGTATCGGCAGCCAGGCCGAGTTCTATGAGAACCTGCGCAAGTTTGCCTTCGACCCCTGCTCCATCAACCTCTGCCAGGTTGGCGACAACCCGATCGGGACGACCGACATCGAAGAGGCAATGGACTGGGCCAAGAAGAACTTCTACACGAGCCGCCCTCTCAATAACTCGGAGACACGAGACCTCCAGGAGGTTCGTCGTCGCGCGATCGTCTACGCGACCACGAATGGCCTTGCATTGGCCAACGTCGTCCATAACGAGTTGGCCGGCGCCGGTGAAGAAGCAGATGCGCTCGAAGAGATCGTCGATGCATCCCAGAACCTCCGTGGCGATGTTCGCGCCAACAGCGCGATTGCGCTCGCGACATACAAGATCGAGGTTCAAAAACTCGCGATCCTGACAGCCATGCTGAACGTCGAAGCGACGCACGCCATGAACTCAACCAGCATCACGCACGAGGAAGGCGGGACAGAATTCCCAGATGCCTTCATCGACAGTGATTACGCGGCTGGTGACTACTCCGTTCGCACGTCGGTCACCATGCCCGAGAAGAACGAAGGCACGCCTGCCCAATAACAATAAGCGAGCGCGGTGGCGTCCTACCGAAAAAGGACGCCACCGCCCGCACCAAGAATTTTCCTCGGGGAGGTATGGAAGTGAACAAACTAAAAGCCACACTTTACGGTAGTATCGCCCTGACGGCGAGCAGCCTCGCAACGCCCGCCCTGGCGTTCTTTGGGCCTGTTTGCATCCCGACCCTTGCGAACTGCGGATGCACCTATCTCGTGCCATGCCCGGTGACCGACAATCAATCGATCGCCGAAGCCATGAACGAGATCGAGGAGTTGAAGGCCCAGCTTGAAACGCTCGAAAACATCACCGACCCGCAGCAAATGTTCATGATGGCGCTGCGCGGCGAAGGCAGCTTTGCCATTCCGGGATTCTCTTCGATCGGCATCGATCTCAATGGCCTCATTGCCGGGGACCTCAGCGGCCTCGGATTGCCCGCTGGGATCGATATCAACATGGTGCGCTCCCTCGCCGAGGGTGATATCGGACCTGGCACTTTCATGTCCCTTGCCAACGCCGCCGGCGTCGACACCAGTGCGCTCGCGAATGTAGGCCTGACGCCAGCCACGATCGATGCCATCGCAAGCGGTCAGATCACGCCTGAGGCCGTTCTCGGCGTCGCCGGCGCCATGGGGATCACTCCCGAGATCGCAGCCCTCTCCGATAACCTGTCATCCATTGGCCTGTCCGAAGACATGATCGGGTCCCTGGCGACCGGCGAGCTCTCCCCCACCATGCTCATTGAAGCTGCCGCATCTGCCGGTATCGATCTGCCCACGCTCAGCAGTCTCGGTCTTTCGGTCGAGAACATGGAAGCCCTGGCAAGCGGTTCCCTTCCGACCCCTGACGTCCTGAGCCTGGCCCAGAACCTGGGACTGCAAGGAAATGTTCTGCGCAATATCGGGATCGACGAAAATCTCATCGAGCAAGTCGCGAATGGAACGGCCAACATCGAGACCCTTCTCGCTCGCGCCGAATCCGCTGGCCTCAGTCAGTTCGATCTTGCCAGCGTAGGACTTGATCAAGGCACGCTGGACCTCCTTGCCGGCGGTGCCAGCCCGGAATCCGTCATGGGCATCCTCCAGCGCACCGGTTTTGACCGGTCCCCTCTCAGCAGTCTGGGGATTGACGCCACGCTGCTGGGGCAGATCGCCTCTGGCCAGGCGTCCCCGGAAGCCATCTCTCTGCTCGCGTCGCAGGCCGGCCTCGACCCCTCCGCCATCATCATCCCCGGCGCAAACGGCGCCATCAGGGCACCAGAGTCCACGAGCGGACGTCCGGTCGGGTCGCAGAACTTCATGACTATCCCGGCAAGTTCCGTGCCTGGACTTGAGAATGTTCTCAACCGGGCCCGTGGCGTGCCGACCGGAGCCATCACCGGTGGTGATGGATCATCTCCAGCAGGCCATTCCGCGACCGCCAGCGGCACGGGCACCGATACCGTCGCGGATAGCTCTGCGGTCGGAGACGTTTGCGCGCCCGAGAACCTGACACTCATTTCGACGCAGATCGCTCCCAACGCCTTCGGGGACGACGTAACCAACATCGACATGGCAATCGCCACAGGCAACCTCGAAGCCTTCGAGGAAGCCGTCGATGCGGTCAACGAGGCAAATACGGAAACAGCAGCCTTCGGTTTTGCACGAGCGGTCACCACTCAAAACATCGTTGTGGCGGCACTTCAATCCATCGAGGCTTTCGAGCAGATGGCATCCAATACCACAACTCTCCAGGATGACTTCCTCGTCAACGATACGATCGCGGCACAGCTCATGTCGGCCCGCGCCGAGACGGCTTCCATGCTCACCGCGGTGGTCAGCATGAAGGCTGCCCAGAAGCTGAACAGGGACATCATGGCGCCCGTGCCACTGTTCCCCCAGGATTCTCGCTTCCAGGAGCTCGTCGAGGAAACCATTACCCGACGCTCCGAGGAGGAGCGTGAGCAAGCCGAGGCACTCCACCAGGTATCGGCCGACCACAGCCAGTTCATCCGGGATTCCCGCGAGGCTGCCTATCACCACAGCTTGGTCGCTGATGCGATCCAGATCGCCGAAGGCATGCCGGCCGTTCGTCAGATCATCCTCGATCATGAGGAACTCAAGGCAATGCAGGCCAGCCTCGAAGAAGTCATCAAGGGACGCCTGGCACAACTCTACCACGAGCCCCTCGAAGCATGGGACCTGGTCCGCGAAGCCCTCTACGCCGAAGCCGGAAACTACCTCGACCCGAACAAGTATGAGGGCGGTTTCGTTGATGCCAAGGCGCTCAGCCGGTCCGTCACCGCGCTGTCCGATCACACCAGCTTTGGAGATCGCATCTACAACATGGTTTCCGACGGCGAAGGCGGCACAGAGAAACGCTATAGCGTGGCATCCGAGACCCCCTATGCATACGCCGAGATCGACGCCAACGGTCAACCGCTCGACGAGCCCTACCGCATCATGCCGCGTTCCTCCCTGCTCGTCGGCGGCGGTCGAGACGATCCTCCCTACATGCCGCAGGGCTACGAGATGGTCGGAGCCTTTCAATATTACCTTGAACTCGTGCGACGCACACAGTTCATGGCGGAGATGCGCCGAGGCGAGAGTGAAGTCAGCATGACCAATCGGTTCTGGAATGAACTGATCACCAATGCATCGCACTGCATCGTAGGCCCCTTCGACCTCACCGAAGAGACGCTCATCAAGCGTCCAGAGATGTTTGACCTTTCTCCAGATTGCGACCACCTTACCTGGTCCTATGGAGACCCTGAGGACTACATCTACGCGAGTGAGCTGGGTGGCGCAGACGCGGCCCTCTGGATCTCCAAGATCACGCTTGATCAGACGCAGCGGCGCACAGGCGGTCCCGATCAGGTCATGGCGGATATTGCCGAGCTTCTCACCTATGCCGAAGAGAACGACCTCGGCGGCCGCCTTGAGGAACTCGGCCTGGGCTCCAGCGCCGCCCATCTCGAAGAGGTCATTTCGGTCCTCGAGGGCGCTTTGCAGCTCACCGACTTCGTGGAGAGCTTCGATATCCCACGTGTAGCCCAGTAAAGGCAGCACAGTCAAAAAAGGATGGGCCGGATAGTTTCCTGTCCGGCCCATCTAATTCATGACATGCCAGAGTGCCTTAGAAGCCCTGGGATTTCCTCCGTGCTGAGGACATGATGCGCCCCAGCCAGGATTTCGACTGAACCGCTGCTGGCGCAGCCTCGTCCACGCCGTCCTTGTTCATGGCCTCTGCTGCTTTCGCAGGCGACGCTTCATCAGGGCGCCCGATGGTCGCATTGAAATCCTCTCGGGCCGCTGCTTCGGCGCCTTGCATAAGGCCGGTCTTGGGGTCGCGAGAACGCGGAACAAGTGCCTCATAGAGAGAACCCTCAACCCGACCCTCTTCGACAACATTCAGCGCCTTTTTGGCACGAGCCCGGATTTCGTCGCGGACGTCGTCGCCAACATAGCGCCGGACCTCATTCCCACCCGGATTTCCTGGCGCGCCCTTGCCGCGCGAGAGAATCTGAAGCACCCGCGGCGCCTTCAGCGAGGCGGTGCTCGACCACAGCACTTCACGCTTGTGGGAATCCACCGACTGACGCGATCCCATGGGTCGGCTCGTCAGGTCGCGCGGAGTATAGGTGAAAAAGTCGCTGTAGAGGGATTTGGTTGCGCGCCCACCGTTCTTGATGAAGGGGTTCGCGTTGCCAGCCTCAAAGAGGCAGGACCACGCGTAGAGTTCCGCGATATGGTTCTCACGACCGATCGGCGTGAGATTGCCCGCCTTGCGGGGACGCAGGGCCAGAACCTTCGCAGAGCGTTCGTCCTTGACCTCTTCGCCAATTTTCCCACCGGAGATCTTGAAGACGCCGATTTTTCCATCGGTCTCACCCGGGACGAACCCGAAGCATTCATAGATCACCTCGAAGAGCGCATAGGGGCAAAATCCATCCCATACGATCAGTGGCTCGGACGGTGTATTCTTCAGCCACATCGAGTCTACGCTCGACTGGTCGAGCCCTTGAGGGATGCTATACCCCTCGAGCGCCACGATGGCAAAATCACGCGGCTTGTCAGCCGCCCAGAGGTCGTCCCTGAGTGTCGTGAAGGAGCTGAAGGTCAGCCGTTCGGCGATGTTCTTTTGGCACCAGGCATTGCGGCCGGGCATGTCATATTCCTCATTCTTCTTTGCTCCTGTCTGCTACGATACGGATCAACCAGTATATTGGCCAGATCTTCAGGAGACGAAATCAAGTTTCGGAATTTCTTTTTCGCGCCACTTCACGCGAAGGATAGGCAATCTCGACCACGCGACGCTGGCCATCTCGACGCTCCAGCTGGATGATTGCACCAACCTGGGACGCAATGCTCTCGTATAGAGCATCACCGGAAAGAGCCGAATCCACACCCGCGATGCTCATGTTATTCGCGAACGCCGCGATGGCTTCCGCTGGTGAGCCGGCGTGAACGGTCGTGATAACCGGATGCCCCTTACCCATCGTGGCATAAACAGGCTGCGCGTTCGCAATGGAAAGCTCGCCGCAAATGATCCAATCCGGAGTCAATCGGACGAGAGCATCGATGACCTCAGGGTATCCGATCGCGTTTGCCGATCGCGTCCGAGGAACCATCATGTGAACCCGGTTTGCCTGCGGCACAGTAAGCTCTCGCGCGTCCTCTACTGTGATGATGCGCTCATCACCAGGGATGAGTTCAATCACCTTGTTGGTGAAGGTTGTTTTACCGGTCGAGGTAGCCCCGGAGACAATGATCGATTCATGACGCGACACGATCTCCTTGAGGCCTTCGACGTGGTCCTCTCCCATGTCGAAGGCCATCAGGCCGGCAGCCGCGCCAGGCAAAGATGCCTGATTGGACAGACCGTAGGACGAAAAGTCGATCCTGGTGTCGGCGGTCAGCGCGCGGATCGCCATAGCAATTCCGCGGCGATCCTCGAGATTGTAGCGCACGTTCGAGCCTACCACCGCCTGAAAACGGAACGGAGCGCCAGGAAGCTCGCAGGCGACGATCGGAACCTCGTTCTCCGAGAACCTCGCGTTATTGATGTTCGCCAGGACCTTGCAGAGTCGAGCAACGTAGTCATAGGTCAGCTCCGGGGCTTCCACTTCCACCCACCCGCTGCCACGCTCCTTGATCCACACGAACCCGGGACGGTTCATCACGATCTCTTCGAGGTTTTCCCGTCCGTAATATTGCGAAAGCTTCCGAAGAATACGGCCGGCGATGTGATTGGGATCAGCTGTCAGCATCACTGCTCCTCCGATCCCGTGATCTCATCGAGCGTCCGCGGACGGGGGAGGATTTCCTCCTCCTCGTCTTCCGGAGAGCGACGCTCCTCTACCTTGTAGGCGCGACCCCCGATCATCACAGACGGGCCGTCGTAGTCAGCCCCAGCAGGCACCAGGGAGAGCTGCTCGGGCAGATCACGCTCCGCCTCACCAAGGCTGATATCCTCGAGATCGAATGTCATGTCAGCGAGACGCACAACCTCACGGCTGTCCTTGAAGTAGATATCCTCGGAAATTTCGACATCAATCCGGCTGCCGGCAGGGATTACGGCAATCTCACGGACATCACGGATATCACTGATGATCTGCTGCGCGGTGCCGCGGGCTTCGGTAGTGACGATCCGGATACCCTCGTTCTGCGCACTCGTCTCCTTAGTGGTATTTCCGTTCTCATCGATCACCACCTTCTCATCCTCGCCAAAGGTCGCCATGATGACACCAGCTGCGGTGTCGATCATCGTCGAGAAAATCGGAAGGACATACTTGTCGAAAGCCGGCGAGTAGCGGTGTCCAACAGCCCCGCCGAGACCGTTCGCATCTCGTGTATCAGCCTCTTCACTGAAGGAGATCGAGCGACCATCGGTCGTGATGATGCGGTTCCAGGCAATGCCGGTTCGATTTCCGACGAAGGAGCCGCACTCACCCACGACCCGCGACCCGGCCTGGATCAGTGGCTTGCTGCTGGTTGCGCTGTAGACGTCGCTTTCCACGAGGGCCACGACCTTGCCGCACATGACATTCGAGACCGGCGTCTCGAGGACTGCCTTGATCACCCGATCCGAGGTCAGGATCTTGTCGCGGTCTACCGGCAAACTCGCCTGCGTGGAGGGAATGTCCTCATCGTAGCGGTCCTGCGTCAGCCGTGTCTCGACACGCATGTCGTCATAACCAACTCCGGCGAACCTGGGCGCAGGTGGTGTCGGCTTTGCCGAGATAATCTCGATCCCCTTGCTGGGAGACCCCATTCCCGCGCGCATGCCGCCCATCGCACCGAAATAGCGACGGGCAACATCCGCAGAACTCGGGCCGGTCGGCTTGACTGGTTCAGGCCGGACAATGACCACGGGCTCCGGTTCGGGCTCCGGCTCCGGTGGTGCCACGATATCGATCGTAACCGGGACACTGATCTCGGTTCGCTGATCTCCATCGATGGCGAAGGACAGTGCAGTCGAAAGAGTTCGCGGCCGATCCGACTCGAATGTGATGGTCACATCGCAGAACTTTCCGTTCTCCAGTTCCGCACCACAGGCGCTGTCGATCGACAGGCCTTCGAACGATCCAACCGTGTTGACGCCATAGACGGCCCCCGGCTTTCCACCTGAGTTGCGCAGGCGAACAGTCGTCTTGGCGACCTCACCCACTTCCGCACGAAGTGTCACTTCACCAGGAGAGACCGCGAATTTCGCCGGCTTAATAGCCAGGGTCTCAAGGAGACGGACGAGTTCCTCGTTGGGATCGATATCCTGGCTGTCGAGGTCCCTGACCTCCTCGCCTTCGAGGATGTTCGCCACACCGCCCTCCTGCCCCAGGGCAGGAGATGCGACGAGAAGGGCGAGGAAAGAGCATTGCAACAGCCGGCGCATCAAGCGGGCCTCCTTTGGATCTTAGTGGCGGGAAACGACCTGGTCTTCGCCGTCGACCTGGACGACACAAACGACGCGCGTGCCGCTCCGCAAGACGAAATCGCCCAATGCCTCGACGACAACCACCTGGCTGTGTCGGCCGGTGATACGCGTATTCACGCGACCCTCGACGCCATCAACGATGCGGAAAACAGCCGGTCGGTCGGTCATGCCGGCCGGAAAATGAAGGTAGGTGAAGCGGCCATCAGTGTAGGCATATTCCGGCGCGATGATGCGGTCGCCTTCATTCACCTCGAACATCTTCAGATTGAAGATCCGACGATCAGTCGGCACCGGTTCATCACCCTGGCTGGCAGAAGCCGGCAGTGAAATATCGGTGCCGCCACTTTGAGCGCCCGAGGCCTGCGCCTGTGGCGAGTAAGCATTCCGCTTCTCACCATTGAACCAGTCGTCGCTACCGTTGGACGGGGCCGCCTGGACGAACACCTGGAGATCCGTCACCAGCGTCGTATTACGACCCTCGGTGCGCATGTAGAAAGTGTAGACATTGCCGGAACCGCCAACCACGCTGAGCGACGTGTCCAGACCGGTCTGCACCGATTTCACGGCAATCTGGTTCGGGCGAAGGATCGATGCCTCGACAGCGCTTCCATCGCCGATGATCACGTCCTGTGCGGCTTCCCATTCGGGCAGCACGATGCTCGTAACCATGCCGGCTCGAAGCCGGATCGGCATCACCAGATCAGAGCTCCACTGGTAGCGGATCGTGCCGGGTGCCGACTGACCCTGGCTCATGTTGTCGAAGGGGCGCCGCCATGCATCCTGGACCATGCCAGCAGGCATTCCTGCCTGAGAAAGGCCACCGTAATCGCCGCGCAGCTGCTGACCTGCCTGACCCATACGCTGAGAATTGTAGTCCGACAGGCCTCCCGCCAGCTCATCTGGCCCTTCAGAACCTTCTTCGATGTAGAAGAGATCATCCTGACGCGGCGCCGGCTGAGCGACCGGATAAGCTTGACCCTGCCCAGCTTGCGGGTTGTTCGGGTCGTAGTTCCGCTGAACCAGGTTGGTGGTCGGCGGTGTCGCCTGGTAGGGCTGATAGGACGGCTGTCCGATTGCGAGACCGGGGCGCGAATTGCCTCCCGGCACCTGCGCAGAAGCCGCATAGGGGATCGTCGATGCCAACAGGACGGCGAGGAGGATTTTCTTGTTCTTGAGGCTCACTGTTCTTTCTCCGCAAGTGAAAAGTAGACCACGGTGAACCCGGTCGGGTTGATCAACATCTGGTCCTGGGTCAGGTCTTTGAGGGCACGGAAGTCGATCTCCACCGTTGCGGTGTAGGGCCGGCTTTCGATTAGATCACCCCGCTGGTCGTATGTGTGCGAGATGAAATCCACGTGATAGATTTTACCGGAAGAAACAGCGTTCACCGACTGGATGGTGACGCGACGCTCAATCCCGGCCTTCATGAGTTTTTCGAGAGTTTCGCTGACCGAGGCCGCGAACCGATTGAACTCAGTCTGCTCGGTCGTGGTTCCGAGATAGCCCTGCCGGTTCCACCGCCCCTTCATGACTTCGTCCGAACGGAGGATTTCATGGCGATTGGTGACATACTCACGCACAAGCTTCAGCGTCAGGGCATCCTTCGCCTCGAAGGTGTCCTGGATCGGCTTGATGCTCGAAGCAACGCTACCGGAATCGGAAACCTGGACAAGGAAGGGGCGAACCTCCTTCAGGGGTGAGAGACTTACCAAAAGGAATGTCTGAACCAGGCAGACCGCTGTCATGCCGAACAGGCCGAAGCTGACGGCGCGCAGAGACATCAGCAAACGACGCTCCCGAAGGGAACCCACTGCGTAGTCCTTCGGATAGCCCGGCGAGCCGCTGGTCGCCTCCTCAACGGTTCTCGGCATATCTGCCGATCCGCCTTTTTTCAGCTTCGAGAACATCGAGATTACACCTGCAAGTTGGTCGGAAAGGACATAGGAATTTCTGTGCAGGCACAGGGAGTGCCCTTCAGCTCATCAATTCCTGTCCCGATCCCGACGGGTCCTGGGGTGATCTTCGAGTTGGTGCCAGTCATCCCTGTGCACCCGGACAAGCCGAGCGCCAAGAGGAGGATAGCGGCGCCTGTGCGCAAGCCCTTGTTCATTCAAAAAACTCCGTTCCGGCTTAGGTTTTTTCCGTGTCTTCCCTACCTGAGATAAGACCCCAAAAAGGCGATCCCAAAAGCAAATGTTTGACCCACGCCCATCACAGAACAAGCACGAGAAGAACCTGGCCAGGGCCGGGGCCTACAATGACCTCAAGAAGATCGCTAAGATCAAGAACCGGATGTATCTCTGGTCGATCGTCTACTTCTTGCTCGGTCTCGTGCTATTTTTTCCGCTGCATGTCATCGCCTTCGGAGGCGTGCCACTTGATCAGAAACTCTCCGTCATCACGGGCTTCTTCGGTAATTTCATCGGCGCCGCCACGGGGGCGCCGGGAGGTGTTGCCGGGTGGGTCGATGCATACTGGGGATGGTATTTCAGATCTGCCGCGCTCACCCTGACCGATCAGGGGAATCCCGCCGCCATTGCACTCTGGAAATCCGGAGTTGTGCTCGGCGCATGGCTGATCGCCGTCATGACACCACTCATGCTGATTAAGGTCCGGACTGAGGGGCTCGAAGATACACCGAATATTTTCGGTGACACCAGGTGGGCTGAGGAACGTGATGTAGAAGCCATGAGTAAGCGCGATCTGGTCGGCTTTGACGGAAAACTGTTCCTGGTCGGCAAGCTCAACAAAAAGCTCATCCAGATGAAGGAAACGCTGAGCGTCCTTCTCCTGGCACCTCCCGGCACGGGTAAGACCGTCGCATTCATCGTGCCCAGCACCGTGATGATGGACAAGAGCTGTCAGCTTTTGAATGACCAAAAGCCCGAACTTTTCCACATGACCAGCGGCCATCGCGCCACGATCGGTCCGGTCTTTCAACTTATGTGGTCTGCTCAGGATCTTCCGGATGGCGGGTATGTCACCGAAGAGCAGGCGCAACTTCTATCCCCCGAGCTCATTGAGCTCGATGAAGAAGGTGAACCGATCCGCGACCAAACCGACGCAATCAAGGTCAAGCCGGTCTTCTACCCCTCCTGGAATCCAATCGGCCCCAGCTCCATTCCGGCCGCAGGACCGCGCCGCGACCTTTACATCGAACGTCTCGTGGCCGTGCTTTGTCCCGATCCCCAGGGTGGCGACAAATTCTGGAGCAGCAAGGCGCGCTCGGCACTCATCGGCCTGATCCACTTCCTTGTCGCCAAGAGCGAGCTCGGTCAAAGCGAGGAATTTCCTGATATCACCGAAGACGGCATTCCTCCGCTGTGGCGCGGGAAAGAAGCCTGTTTCCCCATGTTCGTCGATTGGTTCACCGACGCACAGAACGCTGTCGAGGACGGCGAGGGCGAAGATCCCATGCGGGAACTTTTCCGGCGTGCCGTGAATGAAGCGCAGCAGATGGATGACGCCTACATTGCAAAATATGGCATCTCGATCATGAACAGGTCGAAAGCCGAACTGACCCAGCTGATGAACCAGCCGGACAAGACCCGTGGCTCGATCCTCACAACGCTTGATGAAGCACTCAACCCCTTCAAGAACGAAGCGGTCAGGCAGAGGACGTCCTCATCCTCCTTCTCCTTCACCGAACTGCGGGGCTCTCCCAAGCCTGAAGCCCGCGAGCGCGAGCAGGCGAAGGTCGCAAAAGCGAAGGCAGCCGGCGAAGTCTACATGCCGCGCTACAAGAAAGATGAATGGGACCCCATCACCATCTACATCTCGATCAACGCCGAAGACGCCAAGGCATTCGCTACCATTACCGGCATCTTCGTCGATAGTGCGAACGCCTACCTGGTCGCCAACGGCCCGAATGCCATTGACGATCGCGGCAATCAACTCGGCCCGCACGATTTCTTCTTTCTGCTCGACGAAACGCCCACGCTTCCCAAGCTTGATACCGTGATCAACGGCCCGGCCGTCGGTCGATCGAAGCGCGTTTCCTATGCGATCGTCGGCCAGGATTTTGCACAGATCGAGACCCGATACTCAAAGGCCGAAGTCGAAGTCATGAAATCGACCACCGCGATCAAGGTTGTCCTTTCCCAGAACAACGAAACGGCAGCACGTCAAATTTCCCAGATGGCCGGGTCGATGACCTACAAAAAAGCCAGCTAC
>Ga0066842_10000334_pt1 | contig 12352 bp, 7 predicted proteins | sample ETNtaG_19_FD_67289 | JGI IMG/M metagenome (GOLD analysis project Ga0066842, IMG submission 67289) | Marine microbial and viral communities from oxygen minimum zone, Eastern Pacific Ocean - ETNP201302PF86A | ecosystem: Environmental > Aquatic > Marine > Oceanic | place: Pacific Ocean: Eastern...
GCTGGTTCTCAATGCAGCGCTGCTGGGGGTTATGACCGCGTTTATAGCGGCGTGTTTCGGTTCGTCACTGTCGGCTGAGCAGCCTCGCCCAAATGTGCTGCTGATTCTCTCCGATGATCACAGCTTCCCGCATGTCAGCTGTTACGACGACGAAAACACAAAGCGGTTCAAGATCACACCGAACCTTCGGAAGTTCGCCGACCAGGGAATGTGGTTTGATCGGGCTTACACGTCCGCCCCGCAATGTGCTCCGTCACGGATCTCGATGTTTGCGTGTCGATCTCCCGTTGGCCTGGGCGTCACTCGATTTGCGCAGCCGCCACGCGCTGATGTTCGCTTCTTCACCGACGTACTTCGCGCCAACGGCTATTGGGTGGGATTGGACGGACGCCATCAGCATCTCGATGGGCGCGTCCGCGAAGCTGGGCACATTAACAGGGCGCTACGTGAATCCGGTATGCAGGGACTCGACAAGCGGTTTGATCACTTCGTGCGATCTGCGGGGACAAAAGGGGATAGATTATTTCAAGTCGCCGATCACGTTTCCGCTGCTCTGGATAAAGTGCCGGACGGAAAACCGTTCTTCCTTTACTTCGGTTTTAATCAGCCGCATCGAAAGTTTGCGCTGAAATACGATGGCATCGATCCGGGCGAATTAAAACTGCCGGCTGACTGGCCCGACCTTCCTGAAGTCCGCATCGATTACGCCAGGTATCTCGCGTCGGTTCGCGAAATGGATCATGGCTTCGGGCTCATCATGCAGCTTCTGAAGGCCCGCGGCATCGAAGAAAACACGCTCGTCATCTTTATGGGCGACAACGGCGAGGCGCTGCTGCGCGGCAAAGGCACCCTGTTCGACCGCGGCACTCATGTTCCGCTGCTGATCCGGTGGCCCCGCCGAGTCAAGCCGGGGTCGAGCTCTTCGGCGCTTGTTTGTGGCACAGATCTCGGCTCGACGATTCTCGCCGCATGCGGAATGAAACAGCTGAAAGAAATGACGGGAGCCAGTTTTCTTCGGCAACTTCTCGGAGGGCAGGCTGAAGGCCGGCAATACGTTTTCTCTGAACGCGGCTGGCATTGGGGGCCGATCACCCGAACCGACGGCCTGGACCTTTCGCGTTCAATCACTACGAAGCGTTACCGTTACATCTACAACGCGCTGCCGAACCGTTCCTACACGCCGGTCGACATGTCCGGCAAGGATGCCTGGAAGGCGATTCAGTCGGCACATGCAGCAGACAGGCTCTCGCCTTTGCACGAACGGCTCTTCTTTCAAAACCCGCGACCGATCGTCGAGTTATACGATCTGCGGAACGATCCGTCGGAGCTCAACAATCTGGCGGGGAAGAAATCGGTCGCCGAAATCGAACGAACTCTTCTCGAGCAACTTGAGAGTTGGATGATTCGCGAGCACGATTATCTGCCACTGCCGACGCACGCACTGCAGAATACGAAGTGAGGTTCAGGCATCGAACTCAGGCGACCAACCCCACCAGCGCCACACCAAGAGCAACTCTCTTGCTGAACCCATCCTCCTGTAAAACACCCCAGCCACCCTAAGCGCTGCCCCGGGCGATCAGCAACCAGGGGCCTACCCTCTCCTTGCCCCCGCCCATGGCCTCGCATAGGCTATTGGCTGGGTTCAAGTAATACATAGAGAGGGTATAGACATGAAACGCATTGTCGTATTCGCGCTGGTTCTTGTGTCAATGCTCTTGAGCGTTGCGACGTTGCTATCTTCAGCGTCCCACGCCGCGCCGAAAGAGACGCTTCTTCACGACGAAGCCAAACAGGGCGACTTCGGCCCCACGAAGCCCGCAGGGAAGGCCTCGCTCAAGGTCGCAGAACCTGGCGTATACGTGATCCAAGGCAGCGGCATCGACGCGATCGATGATGTGGATGCATTCGTGTTCGAGGTGGCCGGTGATAAACCGTTCGACTTTTGTTTGATCTCTGACGCGGCGGAGTTTAAGAAACTTCGCGCCATCGACGCCAAGGGCAAGGTGCGCGAGATCGCCTTCGGTTCGACCAATCCCGCTTTTCGTGTCCCACGTAACATCCACAAGTCGAAACTGCCTCCGGGCAAGTACCACGTCGAGATGTTCTTTGGCCCTAACGCCGCGATTGGCGAATGGATTGTGAAGATTGCCACTCACGACGGAAAAAATCCGCTGGTAAATTTCTGCAAGCCACCAAAGGACGTTTCCGTCGCCGATAAGATGAAGCGAGTTGAATGGCCGGGTGCCATTTCGATCTTTCACGGCCACAACTGGGGCAAAGACGACAAGTACGTGATAGCCATCAAAGAAGCCGGCTTTGCTGCCACAGGGGCCGCCGAGTGGCAAATCGAAGAGTGCCACAAACAAGGGCTGCGTGCGTTCGTGTTCATCTGGCCCCATGAGGTCGCCACGATTCCGTTGAAGCACAAAGACAAGAAAAACGTCCTTTGCTACTACCTTTCCGACCGCATTCAGCCACGCAAGTGGGCGTCCTGGGCTGCCCTGGAAAAAATGGCCTACAAGACCGATCCTCGGCGGCCGGCTATCTTTACAATGCGAGGACTGTGGGGCGGCGGCGGGCAGTTTCCCTCGATCGTTCGCGGACGAGCGATGGAATACTATCACTATCATTGGGACGGTAATCGTGCGCCTCACAAGCACTTTGCGCTATTGGAGCAATACCGCCAGGCCTCAGCCGCCAACGGCCACGTACCGATTTGTCGAGTTGTCGAGACGCGGCCGGAAGATATGCGCAAGACGCGACAGACGATCTATACCTGTCTCGCGTACGGCGTGAGAGGATTCCGCACGGGCGGACGGGGGATCTTCGATACCAACAAGCGTGATGCGCGGGGTGTGCCGACGCGCAGCGCCCACGGCGAGGAGTTCAAGAAGATCAACGCGGCGATCAATGCATATTCGCCGGTTTACAAGAAAGCTCGCTGCCAGGCAGTTTACCACACCGCGCCGCTGCCAGCTGGATGTGTCGCTGCGCCGAAAGATTCCTGGGTACAGATCGAAGGAAAAGAGGTGCTTGTCGGCGTGTTCCGCGAACCGAAGTCCAAGGGGATCGACTTTTTGTTGGTAGCCAACCGGGACGCCTCCCACGGCCACGAGGCGACGCTGAAAATTCGTGGTGCGGCGACGGTGGAGCGGATGAGCAAGATCACGGGAAAATGGCAGAGGCTTAAGGCGGCGGATGGCGGCAGTGCGTTGGTTCTGCCTTTGGAAGAGGGCAGCGGCGAACTGCTGAGGGTGCAACGTAAGTCCAGTTAGCATCTTTGAAGTGGTCCAGCGAATCTTTATAACCCGACTGGATGAAAACACCCCAACCATCCTGAGCGATGTCCCGGGCGATAAGCAACCAGGGGGGCTAGTGGTGCTGGATTCCGCACTTAGGCAATGCTTGCTTAAGTTTCTTGACGCCAGCGCTGCTGACAGAGCTGCAGCCCCAGAGGTACAGGGCTCGAAGCTTCGTCAGCCCTTTCAAATGCACCAACCCGGCATCTGTGATTGCGGGGCCATTTAGCAACAGTTTTTTAAGACTGGTCATTCCTTTCAGGTGCACCAACCCTGCATCGGTGACAGGGCTTCCGTAGAGCTTCAGATCTTCAAGCATGGTCATGCCTTTCAGGTGTACCAGCCCTTCGTCTGAGACTTTTTTATTGCTGAGGTTTAGTTCTTTAAGCTTCGTCATCCCCTTCAGGTGCACAAGTCCAGCATCTGTGATGCTGGTTCTGTCGAGGTTCAGTTTTTCAAGGTTCGTCAGCCCTTCCAGGTGGACCAGCCCGGCATCTGTGATTTTGGCACCTTGGATGTCGAGCTCTTTAAGGTTCGTCAGCCCTTTCAGGTGGACCAGTCCGGTGTCGGTGATCTTGGTATCACCGACAGACAGTTCCTTAAGGCTTGTCAACCCTTCCAGGTGGACCAGTCCGGCATCGGTGATCTTGGTATTGGCGGTGTACAGCGTTTCAAGCTTCGTCATCCCCTCCAGGTGTACCAGCCCGGCATCTGTGATTTTGGGACCCGAGATGTCCAGCTCTTTAAGGTTCGTCAGCCCTTTCAGATGCACCAGTCCTTTGTCGGTGACCTTGCGGTTCGCGAGGTAGAGGGTTTCAAGCTCCGTCAACCCTTCCAGATGCACCAGTCCTTTGCCGGTGACCTTGGTGCCGCGGAGGTTGAGCGTTTCAAGGTTCGTCAACCCTTCCAGATGCACCAGGCCTTTGTCGGTGATCTTGGAGCCGTTGAGGTTGAGGATTTTAAGCTTCGTCAGCCCCTTTAAGTGAACCAGCCCTTCGTCGGTTCCCTTGGAGCCCAAGAGCCACACAGCCACCACATTGCCTTTATCAACGGTGACCCTCGTCGCCAGCTTCTTAATAGCGGCAAGCGCCTCCTCCGGTGTTAACTTGGGCGTTAAGGCTTTCTTCGCAGCCACCTCGGCCTTGGGGGGCGCTTGCGGCAGTTCTGGTTTTGCAAGAGGCGGCAACGAATCTGCTAGCTTAGCCACGGGTTGAGCCTTTGGAGTTGCTGCATCAGGCTCACGCCCACACCCCACGCAAACAACCAACCCCACCAGCGCCACTCCAAGACCAGCTCTCATATCACCCATCCTCCTGTAAAACACCCCAACCACCCTAAGCGATGCCCCGGGCGATAAGCAACCAGGGGGCACCCTCTCCTTGCCCCCGCGCATGGCCTCGCATAGGCTATTGGTGCAGTCGGATTTTCGAGAAGTCTTGGACAAAGCACTGGAACCTGCATTTTATAATCATCGGGAAAGGTGAACGGCGTGATGCGAACCATGGTCATCGACCTCCAGGCCGAGGGCAGGAAATGAGCGTAATGCAGCTTGCACGCCGGCGCAGCATCCTCGCCGGCAAGATGACTCTCCTGTTGATCATCGGGCTGATTGCTGGTCCCACCCAGGCGGCCGATCAGCCCGCCGTGCTGTCCTCCAAGGTGGTTGAGACCATGGTTAGGGTACACGCGGGCTTCAAGGGCCAGCGCGGGCGCGTGGCGCAGTTCGGGGATTCCATCACGTACTCCATGGCGTTCTGGTCGCCGATGAGTTGGGATGGCCCGCAGCGATTTCTCACCAGGAATGACGGCTTGCCGAAGACCCCGGCCAAGGGCCGCTGGCGCGATGCTGTTAAAGGCGCGCGCGACAAGGGGCCAAGGTTTGGTAACTATTCAGGCTGGCGCGTGGGCAACCTGCTCAAGTCCATCGACACCGTGCTGGAACGCGACAAGCCGGAGGTGGCCATCATCATGATTGGTACCAACGATATCTCGGGCAACCGCCTACCCCCCGGTTACCGTGCAGGACTGGAGACCGTCATCAAGAAATGCCTCAAGGTAAATTGTGTGCCTGTCCTCAACACCATTCCGCCTCGGCGCAGTCACGACAAATCGGTGAAGGCGATTAATGCAATCATCCGAGACGTTGCCGCCAAGCAGGATTTGCCACTGGCTGATTTCCACGCAGCCTGCCTCCGTGCGCGCCCCGGCCAATCCTGGGACGGCACCATCATCTCCAAGGATGGCGTCCACCCCAGCGGCGGAAAGACCAACCTTTACACTGAGGAAAACCTCAAGATTAGCGGCTATGCCCTCCGCAACTGGGTCAACTTCCTCGTTCTGCGCCAGCTCCACTTCCGCGTGTTGGAGGCGGAAACAAAATGATGCCCCGGGCTATAAGCAACCAGGGGGGGGGCTTTCCCCTCCGGGAACGAGTTTTCATTCGGCCGTCTGCGCCAGCCGGATGTATGCGCTGGCGGAGTTGACGACGTGATCGGGATCGGCGATCTTCTTCGCGGCGATCGCGGCGGCCCTGCCGTAGATGCTGTCGTTCTCACGCTTGGCGAAGCGGTTCAGGTACGCGGTGATCGACTTGATGCCGGTCGCGGAACGCGGTCCCTTGCGCTTCGACTCCGAGCGTTTGACCCCGTCGATGAAGGCGTAGAACTTCTTCCCCGTAGAGATCGCCGAGCGCATTTTGGACCCCCGCATCTCCTTCCCTGTTGCGCCGACGGCCATGTCGAACTTGTCGACCCCCTTGAACGCCTTGTCGTGGTCGCGAAAGACGAGGCTCAGGCGGTACACGTCGCCCGACTTCTTCAGCCCCTCGATCTCTGCGATCGCCTGCTCGACCGGCCAGTGGATCTCCTGCGTGAAGGCTTCCAGGAGCTTCTTCTGTACCGCGAGCCCATCCTTACCGAGCTTCTTCTCCTTCACCTTCGCGTCATAAGCCGCCTCGAACTTTTTCAGGGCCTTCCAGGCTGAGGAGTATTTCTTCTGCTCGAGGGCCTTGTAGACGGGCCTGGAGCTGGTGTCGAGGTGCTCGACGAGCTGCGCGAGCGAGCTCTGGGAGCCCAGCAGTTCGCCCATAGCCCGCCCCATAGCCTCGCCGACGTCCATGTAGGTCTCGGCGTTGCCACCGTAGTGACCGTTGGACGCGCCCCCGTGACAGAAGGGCTTGCTGTAAACAGTGGCGACGTTGCCTTTGAACCTGGGGTACTTGCCGTTCTTGCCGTCTACCGCTAACTGCGCTGCGATGATTTCCCCTTCGTTGCCGCCGGCGCCTTTCGAGGTCTGTCCGAGAGTAGCACAAACGAATTTCGCGTTCGGTGCAGCAAAATCTTTACGGAGCGACTTGATCAATTGCACGAGATTCTGCTCGTAGCGGCTGGCGTTCTTGGCGTCGTAGCGATCCTTGTCGCCCTGCCACCAGAAAAAGCCCGCGACCGTGTACCTCTTTGCACCTGGGTAATATTTGCCCAAGTCAGCCAGCACCTTCTTCGCATTGGCAACATCGCCGTCGTACTGAATGCCGGCGTACCATCCACTCGCCTTGCGCGGTTCCCTTCCCTCGGCGCCCGGAGGCACCAGGTCATAGCCGAGACTGCGGTTGCCGATGCAGCTTTTGAGGATGAGCACCGGCGCGTCGGTGACGTTGCCCACGTGATGCCCGATGCCGATCTCCGGACCGATGTTTCCGCCCTTGATGGCCATCCATTCGTTGTTGTAAACCTTCATGTTGCCGATGCCGCTCGACATGACGCGCACATTGCGAACGTCCTTGCGCACGGTCCAATCGCCGGCATCGTTGACCAGGTAGGGGTACTTCCTCTTCTCCTTCACCGCGTGAGTCAGCGCGCCGTTTGCCCCGTTGATCTTGCCAAAGCCAAGCATGTTGGACTGGCCCATCAGGATGTACACCTGCACGGGCTTGCTCATGTCCGCTGGCCTGCCGTCGGGATCGGGCAGCGGGGCCCTCGCTTCGTCGGCACCGACCGGGAGAGAGAGTGCGGCGCACGCCAGCGTGGCGAGCGCCCACAGCGAATGGGTTTGGCAGTTCTTCATCGTCACGTCCTGTGGCGTTTTGCTATGGAGTAATGGGGGAGGCAGTCTCGCTTCTCATCGATGGGAAATCAACACCCCACTTGTACGACGGACAGGTGCGCGGCGTTATCTTCACGCAGCTTCTGCGTATCGGAGGTGCAAGCCCTTCGGTGGAGAGACTGCCATTTCCGCAGGGGTGTTTTGCCATCCTAGGCGATGCCCCGGGCGATAAGCAACCAGGGGCACCCTCTCCTTACCCCCGCCCATGGCCTGGTTGCCGAAGAAGGAGGCCAGGCTGGTGGAGGACCTGGTGCCCGGGGAGGGCGTCCTTCAGGAATAGAGAGGCGCCTTCAGCTTCCGCTTTGAGAAGCAGCCGGGTATCCTGTTGGCGCAGGTTCTGGCCCGGTCAGAGACCTGGATGCGGAGTAGCTTGAGAAAATGGAGGTCGTCGAAAATGTCGCGAGTCTTTCTTGTAGTGTTGGTCTTGACAGCTTGTGTGTCCTGCCAGATTCCCCTCAGCAGGTCGGAGCTGGTCACGGAGAAGGCCGAGCCTGCCGGTCCCCTGCGCGTGCTTCTCTTCTCGGGCACCGGCTGGTACCGGCATCCGGAGATCCCGAAGATCAACGGCTGGATCGCCCAGTTCCTCCGAAACAGTGGTGTTGAGGTCGATATCAGCGAGAGCGGCAAAGACATGAAGGCTGAGTACCTGGAGAACTACCAGGTCATCCTGTTCAACAACGCCAACACCCTCGACAAGGTGCTCGATGAGAAGGAGAGGAAGGCGGTCGAGGAGTGGTACGCCGCCGGTGGCGGGATTGTCGGCCTGCACGCACTCCTTGTTAAGCAGGAGGGCTGGCCCTGGATGCTTGATCTTGGAGGCTGTGATTTCAACAGCGACTCGGAGTTCCTGCGTGCGAGGGTTCTTGTCGATCCCAAGGCCCTGGATCACCCCACGGTGAGGGGCCATGGCTCGGAGTTCTGGTACACGGCAGACTGGACTAATCACACGAAGTCAGTTACCGGGCTGGAGGGTGTCCAGGTCCTGCTCAGGGTCGATGAGTCGACCTACGATCCGGTGCGCGATTACTTTAAGCCGCGAGGAGGGGAGCCAATGGGGGCGGACCACCCCGTTGCCTGGACAAGAGTTTACGGAGGCGGGCGCTTCTTCTACACCGAGTTTGGGCACAACCAGGCATCCCTGGATACGAAGTTCGGTCGGCAGCATCTCCTTGAAGGGATCCTTTGGGCGGCAGGCTCCCGCTAGGCGCGGACCAGGGAGGCCAGGGCAGAACGACAGGTCCAATCAGCCCTAAGCGATGCCCCGGGCGATAAGCAACCAGGGGCCATCCTCTCCTTGCCCCCGCATAGGCTGTTGGCTGGGTGAGCGGCCGCTAGTCGTCGACGTCGTCAACAGGCGCGATCAATTGCATGTCGGTGACCATCAGTCCGCCCGGGGTGGAGAGGGTGTGGCACCAGATGGATTTGACGATCAGGCCGGAGGGGGCGTCCGGCAGCCTGCTCTTCATGTAGTTGAGCGAAGGGTCAATGTGGTAGTCGCTGATATCAAGAGCGACATCGAACTGGGGGTTCTCGAACGAGGCCGTGGGAAGAATCGTCTGGAACCTTCCGGCAAAATCTCCGTTGGGGTGGCGGACGGTTAAGCCGAACCACATCTTCTTCGGCATCGCATCTTCAATCCTGGTTTTGGCATCCTGCGGGGAGATTGTTCCATTTTCGATGAGATCCCCGCGTTTCCTGCGGAACTCAATGCCCTTCCTGTGCCGGCCGGTGAGGACGCCGCGTACCCTGATGCGCGAATTCGGCTGAAGAACGACGGGCGGTTCGCCGCAGGTCGAGACCCCCATCGACACTGTGTAGATGATCCGTCCAACTTCCGTGGTATAGGGGATTGCCCAGAGTGACGCGGGCCGGTTTTCGGACCTGGCCTGCCACTCGCCATAGGTGTGTTTCGGCCCGTTCCCTAATTGACTCTGCCAGCCTTTGACCGATCCAGGTGTCATCATCGGGGACAATTCTCGATCAGCGGCTACGATCACATTGTGCATGGCTGGGACTTCCACCTCGCGGTTGTCGTTGCGCCGTTTCACCAGGACCTTCCCCTCGCTGACGTTAACTACAGTGGAGGAGGGGGCGACTTCGACCTCGAGTTGCGTTCCCAGGACATCAATAATGGCGGTCTGCGTGTGGATCAGCAGCGGCCTGCCTTCAGGTTGCGGCGTAACCTTGGCCGAGAAGTTGCCCGATTTCAGATGCAGCTCCTTCTGCCCGGTGTCGGAGAAGGTAAGCATTGAAATGCCGCTGATCATGATCTTCGAGCCGTCTTTGAATCTCAGTTCAATCCACGCCTTGGGTGACGTTCCCTCGATGGTCCCTCCGGCAAGGGCCATTCCCGGGACCAGGTTCCGAACGACCCGGCCACCTTCGCCTGTCCAGAGCGCCGTTCCAACGATGCCGTCGATCTTCACGATTTTGCGTTCGTCGTCCGTGGACAGGAAGTACAGGCTCGCGGTCAACACAACGATGGCTGCCGCGGCGATGGCGATCAGCGCCCGGGTATACCGGGGCGCTGATCGCTCCATGCTCAGAACGACGGGAGCGGGGAGTGGGGTGTTATCCTCTGTTCCGGCCAGCTCATCAGCGGCCAGGGTCGCGTGAATACGGGCCATCTGGAGGTACAGCTTCCTTGTGTTCGCGTCCGACTCCAGCTGCCCGGACAGCTCAGCGACCTCTTCGGACGAGGCTGTTCCGTCGAGGTGTCGTTGAATCGTGGATTCCCAATCGCGGGTATTCATACTTGGACTCTCTGCATTTGAGCTTCGATACACCGATGCAAGGCAAGCCGGATTCGCTGGAGCATCTTGTAGGCGGCGTCTACCGATCGGCCCGTTCTTTGAGACAATTCACTGACAGGGTACTCCTTGTAGTAGTACCCATCGAGCAATTCACGGTGAGTCTTCGATAGCTTCTCGATACAGAGTTTCAAATAAGTTTCCCGTTCATCAAGCTCGGTGGTTTGCTGCTTTTCATCCCGGATGAGCTCCTCCGCCGCCTTGCGAGTCAGCTGGGTACGCCGCTGGGATTTTCGCAGGAAGCGGCGAATCTCCATTCGCACGAATCCCAGGGCCCAGGCGACAAACGGCCGCTCGGAGTCGTAGTCGGGAAATCGTCGCCACAGGGCGGCCGCGCACTCCTGTAGGATGTCGCGGGCATCGCTGCGGTTGGGGATCACGACCAGCACGTAGCGCAGCATCGCCGGCTCGTGCTCAATAAGCAGCCGCGCAAAGCGTTCATGGTCATCAGTGCTCATCAGATGCTTCCATCGTTCCGGATCCCGCCCTTGGACCCGGGCTTGTGAGCCTGGGCCATCGACTCCATCGCTATGGCGAAGGTGACAGCTAAATATAATCTGCGCATCTGGAGTTTCGTGAGTGAAATAGAGTTAAAGGAAAACGAGTAAAAATGGCCGGTTGACGGAAGCAGCCACGCGCTGACTGCCAGGGTCACCGTCAACCTGCCTGTTCAGAGATCAACTTCCATGCTATTGGTCCGTCACTCGCAGCGAATTTGGACATCGTTTTCCGTTAATTTTCGAAAACAGCCACTATCCAGGAGGCAGGCGCAACAGGGCGTTAAGCCGGTTTTGCAGGTGGGAATCCCTGCCCTCTTTTGCTAGGCTGCAGGGGGGAGTTTTTCGGGAAAAAGCTGAATTGGATGTCCAGTTTTACCGGCGGCGGAGGAATGTAAACGGGGCCCCGATCTATCGCCCCGATCTAACGAATTTTCTGAATCCTATTAATAAAACACTGGGTGCCAGGAAGAACTCGCCGCACTCTGGCGCGCCCAAGAAGAAATAACATGAAACTCGTCCTCACATTTTTATGCTCCCTGCTGCTGACTGCGTTTGCCTCAGCTGAAGTCAAACAGCCCAATGTTGTTTTGATTTTTGCTGATGACATGGGCTATGGCGACGTAACCAGCTACGACCCCAAATCCAGAATTCACACGCCAAATCTCGACCGGCTCGCCAGGGGGGGCATGCGATTCACAGATGCTCATTCCGCCTCCGCTGTCTGTACGCCTTCACGCTACGCCTTGCTGACCGGCCGCTACTCGTGGCGAACCGGGTTGAAGAGTGGCGTTCTCGGTGGCTTCTCACAGCCCCTCATTGAGAAGGGGCGCAGGACCCTGGCTCATCTGTTTCAGGACAAGGGCTATCGGACTGCCTGCATTGGGAAGTGGCACCTGGGAATGGACTGGGCCGGAGGAATGCGCGGAGAAAAGGGCTACAGCATGCGTAACAATTCGAAGGGGATAGATTTCACAAAACCTATTCAGAACACCGCCACTGTAAACGGGTTCGACGAATTCTTCGGAATTGCTGCATCTCTGGACATGCCCCCCTACGTTTTCATTCGGAATGACCGTGTCACCGAGCAACCCACTTCCAGTTTGAAGGAAGAAGACAAGGGCGGCCGGCAGGGGCCGGCGGTTCCTGGCTGGCGGCATAAACACGTCATGCCGACCTTTACCGACGAGGTCATCTCCTTCATCCAGCGCAACAGGCAAAGTCCCTTTTTCGTTTACATGCCGCTCAATGCACCCCACACACCCCACGCGCCCGGTGATGCCTTCGTCGGCAAAAGCAAATTGGATATCTACGGCGATTTCATGGTGGAGGTGGATCATCACATTGGAAGGGTGCTGGATGAGCTGGATCGATTGAAACTCTCAGACAACACCCTGGTGATTGTGACCAGTGACAATGGACCTGAGACCAACATGTATCCACGCCGGAGTAAGTTTGGTCACGACAGCTCCTCCCACTTCCTGGGGGCCAAACGCGACAATTGGGAAGGCGGACACCGGGTTCCCTTCATTGCTCGCTGGCCGGGAGTGATCGCGCCAGGCTCCAAGTGCGACACTCCGTTCTGTCTTGTCGACATGATGGCGACCTTCGCGGAAATGGTGTCTGTCGAACTGCCCGAAGATCA
>Ga0066842_10000341_pt1 | contig 12187 bp, 7 predicted proteins | sample ETNtaG_19_FD_67289 | JGI IMG/M metagenome (GOLD analysis project Ga0066842, IMG submission 67289) | Marine microbial and viral communities from oxygen minimum zone, Eastern Pacific Ocean - ETNP201302PF86A | ecosystem: Environmental > Aquatic > Marine > Oceanic | place: Pacific Ocean: Eastern...
CCTCCCTGCCGGGGGCATTTATTTCAGCGTCGAACCTGGAAGGAATACAACCTGGCTTTCTCCAGGTGGAATTTCAGCTGAACCATGCGGCCCTCGAGGGCTGAGAAAAGTGAGCCTTTCCACTGGGGTTCGAGGCGAAGGTTGTCCACGTTGCTGACGGTTTCGGCTTCCGGGCCGGAAAACCCCGGCCATGGCCGCCCTTTTTCGTCGAGCACCTCGACCCGGAATTTCTCGCCGGCAACGTTCACCTGCAGGCGTTTGCCCTTGAGCCTGAAAGGCTTCGTGGTGACGCTTCCCATCCTGGCCCCAGCCTCTAGGAACACAAATCCATCCAGCCGCAAGGTGGCCGCGCCGATACCCTGGGCGGGCCTCGGCGCTCCATGGCGTTCATTGGAGCCTGCGTAATAGAGCCAGTGCTTGTCGTCATGGGTGATGATTTCCGATGAAGGGACGATCATGTCTTTATCCCACGAACCGGCGGGTCCCCGCGTTATCATTTTCCTGCCGGCGTAAACCCAGGAAAGATCCCAGTTGTCTCCATCTCGACTGGTGGCGATGTAGTATTCGAGGACGTCCCGCTCGTGGCGTTTGTGGTGATCGACGGGGCCTTCGCTCAGGTCGTTCGGCCATTCAAAAACCATCATCTGGGCGAAGTGGACGCCGTGGTAGATCCAGTCGCTCAGCCCGTAGATCTGGCGCCTCCTGCACTCTTCGGGGCCTTCGCGGTCAAATTTCCAATCGCGTACCAGCTTCCAACCGGTGGGGTCGGACTTGATGTCGGGGTTGGTCATGCTGCGCGTGCCGCGGACCTCGAGGCCATCAGGTGGACGGGGGTAGTCGGTGCGGGTGAACAGGCGGTAGACCTTCGCGTCTTCATCCCAGGTGATGTGGTTGGTGGTGTCAGCCGCCCGGCCCGTTACCGGCTTTCCATTGTTGTAGGGCTTCCAGTGGATCCCATCGGCGGAGTAGCTCAGGGCTGCTCGAATCGTGGAGTGCGCGTAGCAGGCCTTGTAGCGGTGCGCCGGGTTTTTTTCATGGGGATCGATATAGAAGGTCGCGCTGTCGCCGCGAGCCGTGTCGAGGCCAACGAGCTTCGCGATCCTGCGAAAATGAATCCCGTCCTTTGATTCAGCGTAACCGTAAGGATTTCCCCGGTACCAGAGCTTGAATTTACCCTCGTCATGGAGAACCGTTCCGTAAAACCAGGCATCAAAGACGGGTTTACCTCCATTGAGCTTTACGGGCCTGCCGAGGTCACGTGAGAGGCCGGTCATTTCGGAAATGACGTAATCGTCGACGAAGAGCTGCTTGCGGTTTCCTACTTCGATGGCAGAGCGCGCTGCCTTGCCAGGCGGGGCTTCATCGAAATCCAGGTTGTCGATGGCCAGCGTGGTACGCGCTCCGCTCCGGATGAGCTCGAGGACCACGCTGCCGAAATGCGGGCTCTTCATGCCCAGCTCGACCTTTTCCCTGTCGCCTGAAAAGTTTCCGGTCGAACCGCTGGCCAGCACCTTGCCGGCCCTGGATCCGGCGTAGATTTTCCAGTCGACCCGGTTGGTATGATTTTCGACCCCATCGAGATCGAGCGAATTGATGGTTACCCCGGCCCGGTTACGCGGGGTAAAGGTGTACCAGTAGTACCATGGGGGTCCTGATCCTCTCGGCCGCGGATCGCCGTCGAGCAGGTAATTGGCGCCATCTCCTCCGTCCCATTCGGCCCTCCAGGAGCTGACGGTTTTACGATCTTTTCCCGCGCCGAAATCGAGGGAGATATTCGGAGTCCAGCCGTTTCCCCTGGCGAAGGAGTTGGCGAAACCGCCGCTGCTGACGCCGGAAACATGGTCGCCATAGTCTTTTACCGATTGCAGGCCATCCATTTCACTGGCAGCCGGAAGCTTTACGTTTTCGAACATCACCACCGTTGCCGGGAGGGGGGGGGTTAGGAGAGACGCCAGCAAAGCCAGCGCCAGGAATGTCTTACCGTTCATGGCTTTTCCTTCGGCAGATGGATGACAGCACTCTCTGCTGCATTCCGAATTATAGGTCAAAACCAGTTTGGCGAGGAGGTTCAACCCTCGCCTTGCTCCCGCCGAAGGCCTCGCATAAGCTATTTGTCAGTTAACCTAATACTTAGAGAGGGGCCAGAGATGAGACGTATACCAGTATTCACGCTGCTGTTGAGCGCTTCTGTTTTCGGGGCCTGCCTGGGCTTGAACTGCTCTTCGGCGATAGCCGAGCCGGAGCGTATCTCACTCTGGAATGGCAAGGCGCCTGCCGGCGAAGGGAAAACGGTAAAGGCCGACGCGTTTGTTACGGTGCATCGCCCCTCGAAACCCAACGGCACCTCCATGGTGATCTGCCCGGGCGGAGGCTATGGTTTCCTGGTGATGGGAGCGGAAGGCCACGGCATCGCTAAATGGCTGAACCAGCATGGGATCACCGGGATTGTCCTCCAGTACAGGCTGCCGCGGGGAAACCGTTTTGTTCCCCTCCTGGATGCCCAGCGCGCGATCCGGCTGACTCGCAGCAATGCCGCGAAGTGGGACTGTGACCCGAAGAAGGTCGGCATTATTGGCTTCTCAGCCGGGGGGCACCTGGCCTCGACGGCCGCGACCCATTTTGACAAGGGAAAACCCGATGACCCTGACCCGGTTAACAGGCAGGGCTGCCGGCCGGATTTTGCCATCCTCGTATACCCGGTCATTACCATGGGTAAAAAGACGCATGGAGGATCGCGATCCAATCTGCTGGGCCGGGCAACCGGGGCGGAGACGGTGAATTATTATTCCAACGAGAAACAGGTTACCGCTCAGACTCCTCCCGTCTTCCTGGCACACGCCAAGGATGACCGCCTGGTTTCCGCCGACAACAGCCGGCTCTTTTACGCGGCCATGAAGGCCCACAAGGTTCGCGGAAAATACCTCGAACTTCCCAGGGGGGGGCATGGCCTGAATGGGTACAAAGGCCCGATGTGGGACGCCTGGCAGACCCAGAGCCTGCGGTGGCTGGCGGCTGAGAAGCTGGTAAAAAGGAAGAAATAGTCAGCTCTTCCGCGGCGGGTCCGCGCCAATCGGGATGGCGATGGCCTGGGGAAATGAGAGGCGCCTTGGTAAAGCTCATGAAACGAATAGCGCTCTTCGTATTCGTTCTCACCTTCTGTTTTTTCGCGGCCGGCGCGGCCGTTCATGCGGCGGATCGGAAGAAGCCCCGGCCCGCTGTGTCGTGGAGAGAGTGCGGCCGACAGAAGGCGGCCTGGTACAAGACCCCGGAGGCCATGAGAATCGCCGACGATGTTCTGTTCTACCAGGCTGACATCGGGGGCTGGTACAAGAACGATGGAAGCATCCATCCGTCCGGAAGTGCCGCGACCGAGCAGCTCAGCGACGTTGAAAAGAGGCGGCACAAGGAGTCGTTGATGCAGAGGAAGTACCCCTGCACCCTTGACAACGATGCGACCCACTCCGAGATGCGATATCTTGCGAAGGTCGCCGCGGCTACAGGCCGACGGAAGTACAAGGATGGGTTTCTCAAGGGTGTCCACTACCTGCTGAAGGCTCAATATCCAAGCGGCGGCTGGCCGCAGTTCTATCCGCTCAGGCCGGGCTACTCGAGCCGCATCACCATCAACGATGGCGCCATGATCGGCGCCATCGAGGTGCTGGCTGACGTCGCGAACCGGCGACAGCCGTATGACCTGGCCGACGAGGCCTTGCGGGCAAGGTGCAAGGACTCCGTGCGCAAGGGGCTTCAATGCATTCTCAAATGCCAGATCGTCGTCAAGGACAGGAAGACGGCCTGGTGTCAGCAGCATGACGAAATCACCTTGAAGCCGGCCCAGGGCAGGGTGTCTGAAAACCCTTCCATCTCCGGCGCTGAGAGCGTTGGCGTTGTGAGGTTCCTGATGACCATCGAGCGGCCGTCAGCCGAGGTGATCGATGCCGTCAAGGGCGCGGTCGGCTGGTTCGATGAGGTCAAGATCTCTGGCACGCGGGTGATTACCGTGGAGGACGAGACGGTTCCCGGCGGCCGGGACAGGCGCGTCGTCAACGATCCGAAGGCAGGCCCGATATGGGCCAGGTACTACGAAATCGGCACCAACCGACCGATGTTCATCGAGCAAGGCGTGGTCAAGTACAGCCTTGCCGAGCTCAGCCACAAGCATCGGATGGGCCACAGATGGATCGGCGGACGCTGGCCCGAAAGACTGCTGGAAGTTGAGTACCCGGCCTGGCGGGCCCGGGTGACGCAAGAATGACGCGGCGGCACATCGCCTCTCCGCCGCGGTCACTGTCCTGAAGCAGTAGCCCGCCTGCCTGTGGGCGGCTCGCTGGATGGGTGAGCGCACCCTCTCCTTGCCAGCGGGCGTGGGGTCGCATAGGGTATGGGTTCATCCGGATCTGAAATCGTTGTCCGACACTTCGCGACCAGGGGGCGAAAGCTGATGAAAAGAATTCTCACCGCCGGTGTGCTCGTTCTGTTGACCTTCGCTGGCCTGTCCCGCGCCAGCGCCGGGGAGGGGGCCATCTTCAATGGAAAAGATCTAAGCGGCTGGCAGGGGATGCAGGGTGACGCGAAAAACTGGGGTGTCAAAAATGGCGTCCTGGCAGGCACCGGGGGAAAGGGTTCCCAGTGGCTGGCGACAACCGCCGAGTACGGGGATTTTGATCTCTCCCTTGAATACAAGCTTCCGAAGAATGGAAACAGCGGGGTTTTCATTCGCGCTCCGAAGGTGGGAACTCCCTATGTCGATGGCCTGGAGATCCAGCTGCTGGACGATCACGGCGAGAAATGGAAGAACCTCAGGCCCAACCAGTTCACCGGCGCGATCTATGCCGTCGAGGCGCCGTCGAGGCGTGTCACCAGGCCCGCCGGCCAGTGGCAGACGATGCGCATTTTCTGCGTCGGGAAAAAATGCAGGGTCTGGGTCAACGGCGAACAGATCATTGACGCCGATCTCGCCGAGCTCGCGAAGACCCACGGCAAGAAGGTTCCCGGACTCAAACGCGACAGCGGCCTCATCGGCCTGCAGAACCATGGCGATCCCGCCTCCTTCAGGAATATCCGTATCCGTGAGGTGAAGGACGATGGCTGGATCCGGCTCTTCAACGGCCGTGATGTTTCCGGCTGGCGGGTGAACAAGTACAAGCACAAGCCCGAGTGGAAGGTCATCGATGGCGTTCTCACCGGTCACGGGGGCCAGGGCTACCTCTCCTCGCTCGAGGACTTCGACGATTTCGAGCTCTACGCCGAGGCCCGCATCTCTGACACAGGCGGCCGGCGCGGCAACAGCGGGATCTATTTTCGCTGCGCGCCCCACGTCGACAAGAAACAGGAGTTCCCTCCCGGCTACGAGGCGCAGCTCGACCATGGCGACAACAACAACCCGACCGGCAGCATCTACGCCTTGAGAGTTAAGGGCGCGCGCGCTCCGAAGTTCGGGACGAAAGATGGCGAGTGGGTCAGGATGCGCATTCGCGCGGTCGGCAACCACCTGCAGACCTGGGTCAACGACAAGCCCGCCGCCGACTGTCGCGACCCCGAGAATCGCCACAAGAAGGGCAGCATCCTGCTGCAGATGCACCACAAGAGCGGCAAGGTCGAGTTTCGCGAGGTTCGTATCCGGAAGCTCTCGAAAAAGTGAACGAGGTAGAGTCGGGGTCTCTCCCAAGGCAATAGAATGATCATCCTGAATCCTGCCTGGCGCCATCATCTCCAGGCCTGCCTGGTTTTCATCTCACTGGCTCCGGTTGCCGGGTCAGCCGCTGCCCAGGAGGTTGAGCTGAAGGTCGAGCAGCTTACATCCGGATCGAAGCACCATTTCTTCGGATATATCGGCCAATGCCGGACCGTGCCGTGGAATGGGACTGACAGGTACATCCTGGGCATGGAGATCGACCGTATCGACCGTATGCCGAGGCCTGAGGAGGCGGCTGTCATCATCCTTGTCGATACGAAAAAGAACAACGAGCTCGTTCGGCTCGACAGGACGCACGCCTGGAATCCGCAACAGGGAACAATGTTCTATTGGAATCCGAGGGCCGTGCGGACACAGTTCTTCTTCAACGATCGCGATCTCGAGACCGGCAAGGTATTTGCCGTACTCTACGACATTGAAAAAAAGAAGCGTATCCGCGAGTACCGTGATGACAAGGCCCCCATCGGCAACGGGGGAGTCGCCCAGGGCGGCGGCTCGTTTCTCGGCCTGAACTACGGCCGCCTGGCGCGCCTGCGCCTGGTTACGGGGTACCCGGGGGCTCTCGACTGGTCGAAGGCTGAAAACGCTCCGAAGAACGACGGCATCTTCGTGGTCGACGTCGACACGGGCGCCCGGCGCCTGCTGGTCTCCTACCGCCAGCTTGCCGAGCGGCTCAGGCCCCGCTATCGCGACATCGACAGCATCGGGCTGTTCATCAACCACACGCTCTGGAATCGTGATGGGGACCGGGTCTACTTTTTCGTGCGGGGCAACTGGGGGCGCCCCGGGGCCAAGATCAACGTGCCGTGTTCGGTTCACCTCGATGGAACCAACCTGGCGCTGCACGATCTGCATATCGGGGGGCATCCGGAGTGGGCCGAGGGCAGCCTGCTGATCGGCAAGCGGGGGGATCGCCAGGTTCTCTACGATGTCGATAGCAAGAAGATCGTCGGGCAGTTGGGCACTCCCGCGATCTTCCCCAGCCCGGGCGGCGACGTTTCCCTCTCACCCGATGGCAAGTGGTTCGTGAACGGGTACAAGAAGGGTAACAAGAACTATTTCGCCGTGCTTCGCCGAAGCGATGGTCTCCACGGCCGCAGCGCGGGTATTGACAAGGGCTCGTATTCGGGCGATATCAGGATCGACCCAGCTCCGCGCTGGAACCGGGCCGGCGACGCGATCCTGGTGCCCGGTCTCGCCGACAATAAAACCCGCCAGATGTTCGTGATCCGGCTCGTCATTCCCTGAGGCGGGGCGACCGCAAAAGCCGCGGAAGCCCGGATGCTGCTGGCTCAGCCGATGATCTCGCTCACCACGCGGGATTCTTCTACACCGGTCAGCTTCTGCTGGAGTCCCTGGTACTGGAAGGTCAACTGGTGGTGGTCCACCCCCAGGAGATGCAGCATGGTGGCGTGAAGGTCGCGCGGGTTGACGGGGTTCTCGACGACGTTGTAGCTGAAGTCATCGGTCTTGCCGTAGTGCTGACCGCCCTTGATTCCACCTCCGGCGAGCCAGCCTGAGAAGCAGCGCGGGTGGTGGTCGCGGCCGTAGTTGTTGCGCGCGATGCCGCCCTGGCCGAAGACCGTGCGGCCGAACTCCCCGACGAAAACCACCAGGGTGTCGTCGAGGAGTCCCCGCACCTTGAGATCTTTGAGCAGCGCCGCCGTTGGCTGATCGACGTCACGGCACTGGCCCCGCATATTGTCCGGAAGCCTTGAGTGGTGGTCCCAGCCGCGGTGGAAGAGCTGGACAAAGCGAACATCTCTCTCCGCCATCCGGCGGGCGAGCAGGCAGTTCCTGGCGTAGGATCCCGGCTTGTGTACCTCCGGTCCGTACATGTCGAGGATCGCCTTCGGCTCGTCGGAGATGTCCGCCAGCTCCGGCACCGAGGCCTGCATGCGGAAGGCCATCTCCTGCTGCGCGATGGTCGTCTGGATTTCCGGGTCGCCGATCTCGGCGTGGTGTTTTTTGTTCAGCTTTGCCAGTGAGTCCAGCATCCGTCTCCTGACCTGTGAGTCGACACCCTTGGGGTTGGACAGGAAGAGCACCGGGTCGCCGGTCGTCTGGAAGGATGTTCCCTGGAACTTCGAAGGCAGGAAACCGCTGCCCCAGAGACGCGCGTAGAGCGCCTGGACGTTGACCTTGCCGCGCCAGAAGGCCGAGGGGATCACGACAAAGTCGGGCAGGTCCTTGTTCAGCGATCCCAGCCCATAGCTGAGCCAGGAGCCCATCGATGGTTTTCCGGGCGTCTCTGAGCCCGTGCAGAAGGCCGTCTTGCCGGGGTCGTGGTTAATCGATTTCGTGGCGAAGGAGTGCACGAGGCACAGGTCGTCGGCGACGGTCGAGAGGTGCGGCAGCAGCTCGTTCAGCCAGATTCCGCTCTTGCCCTGGCGGGCGAACTTGAACATCGAGGGGGCGATCAGTTGCTGGCGGCCGCGGGTCATCGTGGTCACCCGCTGTCCCCTGCTCACCGACTTGGGCAGCTCTTTCTTGAAGAGCTTGTGCAGCTCCGGCTTGTAGTCAAAGAGGTCGACCTGGCTCGGGGCGCCGGCCATGAACAGGAAGATGACGCGCTTCGCCTTGGCCGGGTGGTGGAGCTTGAGCTCTCCCGCAGCACTCGGCCGGGCTACCAGCGAGGCGTACGCGGCGGCGCCAAGACCCATGCCTGAGTTCAGCAGGAATCTTCTTCGGGACTGAAGGTCCACTTCATTTAGAGGATCGTAATTCATGGTTCCGTCCGCCCTATTCGCGTGTCTTCGTGATATCGAGGTTGTAGATCGCATTGACCAGCACTGTCCAGGCCGCCAGGCGCGGCTTTTCGTCGGTGGTCACTCCACGGCAGATCTCCTCGGCTAGCGCCGGGTTCTCGCTGTAGTTCTTTCGCAGGTCAGCGACGAGCTTCAGGAGGATGGTTCGCTCACTCTCATCCGGGAGTCTCGAGGTGACGGTCTCGTAGGCGTGCTCTACACGGCCCGCCGCGTCGAGCTTGTCGAGGTCCAGCGTCTTCAGGGCCAGGCTCCTTGCCGCCTTGATGTATTCGCCTTCGTTCAGCAGCAGCAGGGCCTGCGAGGGTGTGTTGGTGCGCTCCCGCCGCGCGACGCAGGCGTCCCGGATCGGGGCGTTCAGGATGGTCATCTGCGGTGGGGGCATACCCCGCTTCCAGTAGGTGTAGACGCTTCTGCGATAGATCGCCTCTCCGCTATCGGCCCGGTAGCGTTCGCCGATCATGGTCACCGCCTTCCAGAGCCCGGGGGGCTGGGGCGGCTTGACGCTCTTGCCGTACATCGTGTTGACCAGCATCCCGCTGGTCGCGAGGATCTGGTCGCGGATCATCTCGGCATCGAGCCGGAAACGTGAGCCGCGCGCCAGCAGCCGGTTCTCAGGGTCTCTCGTGAACTCCGCCGGGGCGGCCCCTGAGGCTTGTCGGTAGGTTTTTGACAGGACGATGCTCCTGACCAGGGCCTTGATGTCCCAGCCGGATTCGATGAAGGAGACCGTGAGGTGATCAAGGAGCCCGGGATGACTCGGCGGCTCGCCCTGGGTGCCCAGGTCCTCCGAGGTCTTTACCAGGCCGACGCCGAAGAGCTGCTGCCAGAAGCGGTTGACCGCGACCCTCGCCGTCAGGGGATTTCGCCGGTCGACAAACCATTCGGCCAGGTCCCTGCGGGTGGCGACATCTCCTTTTTTCTTCAGGGCGGGGAAGAAGGCCGGGGTGTCGCGCTGGACCTCCTCACCGGGGTCATCGTATTGCCCGCGCTTCCTGAGGAAGGTTTTGCGAACCTCGGAGCGCTCCTTCATCACCATGGCCTTGGGCATGGCGCGCTCGAGTTCACCTCGTTGTTTTTCGAGCTCTTTCTTTTTCGCCTCGAGCTTTTGCTCGAGCTCCGCGAGAGGTTTCTTCTTTCCCGCATCCTTTTGAGCCTGCACGGCCTTCTTCGCCAGCCCCAGCTCGGTCTCGACCCTGGCAAGCTGTTCGTTGAGATCATTTTTCGCCTGCTGCTGTTCGGGCGTCGCCACCGCCGCGATGGGCGCCTGCAGGCCGTTCTTCGGTCCGCCCCCCGTTTCCGGCGCCGCGTCGATGTTGTTGAAGAAGGCGAACAGCGAGTAGAAGTCCTTCTGCGTCAGGGGATCGTATTTGTGATTGTGACAGGAGGCGCAGTGGACGCTCATTCCCATGAAGGCTGTTCCCACGGCGGTGACTCGGTCGACGACGTTCTTGAAGAAGCTCTCCTCGGGCAGGGCTGTGCCGCGATCGATGATCAGGTGGAGGCGGTTGAAGCCGGAGGCCGCGAGCTGATCGCCGGTGGCATCCGGGTAGAGATCGCCGGAGAGCTGGTAGCGGATGAAGTCGTCGTAGCCGAGGTTGGTGTTGAAGGCCCGGATCACCCAGTTGCGATAGGCGATCGAGTTGCGGTAGAAGTCCTTATGCATGCCGTTGGTGTCGGCGAAACGAACGAGATCGAGCCAGTAGCGCGCCATGTGCTCGCCATACTGCGGTCTCGAAAGCAGCTCATCGACCAGCTCTTGGTAGGCTCCGGGCTTCTTGTTTTCGATAAAGGCTCTCACCTCGTCACGGGTGGGGGGCAGCCCGGTGAGGTCGAAAGTCACGCGCCGGATGAGCGCGCGCCTGTCGGCCTCGGCGGCCGGCTTCAACCCCTCGGCCTCCAGTCTCTTCAGCACGTAGAGGTCAATCGGTTGGCGGCTCCAGGCGGGATTCTTTACCTTCGGGGCTGCGGGCATCTTCGGCGCTACGAAGGCCCAGTACTCCTCGTAGGGAGCCCCGGCCTCGATCCAGCTCTTGAGGGTCGCTTTCTCTTTTTCAGAAAGAGGCTTCTTGTGCGCCTTCGGCGGCGGCATGACATCGTCGCGGTCTTTCGTGGTGATACGCTTCCAGAGCTCGCTTCGCTCCGCGGAGCCGGGCTTGATGGCGGCGGCATCATCACGGACTCGATAGGCTCCATCCTTCCCCTGCGCCTGGTCCAGCCTGAGCTTCGCCTTGCGCTGGCGCGCATCCGCTCCGTGGCAGGAAAAGCATCGATCGGCGAGGATCGGCCGGATGTCCCGGTTGAAGGACAGCTCCTGGGCGAGGGAATTCGTTGCGCACAGGAGTACAAGCGCCGCCGCGTATTCAAGTGTCTTCCATTGTCGCCGGAATCTGCCTCGTGGATTCATGTGCTCGAGTCCTGGATGCGTGTCACCTGGGGGAGGGAAAGCTAGGCTCTCTTCGTACCGTCCTCATATCACCCGCCATTTTCTTCCAATAGCTGGTCGAAATCAACGGGCCCGTTGAAGATCGAGGCCCGTGTGCAGGGTTCCAGGCACATTCGCTGTGGCCTGCTCAGCCCCGAGAAGATAAGATGCCCGGGTCAACGGAACGTCTCACAGGATGACTTCTTTGAAATCTTCCGCGCTCAGAACCCATCGACGGGACTTCTTCAGGCTGGGGAGCCTGGCGATCGGGGCGATCTCGCCTCTTGGCCTCTCTCTGTCGGAGGTGCTGGCGAACGAGGCGGCCAGTGGAGGCGCGAAGCGGATCAACGTGATCTTCATGTTCCTGCAGGGCGGCGCCAGTCATATCGACATGTACGACATGAAGCCGGACGCGCCGCGCGAGATTCGCGGCAAGTACAGCCCGGCCTCGACCAACATTCCCGGCCTGCAGCTCAGCGACCAGTTGCCGAAGCTCTGCGGCTCGGCCGACAAGTTCTCCATCATTCGTTCGATGCACTCCTACAGTTCGAAGCACGGCGAGGGAGATGTGGACATCATGTGCGGCAGTCCGCGCGACAAGAACCTGCAGGCTCCGGGTATCGGCGCGGTGCTCAGCCTGCAGCAGAAGCAGCAGTCGCAGGTGCCGCCCTTTGTACATCTCGGCGACATGAAGCATCCGGCGCACAGCGCCCCGGGCTATGGCGGCTATCTCGGTCACAACTACGACCCCTTCCTCGTCGGGCAGGATCCGAACTCGCCGGCTTTCTCGGTGAAGACCTTCGATGCGGCCGACGACGTCGATCCCGGCCGCCTCCTGGGCCGCCGCAACCTGCTGCGGGGGCTTGACCGCTACCAGGCCGAGCGCGAGCGCCAGCTGGAATTCGCCCGCGAGCACGACACCTTCACCGAGCAGGCGCTCAGCCTGTCGACCTCGAACAAGGCGAAGGACGCTTTCGACTTATCAAAAGAGCCCGCCGCCCTTCGCGACGCCTATGGCCGCAACAGGGTTGGGCAGGGCATGCTCCTGGCGCGCCGCCTGGTCGAGGCGGGGGTGCGCTTTGTTACGATCCTGGGCTACGTGGATACGGGGATCTACGCCTGGGATCATCATTGGGGCATCTTTCCCCATCTCGACAAGCAGCTTCCGATCTACGACAACAGCTACTCGGCGCTTCTCAACGATCTCGACGACCGGGGCCTGCTCGACACGACGCTTGTGATCACCGCGGGTGAATTCGGGCGGACGCCCGGCTTCAACAAGGACAAGCGCGGTCCCGGACG
>Ga0066842_10000353_pt1 | contig 12021 bp, 9 predicted proteins | sample ETNtaG_19_FD_67289 | JGI IMG/M metagenome (GOLD analysis project Ga0066842, IMG submission 67289) | Marine microbial and viral communities from oxygen minimum zone, Eastern Pacific Ocean - ETNP201302PF86A | ecosystem: Environmental > Aquatic > Marine > Oceanic | place: Pacific Ocean: Eastern...
ACTAGGTGAATATACTTTTGAGCGCCGCGATTTACGCGATAACGATGTAGAAATTGAAATTTTATATTGTGGCGTATGCCACTCTGATTTACATGCAGTGCGCAATGACTGGGGCGGAAGCCGTTACCCATTAGTCCCTGGGCACGAAATTGTAGGTAAAGTAAAAGCCATTGGTAGCGCTGTTAAAAACTATGAAAAAGGTGACACGGTAGCGGTAGGCTGCATGGTTGATTCATGCCAAAGCTGCAAACAGTGTGATAACGGCGAAGAGCAATTTTGCCAAGAAGGCATGGTAGGCACATACGCAGGTAAAGACAGAGTAACCGGCGAGATGACCCAAGGTGGCTATTCTAAACATATTGTTGTTCGTGAAGAATTTGTACTATCAGTCCCTGAAAGTCTAGAGCTTTCGCGCGTTGCCCCTTTATTATGTGCAGGTATCACTACTTACTCTCCATTACATAAGTGGGGCGTTACAAAAGGCAGCCGTGTTGCCGTTGTAGGGCTTGGTGGCTTAGGTCACATGGCTGTTAAAAATGCCGTAGCCATGGGCGCGAGTGTAACAGTGGTTGGGCGAAGTGAGTCTAAAAAAGATGACGCAGTAAAACTTGGCGCGCAGCATTATTTAGTGTCGACTGACGAAGATGCAATGAAAGCGTCGCAGTCGGCTTTTGATATTATTATTGACACCGTACCTGTTAAGCACGATTTGTCTATTTACACACCCTTATTAGACATAGATGGGACGCTAGTTATTGTTGGGCAGGTTGGCCCTGTAGAGGAACTAAACACTGTGCCTCTTTTAATGGGTCGTCGGCGCATCGCAGGCTCACTAATTGGTGGGATAGAAGAAACCCAGCAGATGCTAGATTTTTGTGGCAAAAATAACGTATTGCCAGAGTGCGAAATGATTAATATTGACCAAATAAACACCGCGTATGAGCGAATGGAAAAGTCAGACGTACGCTATCGTTTTGTTATTGATATGGCGTCGTTAGAGGCCCAGTAAGGTGGGTGACTAAATACCCTTGTTAAAGTAAAAGAGCGGCTAATTGTATTAGCCGCTCTTTTTATATGCTTAACACGTTTGTGCTGCGGGTTGTTGTTTATTAAGTTGCAAGTAGCTTAAAAACCACATTACTAAGCCGCCTAAAAACAACGCCGCTGCGACATAACCTGTTTGGTTAGGCGCTGCACCTTGTGCAATAACAGCCCCGCCAACCCAAGGGCCGATAGCATTTGCGGTGTTAAACGCACATTGTACTAATGCACCAATCATTGCATGGCCCTCTGGGGCTACATCCATTAATAAAGATTGAATAAGCGTTGCCAAACCCACACTGCAACCAATAAAAAATATAACCGCATACAGCAACCAAATATTGTAACTTGCGCTAACGTAGGCAATTGCAAATACGATGGTGCACACCAGTGCAAGGCCTGTGGTTTTAATGGCCGATTTATCGGCCGCTTTACCTAATATGTAATTACCTAACGTACAACCAATACCAAACATCACCATAGCGATAGAAATAGTGTAAGGGGCTGTTTTAGTTACATCTAAAATTGTATCGGCAATGTATGTATAAATACAAAACACGCCGCCAAAGCCAATAATAACAATACCTAAAATAGACCACACCAGTTTATTTTTAAGTACGCCAAACTCGTTAAGTAAGTTAGATGGCTTAGCGTTATCGATATTTGGCACTACTTTGTATACAAATATAAACGCAATAAACGCTAAAACCGCAGCGCCACCTAAGCAATAACGCCAGCTTAGGTTTTGCCCCACCAAGGTAACAATAGGCACGCCTACGATGGTTGCAATGGTTAAGCCCATAAATACTTTTGACATAAAGCTTGCGCGTTTACCCGAAGGGGCAATATCGGAGGCAAGCAAAATAGCGGCACCAAAGTAAGCGCCGTGAGGTAAGCCACTTAAAAAGCGAAAAATAACGAGCTGCTCTAATGAGGTTGCTAATGCACTCAAACCATTAGAAATACACATTAGGCTTAAAAAAATCAGCAAAGCTTTGCGTTTTCGCATATTGGCCGTTGTAAGCATTAATACCGGCGCGCCTACCACAACACCAATAGCATAGGCGCTAATTGCATAGCCGCTTTGCGAAGGAGTTGAGCCAAACGTTTCACTGATCAGCGGCAGCATAGGCATCATTGAAAATTCTGATAATCCTAAAATAAACGTACCTAGTGCTAACACTAATAAAATAGCAGCTTTATTTAACTGATTAGATGCCGACGCAACATCTGCACTCATAGAAGATCCTTTAACTTTGATTTTAAAAATAGTGAATAGCCACACATTAATTGCGTGGAGAGTAAACATATATTAGGTGTGGAGTGTGTCAGTGAGATGGCTATTTTAAGTTAAAAAGTGTACTGCGTCATGTATAAAAAATAGTATTTTTGGCTTGTTTTACTTTTGTTAATTGCTATAAAGTGTGACTTATTGGGTTAATTTATAAAAAGTTTTTAAAAAGCAGCTCACTAGCTAGTGTTTAATTGCTCGCAGAAAAACTAAAAAACACCTATATTTACAAAGTTATTACATTTATTGCTAGCTTACATATTATTTTTATATTTGTTTGTTATTGTCATCCTATTATTATTCCCTAAAGGTTTAACACATGTTTGGTCTACGAAAAGATAACGCCAAAGTTGATGAATTGGAACGTCAACTCAATGAAAGTAAATCAGTACTATCCGCTATTTATAACCATGTAGCGTATATTGAATTTACCCCCGAGGGAAAAATTTTAGACGCTAATGAGCTTTTTTTAGATACCGTAGGCTACAAAAGAGAAGAGGTAATAGGCAAGCACCACCGGATTTTTTGCGATTCAGACTACGCTAAGTCGAGTGAGTACAGCCAATTTTGGCAAGCACTGCAAGGGGCAAACTCAACAAGCGGTACCTTTATGCGCTTTAACGCTAATGGCGAAAAGCTATGGCTAGAGGCTACTTATTTTCCTGTTGAAGTAAACGGGGTGGTTACTAAGGTTATTAAAATAGCGTCGGATATTACAAAAAATTATGTACAGCGAAAATCTCAAGAAGCGCTCACCGAAGCGCTTGATAAGGCGCTGGCTACAATAGAATTTAACCCCGATGGCACCATAATTAAAGCAAATCAAAACTTTTTATCTACGGTGGGTTATTCACTTACAGAAATTGTTGGCAAGCATCACAAAATGTTTTGTACTGATTCTTTTTATCAAAATAACCCTCGGTTTTGGGAAGAGCTAAGCGATGGACAGTTTAAGTCGGGTAAGTTTAAACGCATAACTTCTGATGGCTCGCAAATATGGCTGGAGGCAACTTATAACCCCATTTTAGATAATAAAGGCAAAGTGATAAAAATAGTGAAGTTTGCCTCTAATATTACCGATCGCATAAAAGACAACGAAGCCGTTAGTGAGGCCGCACAAATTGCGTATGAATCGGCGGTGTCGAGTGCGCAAACGGCAAAAACGGGCTCAGATATATTACATGATGCAATTGCAAACTCAGATGCAATTGTAAGCCAAGTACTTAAATCGGTTGATTTAATTAAAAACCTGAACGAGCAGTCAGCAGTTATCGGCTCTATTGTGTCGACCATAAGCAGTATTGCCGATCAAACTAATTTATTGGCGTTAAATGCAGCCATTGAAGCCGCCCGAGCGGGCGAGTACGGGCGAGGCTTTGCCGTGGTAGCCGATGAAGTTAGGCAGCTTGCAGCAAGCACCAGCAGTTCAACCAACGAAATTGCAACCGTAGTTAAAAACAACCAAGAGCTGACTAACGATATTTCAAAGCAAATCACCTCCGTCTCTGATTCGTCAGAGCAAGGCCGAGAGTTAATAGCGAAAGTCTCAGAAGTAATTCAAGAAATAGAACGCGGCGCAGATGCTGTTTCTGCAACAGTGTCTAAGCTTAACGCGAGTTAAGTGGCAGTAAGTTCTCAAAGTGCGACATTTTGTCGCGCTCTAAACTTGTAACTACATTATATAATTTATGCCATATATAACAGTGGCATAAATTATAAATGGCTCATATTCAACATATCCAACATTCTTATTTATTCTCTCCTTTAGCACTTTTATTAACTGGCCTTTTATCTCCTGCAGTATTTGCAGATGATAACCCTTTAGAAATTATTGAAGTGCATGGGCAGGTACACAATAAGCACTTATCGCTTGGTTCGTCAGAGGCAATGCTTAGTCATTTAGGTGTTGATTTTTCGGCTGCGGGCGGCGTGTCTAACTTACCTATTTTAAACGGTTTAATGGGCGATAGAGTAAAAGTACTGATTGATGGCGCAGAGGTTACTGCAGCGTGCGCTAATCAGATGAACCCGCCTCTTTCTTACGTATCAGCTAATCAAGTAACGGCTTACAATGTAGTTGCTGGTGTCTCGCCAGTGAGTGCTGGTGGCGATAACATTGCAGGTGTAATACGCGTTAACTCAATTTCACCACAATACAGCGAAGATAGTGAGCTAGCATGGCATTCAGGCTATGTCTCGGCTAAGAACAGCAATGTGGATAATGGCCAAAAACTAGGTTTTGGAGCACGTTTAGCAAGCGATACTGTGAGCCTTAATTACCAAGGGTCGTTTAGTGATGCCAACAGCTACAAAGATGGAAAGGGTAATGTGGTACTTGATACATTATATCGGGCTCAAAACCACAGCCTAACTGGCGCGATACGTGACGATAAACAGCAAGTTGTGATAAAGCTTACGCATCAAAAAATACCGTATCAGGGTTTTGCTAACCAGTACATGGATATGACTGATAACACCAGTTATGGCGCTATTGCCCAATATAAGCGCAGTTTTGAAAACAGCGAGCTAGAAGGGCAAGTTAATTGGCACAGCGTTAAACACGAAATGGGTTTTTTTAGTAAAGAAAAAACCGGCATGATGCCCATGAAAACAGATGCAAAAGACATAAGCACACAGCTTAAATGGCGCCTTACACTTGATCAAAATAGCTCATTACTACTTGGACAAGAATATTATAATTACCGCATTGATGATTGGTGGCCGGCGATTGAAGGCTCAACTATGATGGGGCCAAATGATTATATAAATATTAATAGCGGTAAGCGTGAGCGTATTGCCTTATTTGTAGAATATGAAAGCCAAATCAATAACAAGCTCTGGTTAAATACGGGTTTAAGGGTTGAGCGTGTTAATACACAGGTTGATGAAGTACAAGCCTATAACGATGGCATGATGAATATGGGCAGTATGAGCGCAATGACAACTGCCAATAATGCGCTAGCTGCCAATAACTTTAACAATGCCGATAGAGACATAACCGACACCTTAGTTGATGTAAATGTGTTAGCTAATTACCAAGTTACACTATATGACGAGCTACAATTAGGCCTTGCCCGTAAAAGCCGAGCCCCTAATTTATATGAGCGTTACAGTTGGGGTGTAAGTAATATGGCAAGCACTATGATTGGCTGGTACGGCGACGCTAATGGTTATATTGGTAACCCAAACCTCAAAGCCGAAACCGCCCATACCATCAGTGCAACGTATTCAAAAACAGCAAAAAATGATGCGTGGCGGGTAAGTGCTAATGTGTGGTACACCGATGTAACGGACTACATTGATGCAGATATTGTACGTAGTTTTAATAGTTATGGTTTAGCAAATACAACACGTAACATTTTAAGCTTTACTAATGTTGACGCCACACTTTATGGCGCAAAGCTTGATATAAGTAAGTCACTTTATCAATCAACACAGTTTGGCGAATGGCAATTAAAAGCAAACATAACGAGCACTCGTGGGAAGCGCCGCGACACTAACCAACCGCTTTATCAAATTAAGCCGTTACATACAGCGCTCTCATTAAGCCAGCAAATAGGGGTATTTGAAAATGCACTGTTGTGGCACTGGGTGGATACAAAATCACGCGTTGATGTTAACCGCTTAGAAAACCAAACCGTTAGTTACAGCTTAGTTAATATAAGCTCTAAAGCTACTTTTGATGCGCTTACGCTGGGTATTGAGGTGGTAAACTTATTTGATACGTTTTATCAATTACCCCTAGGCGGGGTAAGTATTGCAGCGCTTAAGCAAGGTAGCAGCACGGGGTTTACTCAATTAGCTGGGCAAGGGCGCTCATTTAATATAAGTGCCAGTTACGCATTTTAAACCCATATAAAGCGCTGAGAATAGGTTGCTTGGCGCTTTAGTTTAATCTGATGTTGGCGTAACTTGCTCTGCGTTGGTTGTTTGCTGCGCCTCTAAAGCTAGTTTTTCACGCTCTGCTTTTGATACATACGCCGGTTTATTACTTTTATGCAATTTAGCATTAGCACGTTTATCTTTTTTCTGAAATTTGGTGACAATTTTTTTGCGGCGGTTCATTAGTACTAATACTCTGATTAATTAAGGTCGCGCATTATACAACCAATGCAATGTAAGCCGCTATCTAAATTTAAAGCGCGATTGTTGTAACCCTGCCGCAAAGGTCTATTTAATACTATTGCTTGGCGGTATAATTTAGCTTTAATACCAATTTAATTATTTAAGCGATTTATTATTGCGCATTGGTAGTAATGATTCATACAAAAGGATACGTTTTGAAAAAGTTAGCTTTGCTTTGCAGTGCTTTATTTGCTTTTAGCGCACATGCACAATTACATACAAATATTGATAGTGTTGCCGATTACGCTGTTAATACTTATCAACAATCACAAATTCACACGTTAACTAATTTAGTGGCTTTTCCTACGGTAAATAAAGAGTCGATACCCGCGCCACAAAATCCTGACTTTATTAATTTCAAATCTGTATTAAAAATGAAAGCTGCAGAGCTTGGGTTTGATTACCAAGACCTAGGCTACACCGTGCTTATAGGCATGGGAGATCAAAACGAAAAGGTTACCGTTGTAACCCACGGAGACGTACAACCTGCCAATGCCAGTAAGTGGAAACAAAGCCCATTTATTATTGATACCTCAGAGCCTGGCAAATTAGTTGGGCGAGGCACAGAAGACGACAAAGGCGCAATAGCCACCGCACTATACGCCATGAAAGCGATTAAAGATAAAGGCATAGAGCTTAATAACCGCATAGAGCTGATGATTTACCTAGCTGAGGAATCTGACTGGGGCCCGCTTACTGAATTTATGAAAACCTACGAGCAGCCAAAATACGCCGTAACCATTGATGCATCATACCCAGTTGTAGTAGCCGAAAAAGGCTGGAGCTTAATTGCTCCTACTTTTAATGCTACCTCAAAACAAACCGGTATGTATGTGAGTGATTTAGCGGGCGGCGCGTTTAAAAGCCAAATACCAGAAGATGCAAGCTTAGTGCTGCATAACGCAAGCGCTGCAGTTATTAACTCATTAAAAGCTAAAGCTAAAACACTTAGTGAAGTAGAATTTAACTTTGAAGAGCTAGCTGAAGGCTTAAAAATAACTGTAAAAGGGGTGTCTGCGCACTCATCAGAGCCAGAGTCGGGCGTTAATGCTATTGCACACCTGAGCGAGCTATTTAAAGACGTCGCACTTGAAAATAATAGCGATGGGCAGCTTATAAAATTTGTAAATCAATTAATTGGTTTAGATATTCATGGTAAGCAATTTGGTAATATTGCCTACAAGCATGAATTCATGGGCCCAATGAGCGTAGCCCCTACCGTAATTGAACGCGATGGTAACGCACTAACGTTAGCCATTAACGCGCGCCGCCCAGTTGGTAAAGATGAAAACTTACTTAAAGCGCAAATAAACAGCGCGATTAAGGAATGGGAAACTGCAAATAACGTAACGCTTACTAATGTCGAGACCATTATTGGTACACCCATGCTGTTAGATAACGCGCCGCACGCACAAAAGCTGCTTGATATTTTTAAACATTTTACAGGTGACGAACAAGCTGACTTTGTATCAATAGGTGGCGGCACTAACGCAAAGCTATTTGATAATGCAGTCTCGTTTGGCCCTTCAATGCCAGGCAAACGTTATACCGGCCACTCAGAGCATGAATTTATTACGCTTGAGCAATTAGCGCTTAATTTACGTATGTATACCGCAATGATGATAGAGCTAGGTAATATGTAAGCTATAGCTGTTTTAATATAAAAGCCGCCTTGTTTAACTGAAGTGACTCCAGCAAGGCGGTTTTTTGTATTTACTAAAACTGAGCTACAAAACTGAGATTGTATATATCTTAGTCATCGTTATCGGTGTAATTAGCTGTAAAATAGTAGTTATCGTTAATAAAGTATTTACCTTCAACAACTAAATCTGAGTCGTATAAACCAACGCCAACTGCAACATGCTTATTAAAGTAATAATTTGCCAACACATTAAAAATTGAATCATCGCCAGCATCGAGATAGTCAGCATTTATAGTAAAGTAGCGTTCATCGTAAAGGTGAGCAAAGTAACGTGATGATAAGTCCCACGACTCTATTTCATCATCCGTCTCAACAGTAAAACCAATGTAGTCGGTGTCATTAATTTGGTGATTATATTGCGCTTTAAATAAATAAACTGTGTCACCATATTCGTAATCTACCATGCGTGCAGATACTTTTAGCGAATCAGCAAATAAGTAACCTATGCCAAGTGAATAGGTATCAGTATCGCCAATATTAGGCAGCTCTATGGTTGCAAAAGCATTACCGTAAAAGCCTTCTCCAAAAATCCCTTTTCCACTATAACCATCTGAATTAAAGTAATTTAAGCCTATATTACTATCTGTATCTAGGTAGCCATAATCATCCCACACTCCCGAGCTTTGTTGCTCTTCAAAGTAATAATGCGTAGATAATCCGTACACATTATCGCTGTAATAGCGTGAATCAATTTTTGCGTAGTTAATTGTATTAAACCATTGCTTTGTTGATGCTGATTGTTCAGCATTTACTGATGCTGTACAGCTAAGTGCAAGCAAAGAGAGTGGTATTAAGTAGCGCATAAGTATCCTTTCTTATAATTAAATAGGTGTATCTAGAAAAGGTATTATATTAAATACTCTTTAAAATACATTTAAATAATTGTAAGTAACTGTATGTTTGTATAAGTATTTGTAGAGATGCGTTTGAAGGGGCTGCTATAAATTTATGACTAATGTCATATTAACTGATGACAAATAGCACCTTTCAGGCTTAAAAATTAAGGCAATAATAACCTTACATTTTAAGAGGAGAGCAAACATGAATACACCAGCATTTTTTGATAATTTAAAACGTTACTTTGTGGCTTTGGTATTTTTGACCGCGATAAACTTAATTACATCGCCAAATTATTTATGGGTAGTGTGGCCTGCTTTAGGGATGGGTATAGCACTGCTAAATGAGTTATTAAACTCAAATAACTCAAAAAGGGTTAGGGATGAGTGTTAAGCCAAGTAACAGGTTACCTGGCTTAACGCGTAAAACCGTAAGGTTTAAAAATTACGTTTTATGCGGTTGAGTCGAGCGTTGCGTTTAGTGAGATTTCGGTATTAAGCAGCTTTGAAATAGGGCAGCTTTTTTTAGTTTGCTCACACAATGCCTGAAATTGCTCGTTAGCAATATCTTTAATACGTGCGTTTACTTCAAGCGCTATATGGGTGACTGCAAAGCCGTCATCAACCTCATCAAGGCTTACGGTGGCTTTAGTATCAATTTTATCGGCTTTAAAACCGGCATCGCCAAGAGCAAGCGAAAGCGCCATACTAAAGCAGGCACTGTGCGCAGCTCCCACTAATTCTTCTGGGTTAGAACCAGGCTCGTCTTCAAAGCGAGTATTAAAACCAAATGGTTGTTTATCAAGTGCGCCGCTTTGTGTAGAAATACTGCCTTTACCTGTTTTAATATCGCCTGACCAGGTTGAGTTTGCCGTTTTTTTAATCGTCATCATCTTCTCCTTGCGTTGCATGTAAGCTTTTCAGGCTGAGTAAGTGCTATTTACATAAAACACCTAAATACAGCCTTAAAAGCCGAGTTATTCATACCATTGCAAAATAGACGCCAGCTCACGTATAGCATAAAGGATTAATACCTTTTAATTTTTATTACGTTTACAGCGCTCTGAGCAGTAAATAACGTTATCCCAATCGCGCTGCCACTTTTTACGCCATGCAAAAGGCTTGTTGCAAACAGGGCACATTTTTTGTGGTAAATGGCTTTTTTTATTTGCCATATTAATTACTTTTTGCGGTGTTTTTGTGTGTGCGAGTAAGCCCTACATGCTTTTTTAATATGTTAGGAATTGCACGTTTAACATCGGCGCGCTCGCGGTATTGCCATAAACGTTCGCGCGCTTATTTGGATTTGGAGGCTTGAGTTAAATCAAGCATGGGCTCGGGGTAGTCTTCACCAAGTTTAAAGTCGTTAAACAGCGCTTCCATTGGTGTTTGTTGCCAAGGCTCGTGTAAATATTCTATCGGCAGCTTTTCAAGTTCGGGGCACCATTTTTTAATAAAGGCGCCGGTTGGGTCTTGATCTTCAGATTGCTTTATTGGGTTGTAATGCCTAATGGTGTTAATACCCGTAACTGAGGCCTGCATTTGTATTTGTGGGTAATGAATGCCAGGTTCAAAGTCTAAAAAGTAATTTGCCAAAGGTAAGCTTGCCTGCTGCCAGCTTATATTTAAATGATGCGTTACAAAGCTAACCAACATAGCGCGCATTCTAAAATTAATATAGCCCGTGGTTTTTAAACAGCGCATACAGGCATCAATAATGGGTATACCCGTTTGGCCTTGTGCCCAGCGCTCAATATCGTGTTGTACGTTGTCATCGTTTCTATATGGGAACTGATGATACCCCGCATTGAGCGCTTTAAACTCCATCGTACTCTCACTTTCAAATTTTTGCATAAAATGGCAGTGCCAATGCAAACGCGATACAAATGCAGCAAGCGGGCGCTTCCAGCCTTTTTTGCTTGGGTGTTTTGCATGGTATGCATCAATAGCGGTTTGATAAACCTGTTTAAGGCTAATATTACCCCATGCTAAATAAGGCGAAAGCCTAGAGCAATGAATACGGCTTAAGCTGGGGCTAGATATGCCTTTTTGATATCCCTTACCGCGCTCAGCAAAAAAGCTTTGCAATATTGTATGCGCAGTTAAAGGCCCACCTACTTGAAAGTTGTCGTCATTTTGCGTGTAGCTGTCGGGCAATTTAGGTGTTTGGTAGTTATTAAGTGTAATGGTTTTTATGTTTTTCCAATTAGGAATAGCAATAGGAGCCTGCATTGTTTGTTGCCAGCGTGCGTTCCAATTTTTACGGTTTTTTTTGCCACGAATAACGCCGCCCGTTTGTGACTCAAGCCAGTTAACTTTGTTAGCTTTACACCATATAGCAACGGCTTTATCGCGTTCAAAGGTATTGTTTAAGCCAATTTCTTGATGGCTAAATATGTTTGCTATTTGGTATGTTTGATTAAGCGTGTTTAACAGTGTCAGCATGTTTTGGTTAAAAATATACAGCGCTGCTTTATAGCGAGTTAGCTGCTGATTTATTTCGCCTATTGATTGATAAACAAAACGCCAATGGCGCGCATTATAATGTGCATCCTCAAGCATTAGTGGCTCAAAGTTGTATAGCAGTAATGTGGGTAAATCATCATTAAATGCATTTTTAAGTGGTTGATGGTCGCTAAGGCGTAAATCGCGTTTAAACCACACTATGTTTATTTTTTCGCGCATATTTAAAAAAGTGGCTGCAGTTATGAAATACTGTACGCATTACAGCGCTTTTACGATTTGCAGTACGACGTATAAAGGAAAATTATGTTTTTAGATTTAACGCAAAGCACGCAGCACAATGTTTACTCGTATTTAGTTGGGGGTATTAGCCCACGGCCTATTGCTTGGGTAAGCACATTTAGTAAGGAGGGGATTGCTAATATTGCCCCGTACTCTTTTTTTACAGTGGCCAGCTGTAACCCGCCAGTGCTGAGCGTGACCCAAGTAAACCCACGCGACAAAGCCAATAAAGACACGCTTTTAAACCTTCAAGCCACTAACAACTGCGTGGTTAATATTGT
>Ga0066842_10000359_pt1 | contig 11932 bp, 9 predicted proteins | sample ETNtaG_19_FD_67289 | JGI IMG/M metagenome (GOLD analysis project Ga0066842, IMG submission 67289) | Marine microbial and viral communities from oxygen minimum zone, Eastern Pacific Ocean - ETNP201302PF86A | ecosystem: Environmental > Aquatic > Marine > Oceanic | place: Pacific Ocean: Eastern...
TGCGCTTCTTTATGGTGCCGCCTTTTCATTTGTTAGCGCTTATTTGTGTATTTATTTATTCCTAAGCTGGATTGCACGCATTGGTATGCTGCCTTTTGTTATTTACCGTTTAGCGTTAGGTGCTGTGCTTTTGTGGTTTGTCTTTGCTTAAGCGTGAGCGAATAAAAGATAAAACAGCGAAAGCGTAGTAAAGAATTGGATATGAATTCGCACAGGGCATAGTGCCTAGCTTCAAAGCTATAACTGAACACTTGTACTTAAGCCCTAAAGTTTGCGAGAAACAACATTTTGATAAGGGAAGTAAGATATGGCAGAAACTATTTTCGATAAAATTATCAATAAAGAAATCCCAGCAGAGATTCTCTATGAAGACGATTTATCGCTGGCGTTTAAAGATATTAATCCTCAAGCTCCTTATCACTTTCTGGTAATTCCGAAAAAGCAGATTGCTACAGTCAATGATATTGCTGAAGAAGACAGGGAAGTGGTGGGGCATCTTTCTTTTGTAGCGGCTAAAATCGCCAAAGAAGAAGGGTTTGCCGATCAGGGTTACCGCACTGTCATGAACTGTAATGAATATGGCGGGCAAACGGTTTATCACATTCATCTTCACGTGCTAGCGGGTAAGCCTTTGGGGTGGCCTCCGTACACGGAAAATATGAAACAACACGTTGAATAGCAAGGTTTCACCCTGTCATATAAAAAGGCCGCTTTAGAAAGCGGCCTTTTTGGTATTTAAGTAAGCTAACGAAGTTACTCGCTAAGCCCTAGTACTTTTTTACCTTGGTTGAAGTGAATATCAACCGGAATACTCGCTGCCTCTAAGCGCGCTAAATCTGATGCAAGGTCAGGTTTAATCACACCCATTGTCTCAACCAATTCAGCCACGCCATCGTAATCGCCATCACCTTGTAAGGTAAGAATAAGTTCCGATAGCGCTTCTACCGCAGCGCCCATTTTCTCCATATTAACCCGGTATAGCCCGTCTTCGGTCTTTTCAAATGCGCCCTGTTGAGCAAAAAAGTTAAAGCGAATCATGTTGGCTTTGCCATGTGCAGAACTTGCACCAAAACGCACTGAACGGAAAATGCCTGCCATAAAGGTTACGTAGTAATCCTCTAATGCGCCTTCGGTAATCTCACCTTTTTCGAGAAGGCTTTGTACCATATACAGGCCAAGAATATCTGCTTTACCTTCTTCAAGGGCTGATGCATGCTCTTTTAGTGCGCCGCGCACGGTACCTGAACCGTCTAGGGTGTTTTTAATCCCTAAACCGTGGGCCACTTCGTGAAACATGGTGTTCGCGAAAAAAGCGTCGAATGTGATGTGCTTGCGCTGCTCAGGTACAATGAGCGTATCTGCGATAGGAACGAGAATGGTATCAAATTTTGCACGCATAGCGTTTTTAAGCTGCAGACGGCGGGTCCCTTTTTCTAGCTGAACCCGTTCGTCGTTAGGCAGGTTTATGGCAATGGTTTTACTGCCTGCATTAGAATGGCCCGCATAGTAAATGACGTCGTATGCGTTAAGGTCCGCGTCAGAGCCCGGCATTTCGGCTTTGTAGGCTTCAGCGACGGGCAGGCCTTGCTGTAGTTCAGGCAAGAAAGCCGCATACTTTGCGAGCTTTTCACTCCACGCTAGATCTTTAATAAGTACGTAAGCTTCAAACGCAGCGCGATAGCCAAAAAGTTGGTCTTCATAGCTTTCAATGGGGCCGATAACAAGCTCAATCGGGTTGGTTTTCATATCCATCCATGCCATGTCAGAGGCAAGGTAGTCATTGGATAAAAGTGCTTCGGCGCGAAGCTGCAGGTATTGCTTGAAGCTCTCATCTTCCGCCAGCTCTGATGCTTTTTTAAGTAAATCAGAGGCTTTCATTAACTCGCTTTTAAATGCTTCTGAATAAGGCACTGAATAAAGGTTACCTGCTTCATCACGTTTTACCATAGAGTAAAGGCCTTGTTTGTCTTCAAAGCTTGCCGTAGCGAATTCGGCTTTATCTATGTCATGGGGGTAAAATTCAGCACCGGGCGCTTTGTCATCATAGCCACTAATAAAAGGGGTATCTCCGTTTAAGCGATCCCACGGCCCGTAGTTAATGGCAGCAAAGTGGCGGACGTCTTCATCGTCTATTGATGAAAGAAATGCATCTTTATCTTCAAAAAACGCTTGTTTCCAGAATAAGTCATCCATGATTTTTGATGCATCGATTAACAGCGAAAGCATTTTGTGCTGATTGTCGCTAAGGTGTGACAAATCGCTAGTAAGGTCTACACCGTGATAAATAGACAAGCGAGATTCGTCAACTAATAAGGTTTGCTCGGTTGTCGTCTCGGGTTGTGCCGTTGTTGCTTGTGTTGTGTCGGCGCTTTTACCGCACGCTGTAAGCATAAATAACCCCGCTATTGCGGCAGCAATAGGAGTGTAATGTGAAAGTGTGTTTTTCATAATGAAGGTTACCGTGTTATCTGTCGAAAAATAGCTAGCTCACTATAGCTATGCTTTTGATTTTATACAAAAGTATGAAAATTATTTGTGTAATTTGAATAGTGCTTTGCTACTGGTTGTCTATACTTTTAAAAGCTTTGGTTACTCGGTCGGTGCGAAAACCCCGGTTAGATAATTGCTATTTTTTAGTTGGTCGAAACCGAAGCGCTACTATAGTATGGTGATAGAAATATCATAATAAAACAATAAACCTCCTGTATTTTTGCGTAACGAATAATGCCTTATGCTAATAAAGCAGGGAGAGCAAAGCATAAACGGTCATAGTTGATGCTGGTTTACGAGTACCAACTTGATCAACTGATACAGCAACTGATTGCCTTCTGGGCTATTTGGAACTTCCTAAGGGTAGAAATATGTCTACACAGAACGCGCTTTCAACCATCTTGGTTGAAAAAATTAACAACGATACTCTCGTCCTTCCTACACTTCCTGCTATCGCATTGAAAGTTCGTAAAGCAGCTGACGACCCTGATATAAACCTAAACGCAATGGGCGAGGTTATAGGTCAGGACCCGTCATTAAGCGCAAGAATGATTAAAATTGCTAATAGTGCTTATATGGGGCGTAGCGTTAAAGTGACTTCAATTAGTCAGGCGGTAACGCGTATTGGTCTGCGACAAATTAAGAACATTTCTACTGCCTTGGCAATGGAACAGCTATTTGTATCGAAAAACGACGTGGTTGCTCGGTATTTACAGCAGGAATGGGCCAATACTGTGAACATAGTGGCTAGTGCCATGGCGGTTTTACAGCTTTATATCGCCCGGACTAAAAATCGTGAAATGAGCATGGATACTATGACTTTGGCAGCCCTTGTTCATAACATTGGTGTGTTGCCTATTTTAACCGAAGCAGAGCGCCACCCTGAAGTATTTGCTAACCCAACATTTCTTGAAGTTGCGATAGATCAATTGTCGGGGCGAATCGGCGCGAGCATAATGAGAGAATGGGGCTTTGGCGATAGTTTCGTTAATGTGGCTAAAAACTGGAAAGATTTAAGCTACCTGCCTGATAACCTAAGCTATATCGATTTTGTACGTGTTGGCGCGGCGGTTTCAGGGGCTGCCGGCAGTCAAAAAGATGCTATTTTAAACTTAGCGATACAGCGCGGTGTTGTAGAAGATATGGGTGAACTACACTCTGATGAATTCGAAGAGCTAACAAGCGCAGCGAAGCAAATTTTCTTATAAGCAGTTAAGCTACCCCCAGATCTACACAATAATGTTAGGCCGATACAGAAGTGAATCTTCAAAACGTATCGGCCTTTTTGTTATGTAAGTTGCTATGGGTACAGCGCTAAATAAGCAACACTAGGCGTTAGCAGGTTTCTTTTGAACATACAGCAATATTAAGCCTAGCCCCAACCCCCACACTGCTGAAGTCATAGAAAATAAGCTAAAGCCTGACGCAGTACACAGCATAGTAAGCAGTGCAGGGGCCCTGTGAAGTTCTATTTCCATAGCACGAACTACCGCCCCTTGAAGCGTAGCTAACAGAGCTAGCCCAGCAAGTAGGTGAATAATGATACTGGGCATGCTAACAAATAATGCTACGACCACAGACGCTAACAGCCCCATAAATATATACGCCACGCCGGCTGCAATAGCCGCTTTATAGCGCTGTGACTTTTCACTATCCGCTTGTTCACCCATGCACAATGCTGCTGTGATAGCGGCTAGGTTAAAAGTAAAGCCTCCAAATGGTGCTAATAGGGCTTGAGCAATGGCGATACCTGATAAAATAGGCTTATGGTCGGGTGTATAGCCGTGGGCGTGATGAATAGCAATACCAGGTAAGTTTTGAGAAAGTGTAGTAATAAGAAAAAGGGGAAAGGCTAACCCAATAGTGGCACTTAGCGAGAAAGTGGGTGTTACCCAAATAGGCACGGGCAGGGTAAATATTGATGACAGCCCTGATGAATCGCTTGTTAAAGCAACACCACCGTCTGCACTGCTCATAAACATACTAATGCCCACCGACATAACCAGCAGTAACAGCATTAGATAACGGGGAAATAGCCGGCTTCCTATTAGATAAACCGCGAGAAATAACGCGACTAAGTGCGGCGCATCGTTCACATCACTGAATATAGCAAGACATATAGGTAAGAGAATACCGGCCAAAAGTGCCGATGAGATTGCAGGCGGAATCCGACTAATTTGTTTAAGCAGGCTACGACTTTGAGCCGTTACAAGAGAAAGCATTGCGCATATTACAAAAGCACCAATGGCTTCGCTTAAACGGTAATTATCGATACTCGTTAACAAGAAAGCGGCGCCAGGGGTAGACCAAGCGGTAACAACGGGCAGCTTGGATAGCCACGAAAATAAAATACAGGTAATACCCATGCCTAGTCCAAGCGCGAATAACCAGCTTATTACCATGTCATCGCTAGCGCCGGCCTTACGTGCCACATCAATGATAATAACGACAGAACTACTGTAACCTACCGTAACGGCGGTAAGCCCTGCGCTGATATGACTTAACTTCCATTTACTCATGAAAACCCTCGTGATGGAATTTCGATTTGGAATCGACTGAGTGATAAAAACACGCTTTTAGCGTCTATTGATGTGCTACTCTACCTTTTTGTGCGCTATAACGTACAATAGGTAACTTACCATTTGTGCGTTATAGCGCACAACTGCTTTATCAACATTAGAGACGAAGTAAAAGGCCTTCATTACATGACAAAAGCAAATGCGCAGCCTTCTGCTATTTCAAAAAGCATTGCTCAACACCTGCAATCAGTTCGTACAGGGCGAGGCCTTTCACTTGATAAAACCGCCAAATTAACAGGGGTGTCCAAAGCCATGCTTGGGCAAATAGAGCGAGGTGAGTCTAGCCCAACTATCGCTACCTTATGGAAAATAGCCACAGGTCTTGCGTGTTCTTTTTCTTCTTTCTTGTCTGGTGACGAAACAGCGCCTACGTCTCAACACGCAGATGATAAGTTCGCTAACGACCCAAACGTAACCATTAAAACGCTATTCCCGTTTAATGCAGTCACTCAGTTTGAAATGTTTGAGCTTTGCTTGAAGGACTTTCATGAGCAGCACTCTTCGGCGCACCAAATAGGTGTAACAGAACACATTCACGTATTACAAGGGAAGTTAGGGGTTTTGCAAGATGGTCAATGGCAAGCCTATCAAGCGCAAGAGCAATGTATATTGCACGCAGATCAGCCACACGGTTATCGAGATGAAGTAGGAGAAACGCGCTTTGTTGTGGTAATTCACTACCCTGTTTAAAGTGGCTAAGTAATGTTTTTTGAGCGGCTAGAAAGCCTTTGTAAAAAATCGCTTCTACAAAAGCAAGCTAATTAGAAACGGTACTCTAGGGATATTTATGAAAAGCCTAATTACTGTAATAGTGATTAGGCTTTGAATTAAATGCTCAATTGATATTAGAGAATAGATTGCGTTCTACTGATCGCTCGCTCACAAACTATCGTCGTTAAGATTAAGCGCACCACGAAGGAAGTTTAGCAGCGTACAAATTTCGGCTGACATCAGCGCAAATTCCGCGTCAAGGCGCGCTTCTACCTGATCTTTTGGTACGTCGTCAGTTTCTTCTTTAATGCGGTCGGTGAACTTAATGCGTTTAATGGCACCATCTTCACACATAATAGCCGTTAGCGTCTCTGCATATTCAAATGCGACTTTTTGGACCAGCTTACCTGCATCTAGGTGAATAGTAATTTCTTCGCTGTCTAGCGGCTGGTTTTTACAGCGGATAACGCTGCCTGTGTCATCAGTTGATTTAAATTCAGCTTCTTCAAGTAAGCCTACGCCTTCAGGCGTTGCCTCAGTAACCCAATGGGTAAGTTCGCTTTGAAGGCTTCTGCGCGTAAACGGCACAACAGGCAGCGAGCCTATGGCCTTTCTTACCATGGCCAAAAAGGCTTCGGCTTTGCCGTCAGAAGACGCATCAACCACCACCAAATTGTCGGCTAACGAGATAAAACCATGAGTGTAGGTGTTTTTTGTAAAGGCCTGAGGCAGCAAGCGGGTTTGAATTTCTTGCTTAAGGTCGGCTTTGGCTTTTTTGCCAACCGGCGAGCCTGTTTCCATTTCTATCTTGGCTGCCATTTCATCAAGTTCAGCATTAACCACAGCAGAAGGAAGAATCTTTTCTTGTTTCTTTAGCGTTATCCAAAAACGCTGTTGAACAACGTGAAACATGGTGCCTTGCTTACCAGCCTGAGAAAACGGGGAAGCAAACCCCATAGTTGCCATATCTTGGCTGCCGCACGGGCGGAAAGCATGCTCGTTAAGGGCACGCTCTAAATCGCCCTCATCTAGCGATAGCGGTTGAGTAATTTGATAGGCTTTTACATTTTTAAACCACATAGTGTAAGCATTCTCTTGATAAAAATAGGGCGCAAGCGTACCAATGTAAGTGGCACTGCGCAATTGAATAAAAAGGTATTAAGTCATGATTGTACGCTTAACGTGCGACCTGTCTAAAAATGAATACTAGGCGTGTCACGTACTCTTTTTTGGGAAGCGAATAGTATAATGCAAGCCTTGCTCTGGCGCACTTTGCGCTTCAATATGCCCGTTTAGTGACTGCGTCACTAAGTTATACATAATATGCGTTCCCAAGCCACTGCCGCCTTGTCCACGTTTTGTTGTGAAGAAGGCGTCAAACAGTTTTTCTAATGCCTCTTCATTTAGCCCGTTACCATTATCGGTGTAGTCGATAACCACATTGTCACCCGCGTCTTTCACCACTAAATTAATGGTGCCGGTGGTTTTACCTTCAAAGCCGTGGGTAAGCGAGTTCACAACCATATTGGTAACAATTTGTGCAATAGCGCCAGGCGCACATTTCACTACTAAGTTGTCGGGGCAAGAGACATTAATTTCATACTCGGTATGTTTAAAGCTTGGTTTAAGCGACAGAATAATCTCATTAATGTAGTCGCCAAGTACAAATTCTCGTTCTGTTTCACTTGTCTGGTCTACCGCTACTTGCTTGAAACTGGCAATGAGATCAGAAGCGCGCTCTAAATTGTTCAGTAGCAGTAGGGCGGTTTGTTCTGCTTCATCAATAAAGCTCGACATGCTTTTACTGGTTAGGCTTTTATCTTCAAAGTCGGTTTTTAGGTTATTTAGGCGCTCTTGAAGAAAGCTTGCTGCGGTAACGCTTACGCCTAACGGCGTATTCACATCATGGGCGATACCTGCAACTAAACCACCAAGCGACGCCATTCGCTCAGACTCTACAAGTTGTTCTTGAGTCTGACGAAGCGTATTCATGGAGTTAGCTAATTCTTGATTACGTTTTCTAAGCTCAGCTTCTATGTACTGACGGTTCTCGTTTTCTTGGCGCAACTCCCGCTGATGGGCGATAAGTTCGTCTTTTTGCTGCTCCAAATCCAGCATAATTTGAGAAAGAGAAGCGGTTTTCTTTGCCACCTCTTGTTCTAAAATAAGGTTTTGGTCGTCTAACTTTCTGTTGGCGAGGGTTAATTCGCTTTTGGCGTCGTTAAGATTGTTTTTCGAAACTATCAAATCGTCAATGACGCCGTTGTACGACTCTTTGAGCTGTAAAAGCTCGTTATCGTCTTCTAGCTCTATATTGATTTTGCTGTCTCTGAGGTGCTCGGGGTCGAAGTTACCCATTTGTTCGGTAATACTTTGAAGCGGCTCTGAGAGCATAGTGCGAAAGGCTGTCATGAACAGAAATACAAGAAATGTGGTTTTTACGATAGCGTTTCCGATAAGGAAAAATACGCCCACCTCTATGCGACTAAAAATAGTATCAAAACTAGAATAAAGGGTAACATCACCCACCGTTGATTCGCGTCCCGAAAACTTAAAAACGAGAGGGAAACTGTAGCTGAATACCCCGCCAGAATGGTCTTCGATAACTTCGCGATCAATGGGCGCAAGTGAACGTTTTGCACGAATACCATAGTCTGCAATGTAGTTGCCGTTTTCTCCGCGAACCTGCAGGCCTTCAACGATGGGCAGTGACATCAGCCCTTCGGAGATGGCGCGGACCTGATCGTTATTGAGCTCCCACATTGCGCGGGTAAGGCTAGAGGAAAACGTGTTCTTCAAAGTTTGAAGTTCGCTTTCTACGTGATTTTTAGTGCTGAGGTACTCTGTGAAGATCTGTCCTATTGTTACCAGAAGAGTCAGCGAGAAATACACCGATAACACTCTGGCTAAGAGCTTCCTTGATAACCCTGTCTTGACCGCAGTCATTGATAAACATACCCCTGTTACATCAGACTCTATATTCTCTATACATAGTTTCGAGCGTTGCGTTTTAGCATAGAGTGATTGGTAATTTCGACGATTCAAGAATATGCGTAAAAGAAATAATAAACAAGATTAAGCGCTTAAACTTTGGGCGAAGTTGTTTTATTACCGTATTAAACTTGACACATTAATGTAATCGTTTTAATAAAACTGTCACAGACCACATTAATAATAACGGCGTTTAATAATGAGCAGGAATATAACGATGTCTCGTACAGTGTTGGTGGTTGAGGACGAAGCGCCTATCCGTGAAATGCTTAAGTTCGTACTTGAGCAGTCGGGCTTTAATATTATTGAAGCCGAAGATTATGACATCGCGCAAGAAAAAATTTGCGAACCCTATCCGGATTTAATCTTATTAGATTGGATGCTGCCGGGAGGAAGCGGTGTACAGCTAGCGAAAAGTTTAAAGCAACATGAATTTACCCGTGATATACCGGTAATTATGCTTACCGCGCGTGGCGAAGAAGAAGACAAAATTCGCGGCCTTGACGCAGGTGCTGACGATTACGTCACCAAGCCTTTCTCTCCTAAAGAGTTAGTGGCGCGAATAAAAGCGGTCATGCGCAGAGTAACACCGACCTCAAACGAAGAGCCTATCGAATTTAACGGGCTTAAGTTAGAGCCGGTTTCCCACCGTGTTATGGCTAACGAAGAGCCCCTAGACATGGGCCCAACTGAGTTCAAGTTATTACACTTTTTTATGACGCACCCAGAGCGTGTGTACAGTCGAGAACTTTTACTTGATAACGTGTGGGGAACAAACGTGTATGTAGAAGATAGAACGGTAGACGTTCATATCCGACGCCTGCGCAAAGCTATCTCTCGTCATGGCCATGATGCTATGATCCAAACCGTACGCGGTGCGGGCTATCGTTTTTCTACTAAACTGTAATTAACGAAGATGTTAAGGGAGTGGCAATGCGCTATTCCCTCTTGCCTTTACGCTTTTTGAGCGAATGTATTTTCCACCATTAACAACGCGAGTTATTTCATGTATTACCCTTTCTCTTGGTTGAGAAGTACACTGCGACTAGTGCTATTCCTTGTGGTTTTTGCGCTGGTGGGGTGGTATTTGGATGACATGTTGTTCGCAGTAGCGATAGGTGCAACCCTGCTCTTATTGTTTAATTATTGGCACCTTTATAAACTTAACCGTTGGCTATGGCATAGCCGTAAGATGTCTCCACCTACTGTGCGTGGCGTGTGGGAGCATATCTATGAAGGCATTTACTATCTTCAGCGCCGTAACCGCAATAAACGCAAGGAATTGGGCGAATTGGTTAAGCGCTTCAGAGAAGGTTCTGAAGCCCTGCCAGATGCCGCTGTGGTAGTTGATGCTAAGGCGTGTATTATTTGGTGTAACCGCCTAGCGCGACTAGATTTAGGGCTTAAGTGGCCACAGGATTCAGGCCGTCGAATAGACAACTTGCTGCGACATCCTGAGTTTATTCAGTACTTTCATGCAGGTAACTATAAATACCCGATTGAAGTACCGTCGCCAACTAATCCGAATAAAACCTTTGAATATCGCATCATGCCCTACGGGGAAGAGCACTTGCTGCTTATTGCCCGTGATATAACACGGGTTTCTCAACTTGAAGAAATGCGCAAAGATTTTGTGGCCAATGTATCTCATGAGCTTCGCACGCCGCTAACGGTGATTAATGGATATTTGGAAATTCTTCCTGTAGATGAAGAATCAGACCCGTTTATGCATAAAGCGATGAAGGAAATGACATCGCAAACCCATCGCATGCAAAACCTGATAGAAGATTTGCTGGTATTGTCACGCATTGAGGCAAGTTCAGAACGCATTTACGAAAACGTGGTCAATATTCCTACAGTGCTAGCCCAAGTGGAAAGAGAAGCACAGGCGCTCAATAAAGAAAAGAACCACAAAATAAACTTTCATATTGATGAAGAGCTTTATGTATTTGGCGTAGAAACCGAACTTAGAAGTGCGTGCTCAAACTTGGTGTTCAATGCGGTGCACTACACACCCGCCGGCGGCGAAATTAACGTCTATTGGCAGCGAAAGGCAAACGGCGTGCAATTTTCTGTTGTGGATAATGGCGATGGTATTGAGCAAAATCATCTTAACCGCCTTACCGAACGTTTCTATCGCGTTGATAAAGCCCGCTCAAGAAAAACCGGCGGATCGGGGCTGGGCCTATCCATTGTAAAACACGTGCTAAGTCATCATAATTCTCGCCTAGAGATTACGAGTACACTTGGCGAGGGCAGTAACTTCTCGTTTGTATTAGATAAAGAACTTATTGCTGAGCAGCTGTAGTGTTTAAGGTTTTTAAAAGTGATAGTTATGCAATCAGAACACCAGGTGATTACGGGGGAGTATCAGTGAGCGTACATCGTTTTAGCCTGTTAAGCTTGGTCTTTTTTGGTTGTACTCTATTGTCGTTAAAAACGCCAGCCGTGGTTTTAGAGCAAGAGCGTGAACAGACCGTGACGAAAGCCTATCAAGTGCCGGCTTACGAACGTGTACCGGGCGTAGCGGGGAAGATATCTTCAGTAGGTTCAGACACATTGGCGAACTTAATGACCTTTTGGTCTCAAGAGTTTAAAACGCTTTATCCTCAAGTAGGCTTTCAAATTCAAGCTTCGGGTTCATCGACTGCCCCTCCAGCGCTTATCGAAGGCACCGCGACAATAGGGCCAATGAGTCGTGAACTAAAGCCTAGCGAAATAAGAGACTTCACCCGCACACACGGTTATCCACCCACAGTATTAAAAGTGGCAATGGATGCCATCGCAATTTTTGTTGATAGACGCAACCCGCTACCGGGTATGACCCTTGATCAGGTGGATGCGGTTTTTTCCGAGACCCAGTTTTGTGGTAGCGATAATGAAATTACGACGTGGTCTCAACTCGGGGTGAATGACGTAGCGTACCGTTCTCCTATCCGGCTATATGGCCGGAACTCAGTATCGGGAACCTATGGTTTATTTAAAGTCATGGCGCTGTGTGACGGCGATTTTAAAAATACGGTGAACGAGCAGCCGGGTTCTGCATCGGTGGTGCTGTCGGTAGCCAGCGGTACTGGCGCCATCGGTTATGCTGCCTATGGTTATAAAACCGCGGGCGTGCGCGCACTGCCATTAAGTGAGTCTATGGACAACTTAATCCC
>Ga0066842_10000364_pt1 | contig 11865 bp, 4 predicted proteins | sample ETNtaG_19_FD_67289 | JGI IMG/M metagenome (GOLD analysis project Ga0066842, IMG submission 67289) | Marine microbial and viral communities from oxygen minimum zone, Eastern Pacific Ocean - ETNP201302PF86A | ecosystem: Environmental > Aquatic > Marine > Oceanic | place: Pacific Ocean: Eastern...
AGTTACGGTGGAAGTGTCCCAGGGTGGTGCCGAAGGCACGCCCGCCATCCGCCCGCTCGGTGGTCCAGCCGACGGGGAGGGGCTTACCTTTAGCGGTGACCTCCAGCAGAACCTTTCCCTTCTCATGGATGACCGGCGAGAAATAGAACTCATCGCTGATCTCGTATTGCTTCCAGCCCCGGCATACGGGATGGGCGGGATCTTTCTGTACCAGCGGAGACTTCCCCATCGTGATACCGGCAAAATGGGGCCAGCCTCCTCCCAGGCTCGCGTACCACCGTTTTCCCAGGCGCTCGACGTTCTTTTTGTGGACTCCGGTGGCCCAGTGGACCGCCACCAGTCCTGTTCCGCGTTTCATCATGGCTTCGAAGGCCGAGGCGGCTTTGTCGGCGAGGACGATCTCTGCTCCGGGGCTTGTGTAGAGGACGATGGCATCGGTTCGTTTCAGCAGTTTCTCATCAACGGGCCATCCGTTGGATACGACGGCCTCGATTCCCTTTGTCTGGCGCAGGCATTTCGCGAGCAGCTCGCAGGTTGAAAGGTATTCGTGGCATTTGGGCGGGTGGTCCGGTTTGTGGCCGATGAGGAGAATGGTTTTCTTCTCCTGCGCCAGCCCAGGGGCTGATCCAAGGGCCAGGGCAAGAGCGAAGTGGATAATGATTTTCATGTCGTCCCCTCAGGTGGGTGGTCTTTTCGAAGCCAAGGGTGAAGCTTTATGGTTACTGGAAAGATACCAGCATTAGCTTCCGGCTGTCGATCAATATGCCTTTGGCGAAAAGATGTTCCTCCTGGAACAGCTGCGGATGGGCAAGTCCCGCAAAAGACAGTTTTGTATTCCCCCGCGCTTCTTGGCATCCTGAAAGGCCTTCTATTACCGAATACTTATCTCGATTCGAAAGACCTGACATGAATAACTATGCCCGCCTTTTCAGCGCCGCCCTGTTTTCGTTATCCATAACTTCCTCCCTGCTGTCCGCTGAGCTTGAGGTGCGGCAGTCCGGGGCGGGAGATACGATCTCGGTTTTTCGAAAGGGAGAGAAGAAGTCGATCCTCACCCAGGTAGCCAGGCCTGATTTCAGGCCATACCTCCATCCGATCGTAGCTCCTGATGGAAAAGGCGTGCTGACAGAGTACAGTCCGGGTCACCACAAGCACCAGACAGGACTCTATTGGGGTTTTACCCGGGTTAACGGCCGGGACTATTTCCATCATCCCGGCGGCGACTACTGGCGCAGGGTTTCGGCCAAGATCCTTACCAAGGCTGGCTCCTCTGTAAAATGGCAGACCATGTACGAGATGCTGGACGCCAAGGGTGAGCCCCAGCTGGTTGAATCCCAGGTCTGGACCATGGAGGTGAAGGATGGCGAATATGTGCTCGACCTCGACTGGAGTGCTCTCGCGAAGACCGACATCACCATCGGCAAGTACAACTACGGTGGCTTGTTTCTCCGGATGCCGTGGAAAAAGGGCATCGATGGGAGAGTCTTCAATAGCTCCCGCCAGGCTAACAGCAGGGCAGAGGGACAGCGCTCCGTATGGGTCGATGTCGGCATGAAGGTTCCGGGACGAGAGGATCGCGCGCATATCGCCATCTTCGACCATCCGAGGAATCCCGGCTTTCCCACTGCGTGGCGTGTCGATCACCAGCTCGGGGTGGGACCGGCCAGCTCACGCAATGGTGACTGGAAGATCGGCAAGGGGCGCAAGGCCGCCTTTCGTCATCGCCTGCTGGTCTATACCGGCAAGCTCAACGATGCCGAACTGACCAAGAAATGGTCCCAGTTTTCCGGGCATGGTTACGCCTCGGTGCTATGGGGGCTTGCGCAGAGGGAGGGGCGGAATGCGATTACCCTGGCGCCCTTTGATGCGCTCAAGAAGATGAAGGTCCAGGAGGGCTTCAAGGCTAATGTCTTTGCCGCGGAGCCGATGATCACCCAGCCCATGGCCTTTTGCTGGGATTCGCGCGGGCGGATGTGGATCGCGGAGAATCGTGATTACGAGACGCGCGGACGCGGGTTCTCGAACTCGGGCGACAGCCGCATCCTGATCCTGGAGGACACCGACAAAGATGGGATGCTCGATACCCGCAAGGTGTTCCTCGAGGGCGTCGCCTTCCCGGCGGCGATAGCGGTCGGCTTTGACGGCCTCTGGTTAGGAGCGCCGCCGAACCTGCTCTACGTTCCTGACCGCAACGGAGATGACAAGGCCGATGTCGAGGATATCGAAATTCGCCTGACCGGCTGGGGGATCCGAGATCGCCACGAGACCCTCAACAGTTTCCACTGGGGGCCGGATGGCTGGCTCTATGGCTGCCAGGGCTTCGCCACGCCTTCACGGGTGGGCAAGCCGGCCGGCAAGGGAAAGATCTACAGGCACAAGGATCCCTTCCCGCGCAATACGCAGTTTGAGGGCAAGCCGGTCGATATCAACGGTGGAGTCTGGCGCTACCATCCCATCAAGGACCGCTTCGAGGTGGTGGCCCACGGCTTCAGCAATCCCTGGGGTATCGACTACGATGCCAAGGGGCAGCTCTTTATTTCAGCCTGTGTCATTCCTCATCTCTGGCATGTTATCCCGGGCGGGATCTATCACCGCCAGGGAGGCCGGCACTTCAATCCCTATGTCTACAGTGATATTAAAACGATCACGAATCACCGCCACCGTTCCGCGCACGGTGGGGCGCGAGTCTATCTCTCGGACGCGTTTCCCGAGAAATACAGGAACAGGCTCTTCATGGCGAATATCCACGAGCACGCGGTCTTGACCGATATTCTCGAACCAAAGGGGTCAGGATTTGTCGGCCATCATGGAGATGATTTTCTCCTCGCTAACGACCCGCGCTGGATCGGCTTCAGCGTTGAGATCGGCCCGGACGGGGGCGTCTACATCCTTGACTGGCATGACGGAGATATCTGTGGAAAGGCGGTTCTTAACAAGGATACCGGCCGTGTCTACAGGCTCATGCCGGAGAAGTCTGAGGCTGTGCAATGGAAGGGGCGCTATGACGACCTGAACAAGCTGGAAGATGAAGCCCTGGCCGCCCTCCAGCTCAGCAAGAGCTCCTGGCACGCTCGCCGGGCGCGGGTGATCCTGCAGAACCGCGCAGGCAAGGGGAAGCTTGCCGGTGCCGCACGTGATGCGCTCGGTAAAATTTTTACGGGCGAGAAGAACGCTGACTACCGCCTTCGGGCGCTCTGGGCCCTTCATGTTACCGGCGGTATAGAGCAGGGCCAGCTTCTGAAGGCGACAACTGACGGGGACCAGCATATCCGCGCCTGGGCTGTGCAGCTTCTCTGTGAGGATGGTCAGCCTGCGAAGGCTGTGCGGGAACGTTTTGAAAAAATGGCAAGAGAGGATGCTTCACCGGTGGTGCGGCTCTATCTTGCCTCTGCTCTGCAGCGTCTTGCCAAGCCGGACCGCTGGGGTATCGCCACAGGTCTTGTGTCACACGCAGGTGACGCAAAGGACCACAACCTTCCGAAGATGATCTGGTATGGGGTCGAGCCGGCCGTTCCCGAAGATCCTGAGAAGGCCGTGGCGCTCGCCTTCGGCTCAAAGATTCCTTTGTTGACCCGGTATATCGCCCGCAGATTGACAGCGGCGAGGAGTTTTGAGGAGCTTGTCGCAGCTATTGGCAGGGGCGGCGATAGCCGCAAGGATCTCCTGTTCGGTATGAGGGATGGGCTTGACGGGCGCAACGAGACCCAGGCTCCCGAGGGCTGGACCTCGGTATTTATCGACCTCGAGGCCGCCGGGGGGGAGACGGCCGCCATCGCCAGGCAGCTCGAACAGCGCTTTGGCGGTGACCGGGTTGTGAAGAAGATGCTCAGCACCCTCAGAAATTCTGGCGCCTCCATTGATGACCGCATCCAGGCCCTTCGCGGGCTTGCCAGTCGCAAGCGTGCCGAGCTGCGGCCCCGCCTGCTTGCGCTGTTCCATGAAAAGTCGCTTCGCAGTGAGGCGATTCGCTCCATGGCGGCTTTCGATGATGCAGATCTGGGCAAGACGCTCCTGGAACACTATTCGAAGCTGAGCGCGGGAGACAAGCTCGAGGCGATCCATGCTCTAGCCGCTCGGCCCGGTTACGGCGGCCAGTTGACGGCCGCCATTAAGAGCGGGACCGTGCCGCGGCGCGATGTGCCCGCCTACGTGGCGCGCCTCCTGCGGCGTGTTGTGGGCAGCGGTTTCGTAGAGGTCTGGGGGCCTGTCGATGCCTTGCCGGTGGAGCAGGCTGCCGCATTCAAGAAATACAAGGCACTCCTGAGCAAGGGGGCCCTCGCCGGGGCCAATCCCGGACACGGCCGCGAGGTGTTTGAAAAGACCTGCAGCTCCTGCCACAAGCTCTACGAAAAGGGGGGACTGATCGGGCCGGATATCACCGGTGCGAACCGTACGAATATTGACTACCTGCTTGGTAATATCCTGACGCCGAGCGCAATCATCCAGGATGCCTATCGCATGCAGATGGTGCTGATGCGCGATGGAAGGCTCTATTCCGGTATTCCAGCAGTTGAGAGCGAGCGAGTGCTCGAGCTGCGAGTGGCCAACCAGGAAAAACCTGTCGCCTTGGCAAAGTCGCAGATTGCCTCGCGCGAGATCGCCCCGGTTTCGATGATGCCCGAGGGGCTCCTGGCCAACCTTTCAGATGCCGAGGTTCTGGACCTGGTCGCCTACCTGCAGAAATTGAAGCAGGTACCGCTGCCAAAGAAGTAAAGGCGCTTATTTCTCTTTGTGGTGCTTGTGCTTGAGGTGCCCGGGGAGCTTGTAGCCGCCAGCCTCCAGTGAGATCACCAGGTCGATGATCTCCTCCCGGCTCAGGGTGTTGGCGAGGCCCCGGGGCATAGGTGAAAGCTTCGCCGGCACCTTGCGCAGAATATCTTTCTTTCTGATGCGGGTCACGTCCTTGGGACTCAACAGGTTGGTGATGACAGCGAAGACGTTGCTGTTCTCCCGGGCCACCACCCCGGTGAGGATCTTGCCGCTCTTGAGGATGAACTGGAATGATGCGTATTTTTCACCGATCTCGGTGGAGGGTTCGAGGATCTGCTGCAGGAGCTTCTGCCCCTTGTGGCGTTTGGCGACATCGGAGAGGTCCGGGCCGAGGTTGATTCCGTGGCCGGCGATCGCGTGGCACTGGTCGCAGCGCGCCTTCATGAAAGCCTGCATGCCCCTCATGACGGCCTTCTCATCGTGTTTGAACGAGGCTCCGGCGAAGTCCTTCAGCTTCCATTCCTTTACCTGGGAGGGCTTGCGCGCGGCGAGCATCTCGGGCACATCTGCGAGGTCCCGGGCTACGACCATGATCCCGTTCATGATCACCCAGTGTCCCGGGAAGGTGCAGACGTAGGGGTAGACTCCCGGTTTGGCGGGAGCCTTGAATCGCAGCACGTGCACGAGGTTCGCCCGGGTCGGGCCTATCATCGGGGTCGCCTCGATGATGAGGGCCTTCTTCGAGGAGGGGATGAAGTCGGAGTTGGCGTTCTTTGGATCCCTTGCCATCTCATTCGCCGCCATCCCGACCTCGCTCAGGGCGCCCGGTTGAACGATGACCAGGTTGTGGTCGGTGGCATCCGGGTTGGTGAACACCAGCTTGACCGGCTGGCCTGTCTTGACAGCGAACTGTTCCAGGGTGAATTTCATCACCTCCGGCTTGCAGGAGATCTTGACCAGCTTGAGGTCCCGCTGGGTATCGAACTGGGCCTGTCGGGCGTTGACTTGGGGTTCCCTGAAGCGGCTCACCTTTCGGGCCTTCTTGATGAGGCCCGATATATCGTAGTCCTTGTTGCCGGCGGTGTGCCTGGCCAGGGTGCTGGAGCCCAGGGCGCAGCCCGCGGCGTAGGCGAGATGCCCGCCGATGGGGTGCTGGAAGACGTCCATAACGGAATCAAGCGCTTCCTTGCTGCCGAGATAGCTGGCCGCGATCACGGCCTCCATACGTACGATGCTGTTGGTGTCGTTGGCGGCGTTGTTGAGAAGTTTTATCGCGTCGGGGAATTCCTTGTGCCAGGAACGCAGCTGGTGAACCGCCGCGGCTCGCGCCCGGTGGTTGCCGCTTTCCAGGATTTTGCGCAGCAGCCCAGGCCTGTTCCGATCGATGCTCCTGTAGGTCCAGACAGCTTCGAGGCGGTGGTGATCCAGCCTGGGGTCATCAGGGTTGAATCCTGCGACCCAGTTGTCGAGAGCCTTCTCGATGACGGCAGGAGCCAGCTCCCTGATTTCACGCTTGGCCCAGTAACGGTACCGGTACTCAGGCCTCTCGAGGATTTTAACCAGATCCTCCGCGGATGCTCCATGGATCTTCGGAGCATCCTGCAGCTTCTTTCCCTTTGCCGTGATACGCCAGATTCGTCCGGAGTGGCGGTCCCGCCGCTCATCACGCAGCGAGTACTGGGCGTGTCCCTTGACGGGGTTGTACCAGTCGGCAACGTACATCGCCCCTCGTGGGCCAAAACGGATATCCACCGGGATAAAGCTCAGGTTGGAGGAGAAGATGATATCGCTGACATATTCCTCGTCGTAGCCGAACTCCGTTTCTTTCCAGCGGTGAAACTCGATCCGGTTGGTGGGCTTGTAGCGCGCCTTGATGTAGCCTCCCTGCATCTCTTCGGGGAAGGTCTTGAAGTCGACAAATTCCTGACCACAGGTTCCTGAGTAGGCGCGCAGCCCCGCCGGTTTCGGGTGCTGCCTGGGATAGACCGGGTCGAGTGAGTGAAAGGCCTGGGCGTAGATCGGGTGGCTCGCCACATGCTGACCCCAGTCATCGAAGGTGACGCCCCAGGGATTGGTGCTGTGGTAGGTTCCGAAGGGGGTCAGGCGATGGCTGCGGGGCTCGAAACGAAACCACCCGCTGTTCTGCTGGCGAATCGGGCCGTAGGCGGTCTCAACCTGTGTGTGATGGAAGATCGACTCGCGGAAGATGATGTCGCCATCGGGGGACCAGACGAAGTCGTGCAGCGCGTGGTGGGAATCCTCGCAGCCGAAGCCTGTAAATACTTTGCGGCGGTAGTCGGCCTTGCCGTCACCATCTGTGTCCTTGATAAAGGTGAGGTGCGGCTCCTCGGAAACATAGACTCCTCCATCTCCAAGCACGAAGCTGAGGGGAATGTGGAGGTCGTCGGCATAGACAGTCGACTTGTCGGCTTTTCCATCCTTGTCCGTGTCCTCGAGGATCACGATCTTGTCATTGGGCTCGTTGCCGGGGTAGACATGCGGGTAGGTCGTCGAGCAGCTGACCCAGAGCCTGCCGCGGGAATCCCATCGCATCTGGATCGGGCAGGCGAGCTCGGGGAATTCGACCTCTCCGGCGAAGAGGTTGACCTCGAAGCGGGGGTCGACCTTGAAGGCTTTCTTTTCGTCGGCCGGGCTCATCCAACGGTTAGCGCCGCGGCTCTGGGTTGTCTGGGGCAGCGGGGGAACGTTTGAGTCGTCGATCTCCTTCGACACCTTCTTGCCGCGGGCCAGGGCCCAGATCCTCTTGTCACGATTGGCGACCATGATGTCGAAATTGCGCATGGCGGGCAGGAAGTCCAGGTAGCCGTAGCTGCGGTTGCGGCCGCCGGTGTAGTAGAAGGTGTTTACCGGGCGGTAGCGGTAGAAGAATTGTTTGTTTTTCTCGATGACGGCCTGTCGAAGGGACTCGGTTACCGCCGGTGGATTTTTCCCGATGACCTGTTTGAAGAGAGCCTCTGAAAAGATCTCGTAGCCGCGTGCGTTGAGATGGACCCCGTTGATGGTGAGATCATCGCCGGGGGAAGTCATTGCCGCTTCGGTCGCGCTGTAGGTGTTGGCGTAGCCTACGTCCTGCGATGACGCCACCTGCTGGATCACCGCGGTGTAGAGCTTGATGTTGGTGTTGTTGAGGTCCGCCGCCTTGACTCCCTTGATGTTCTCATTGGCGATGGGGGAGACCAGCACGATGCGCGCGGCCGTTTTTCCGTTGAAAGCTTTTGTTTTCAGGTCGGCCACGTATTGCGCGAGTTTTTTTCTGAAGTCTTCGATGCCTGCCTTGCCGGCGAAGGATTCGTTGAAGCCGTAGGCGGCGAAGATGATGTCGGCTTTCGCCAGGGTGAGGTGCTGTTCGGAATCGGCAAAATTGGCAGGCCTCGGCCGGGTCTCGATGGAATCGGCCGACCATGTCAGATTTCTCACTTCCAACTCGTGGTCGGGAAGATGCTGGTGCAGGAAGGCTTCGAAATAGGCGAAGTCCTGGGCCCGGTCGAAGAGGGTGTTGCCGATGAAGGCGATGCGGGAGCCCCTGGCGATGTTGAGAGGCAGGCTGGTTTCGACGGCGGCCGCTCGCTGCGGCCGGGGAGCTGTCTTCTGGTAGATGGCGTACTTTGCCAGGCCAGGGTCCTTGACGACGGGTTTTTTCCCCGTTTTGCGATTCCTTCCGTCCGCGGTGTTCGACTTCTTTTTTTTCGCCTTCCCGCCGGGTTTGTTTTGTGCCTGGGCTTCCGGGGTCCCCTGGAAATACAGGCCCGGGTGGATCTCCACGATGGTGAAAAGCAGGCAGGAGATAAGGGGTATCAGGAAGAGTCGGAAGAATTTCATGGGTCGATTTTCCGTGGTTGGGGGGTAAGCGTCTATTGGGCCGGAGTCATTATCCAGGCAGGCCATTTTAGCCGAGTTGTACCGGCCCCTGCCAGTGCCAGGCCATGATTGCGTCTCAGGCGGTCAGGGAGGCCAGCACCCTTCGCGTTCCGCTGAAGGTGCGTCTGCCGTGCATGGTGAGGTAATTGTCCAGGATGGCGACGTCGCCGGCCTGCCAGGGCAGGTCGAAGGTGATGCTGTCGGCAGCTTCGGCTGCCCAGAGGACGTCCCCAGGGTCGATGGGGGTCCCATCTCCAAAGGTCACGGCCCGCCCTGGTTCGTTTCGGTCGTCTTTCCAGCCATGGAAGGCCGCGATCAGCTGGTTGAAGAAGACGACTCTGCCATCTTCGGTTTGCCGAATCGCCTGGAGGGTGGGGGTCGTAGCGCGAAGAGATCCATCGCTCAGCCATTCCCATTTGTAGTTGAGCTCTCGTAACCGCGCTTCTGCCTCGTTCTTGCTGGTGCTGTTGAGAGTGCTCTGCCAGCTTCTACCCATGGTGGAAGCTTCATCCGCTTCGGCCGGCATGACGTTTGAATACCGGAGACCTTTCTTTTTACAGTCGGCAGCGAAGCCGGGTTTTCCGGTGAGAATCTTTTCCCAGAGAACATCAGAGCGGCAAAGCGGGGTTGCTCCGCCCTCCGTGGCCGGCTCCTGGCAGAAAAAAAACAGTCGTGCGGGAGGGGTGGGCGTCTGGGCCATTTCGTGGTGGAGGAAAATCTTCAGCTCTCCAGGAGCTTCGTTTGCGGAGAAGATGCGGGGTGTGAAGTTGATTCTGTGGGCGTTTGAGAGCGATTCAGAATAGGGGAAATTCGGCAAGCTGAAGGAAGCTACAAAGATATCGAGGTCTTCAGCCGTTTCCAGGGGCAGCCCCCGAAGGAAGACAGCCCCATGAAGCGAGGCCGCCGAAAGCAGCTTTTCAGCTTGCGTCGTGGCCCATCGCGCCGAGTCTCCCGCATCGCTTCCGCCGGTACACTGCAGGGCGAATGGAAAGGGGGTACCGTCGTAGGTTTGTTCCAGGGGAAGCTGGAGGAGTTCCGCGGTGATGTTCATTCCTGTTCTGCGGATTCTCGGCTTCCGGACTGGTTCAATCTATCGGCTTGATCGGGAAGAACTTCGACGGCGTGTGCTCCTGCTCGAGAAGTTTTCGGATCCGGGCGACCACCGCGGGGTTTTTCGAGGCAACGTCCTCTGATTCGGATGGATCCTTTTCCATGTCATAGAGCTGGATTCGGAGCTTCTCCTTGACGGGCTTCTTCTTGTCTCTCAAGAGGCGCTGACGAACTCCCTTCCATTTTCCAAGCCAGAGGGCCTGCTGGCCTCCATAGCCGGAGAACTCGCGGTAAAGGAACTCGCGTTCGGGCTGTTTTTTTCCCATCAGGGTAGGGGCTATGCTGATTCCATCGAGTTCCTCGTCCTCTTCGCCCTTGTGTCCGGCGAGCTCGAGCAAGGTCGGGATCCAGTCCTCGAAGCCGGTGACGAAGTCGGAACTGCTGCCGGCCTTGATCCTCCCCGGCCAGCGAACGATGAGCGGAACCCGCACTCCGCCCTCGTAGAGGGAACCTTTCAACCCCCTGAGCTTGCCGACACTGTTGAAGAAGTTGTAGTCAACCTCCTGCTTGAGGTGGGTGGTGCCGTTGTCCGAGGTGAAAATGACGATCGTATCGTCTGCCAGCCCCAGCTCGTCAATCAATCCGAGGATCCGGCCGATGTACCTGTCCATGCGGGTGATCATGGCGGCATAGGCGGCGCGGGGGGTGAAGTGCGGGGTGTAGCCGTAGCCTCCATCCCGGGTGAAGGGCGGATCCTTCCAGCCCAGATCCAGGTATGGTTTGAGCTCTTCATCCGGGACGTGTAGCGCTACGTGCGGAATAACGGTCGGGTAATAGAGGAAGAAGGGTCTGTCCTTATTCGCGCGGATGAAGTTCAGCGCCTGCTCATTGATTCGATCAGGCGCGTAGTCTTTCCCCTTGAAGATGTCGTAGCTCCGGGGGTCTTTTGGGTCGGAGCCTTTTGGCAGAGAGGCGTGGCCCGGGACCGGGGGCTTGTTGTTCAGGGTGACCCTTACCTTGTTACTCCAGAGATAGGATGGGTAGTAGCTGTGGGCGTGACGCTGGCAGTTGTAGCCGAAGAACCGGTCGAAACCCTGGTAGACGGGATCCCCCTCTGTTCCAGGTCCTCCGAGCCCCCACTTTCCGAAGGCTCCGGTAGCGTAGCCGCGTTTCCTGAGCCCCTCGGCGATGGTCTGTTCAGAATCGGGGATGGGTCTCTGCCCCTCGGGCTTGACCTCTCCGTTGTTGCGGATAAATGCATGACCAGGGTGTTTTCCTGTGATCAGGACGCAGCGTGAAGGGGCGCAGACGGCATTGCCGCAGTAGTTGCGGGTAAAGCTCATACCCTGTTTTGCAAGGCGATCAAGGTGCGGGGTGCGGATTTTCTTCTGCCCGTAGCTGCCGAGCTCGGCGTAGCCCAGGTCATCTGCCAGGATAAAGATAATGTTGGGTTTTCTCTCTGCAGCCGCGGAACCCGTCAGCACTGCCAGCAGGAAACAGGCGGAGATGGTCGTCTTGAGAGCTTTCAGGTTCATTCTTCTTGTCCTCGTGATGGAAAACTGAAGAAACAGGCGGGGGCGCGGGCCTCAAAGTCGCCGCGCCACCGCCTGTTCTCCGGGAACAGTTTCTGCTGACTCAGACCTCCCAGCCTTTGCGGTATTCTTTACGAACCAGGCTGTTGGCCTTCTTGCTGTTGGTCACCTCACACTTCTCTCCGTCCCATTCGATCCGTTCGCCAGCCCTGTAGGCGACGTTGCCAAGAAGGACTGCCTCGGTGAGCGCTCCGGAATAGTCGAAGTTGCAGGTGGTCGGACTGCCGGTCTTGCAGGCCTGGATCCATTCGTTGTAGTGGCCGATCGAATCAGGTATCGATTTTGCGGGCGGGCGGTAGCCTTTGAAGTCGGCTTCGGGAAGAAGCTTGTAGCCGCCGTAGCTGGCGAGCATGACGCCCTTGGTGCCAACGAAGAGGGTTCCGTCTCCCCAGTTGGGAAGGTTGTGCTTCTTGAAGAGGTGACGGTGCTTGCCCGAGTCGTACCAGTGCAGCTTGACGGGGGGCAGCTTGCCGCGCGCGGGATACTCCAGGGTTACGTGGAGACCCGAGGGGCAGCCCTCAGCGTGAACCGGGGGGCCCTTGGTCGAGGCTGCGACCGGATGACGCAGCTTGAGAGCCCAGTGGCTCAGGTCCATGTGGTGGCAGCCCATGTCTCCCAGGGTGCCGCCGCCGAA
>Ga0066842_10000368_pt1 | contig 11803 bp, 6 predicted proteins | sample ETNtaG_19_FD_67289 | JGI IMG/M metagenome (GOLD analysis project Ga0066842, IMG submission 67289) | Marine microbial and viral communities from oxygen minimum zone, Eastern Pacific Ocean - ETNP201302PF86A | ecosystem: Environmental > Aquatic > Marine > Oceanic | place: Pacific Ocean: Eastern...
AGCCTGCTTTCATCGGTTATGATGGCTCCTCGATGAAGGCAGGGCCCGCAAATAGCCCCCTGAGTCATCCGGAACCTCTCAAATATCAAAGGCGTTTTGTCATGTGGAACAGGCTTTATCGCATTCCGGCCTGCAGCGTTTTTCTCGGGCTTCTCCTGGCGCTCACCGCCAGCGAGATGCTCTTCGGGAATGACCTCGAGACGCTGACGGAAAAATACCGGCAGGCCCGGAGCTCCGCCGGAAAGCCCGGCACCGCCGCCTGGCCCGGAGCGGTCGAGAGAAAGGTCGCCCCGATCCTGCGCCGAATCGGCAAGCTCAAGGACCCCGAAGCGCTCAAGATGCTCAGGCGCGAATACAGCGGCACGGACACCTACCTGGTCGCCGCGGCGGGCCTTGCCATGGTCGAAGGCAGCAACAAAGAAGGCCTGGAGGCGGCGATCAAGGGCTTCGGCAAGGGAAGCGGGTGGAAGACCTACTCCAAGGTGCGCGTCCTCGATGCGATCGCGGCTACCGGAAAACCCGCGGCGCGGGATTTCGTGATCAAGGCGGCAACCTCCGGAACATCGGAAATGCGGGTCATCGCGATTGGAAGCCTGTCAAGTTACCCCCGCAACCAGGAAGCCTGCGAGGCCCTGATCGATGGCCTCAAGAGCAGCCACTCCATGGTCCGCAACGCCTCGCTCCAGGCGCTGCACAAATTCAAGGTCAAGGAAATGGTTCCCGCCCTCATCGCCCGCCTCGGTAAAGAAAAAGACTCCGCTCGCCAAGGCGATGTCCTCAACCTCCTGGTAAAACGAACAGGCGTCAATATGGGCCTGGTCACCAGGGACTGGAACAAGTGGTGGAAAGAGACCGGTGATCGTTTCGAATTCCCAACGGCCTCGGCAGCCGGCGCGCCCAGGGCCAACACCGTGGTCGTCCCGACCTATTTCGGACTCGAGGTCGCCTCGAAGCGGGTTATCTTCCTCGTCGATGCCTCGATCAGCATGCTCCAGTCGGCGACCGGCCCCAAGAAAAAGGGCAGAAAGAAAAACCTCAAGGGCGCGCCCGGCACCAAGATGGCGGCGCTGAAGAAGGAGCTCACCAGCATTCTCACGAAGCTTCCCGACACGACGATGGTCAACATCATCTTCTTCAACGTTGGCCCGATCCCCTGGAAATCTTCCCTCCAGCCCCTGCGCGGCCGAGGTCGTCAGGAGGCCATCGCCTTCGTCAAGAACCTCGACTGCAAGCTCAAAACAAACATCTACGACTCTCTCGTGCTCGCCCTCAAGGACCGCAGGGCCGACACGCTCTTCCTGCTCTCCGACGGCAAGCCCATCGGCGGCACCTTCACCAAGCCCGCGGACATCCTGCGCGAGATCGGGGCGAAAAACCGCGTTCGCGGCGCCAAGATCAACTGCATCAGCTTCGGCCAGGAAACCCCCTTCCTCAAACAACTGGCCAAGCAGAACGGCGGCGTCTACCGCTCCACCAGTGGTGGGGGCGGCGGCAAAAAAGCCGGCAAGGGCAAGAAGGCCAACTAGCCTGGCGCCGGATCCTCGACCTGGGCACCTGGCGGTTTCCTGCGGGAAAACTCGCTCCTGAAATTGGGTTTCATTTGCCTTCATCAACCGACAAACTGAGTCGTGGCAATCTGAAACGAAACCCGCGAAAAGTTTGGAAACGACCCATGTACAAGATCTCCCTGCTGTTCCTGGCCATCTGCGGCTGCGCCGCCCTCCGGGCCGAAGACAAGCCCAACATTGTCTACATCATGTCCGACGAGCTGGCCTACTTTGAGCTCTCGCACATGGGCAATAAATACCTCGAGACGCCCAATATCGATCGCATGGCCGCCGAGGGCATCCGCTTCACCCAGGCACTCGCCGGGGCGCCGGTGTGCGCCCCAACCCGCTGCACCCTGATGACCGGCAAACATTCCGGGCACACCTCGGTGCGCGCCAACGGCGGCGGCACTCCAATGCGGGCCGGCGAGATCACCATCGCCTCGATGCTCAAGAAAATGGGCTACGCAACCGGCGGCTTCGGAAAGTGGGGCTGCGGAGGACGCGGCTCGACCGGCGTCCCTGAAGAGCTCGGCTTTGACGTCTTCGTCGGCTACTACGACCAGGTCCATGCTCATTCCTTCTACCCGCCCCATCTCGTGCGCAACAGCAAGGAGATCCCTCTCGAGGGCAACCGCGGCGGGCGGACAGGAAAGACCTACTCGCACTACCTGATCTTCGATGAGGCGAAAAAGTTCATCCGCGACAACGCAAAGAAGCCTTTCTTCTGCTATCTGCCCATCACGCCGCCCCACGGCATGTACGACATCCCCGAGAGCGACCCATCCTGGCAGCACTTCAAGGACAAGGACTGGCCCGGAGAAACCCGCAACTACGCGGCCATGGTCCACATGGTCGACCGGCAGGTCGGGGAGGTGCTCGAGCTGCTGAAGGAGCTCGGCCTCGAAGAGAACACGCTGGTTTTCTTCTGCGGCGACAACGGCGGCCATGACCGCTTCCGTAACAACGCTCATCCGAGAGGCTTCTTCGGCCCCAACCTGAACCCGAAAACAGGGGTCGGCTTCCGCGGCGGCAAAGGAAACCTCTACGAGGGCGGCCTGCGGATCCCGATGCTGGCGCGCTGGCCGGGGAAGATCAAGCCCGGACAAGTCAGTGATCTGCTGTGGTATTTCCCGGATGTGTTTCCCACCGTCGCCGAGGTCACCGGGGGCAAGACGCCGGCGGATATCGATGGAATCTCGGTCCTTCCGGAGCTCCTCGGGCAGGAGCAGAAAGAGAAGCATGAATTCCTCTACTGGGAATACGGCGGCCACACCGCTGTGCGGATGGGCGACTGGAAAGCCGTTCGAACAAACCAGCGCAAGACCTGGGAGCTCTACGACCTCTCCGCTGACCTCTCAGAGAGCAAAGATGTCGTGGCGAAGCACCCGGCCATCATCGAGAAAATGGCCGCCTTCGCAAAAGCCTCCCACGTAAAAACGGTCCAGGGAAAATACTCTGACACCGATGCGCATGAAAAAGACCGCTGGGCAAAATGGGGCGACGCGCGCCCCCAGCCCAAGCTCAGCGGAAAAACGAAACGGCTGCCGAAAAAAGGCCTGCTGGAGAGCTCCGGCTGGAAGCTCGCGAGCTTCAGCAGCGAAAGCACCACCAACGACCGCAAGGCCGTCTACGCCATCGACGGTAAGCCGCGAACCCACTGGCACACCCGGTGGACCTCGAAGCACCCCCATGAGCTGGTCATCGACCTCGGCGCCCAGCGTACGATTCGGGGGCTGCGCTACCTCGCCCGCCAGGACGGCAGCTTCAACGGCGGCTTCAAGGATTTTGACCTCACCATCGGCGACACACCCGGGCAGTTCGGCGAGCCGACTCTGAAAGGGGCCTTCAAAAAGACCAAGGATCCCCAGGAGGCCGCCTGCAAGGCCGCAAAAGGACGCTATATCCGAATCCGGGTGCTCTCGGAGGTTGGCGGTGGACCTTGGGCTTCGGCCTCGGAAATTGGTATCATCGGCGACTAGGGTCGACTTTATTTCTCCGTAAAGAACAAGGAAAGGCAGGCATCTCATGCGCACCTGCTCGATGTCCATGATCACTCTGCTGGCCCTGGCTTCCCCCCTCACGCGGGCGGAAGACCTCCCCCCTGTCGCTCCCGGCGACTGGTCAATGTACAACCTCAACGTGCTCGGCTGGCGCTACAACTCAGCCGAAAAGAGCCTCTCTCCTGAAAACGCCGGAAAGCTCGAGGAGAAATGGCGCTTCCCGCGCGAGGGCTCAAAAGAATTCGTAGGCGCGATTCATGCCACCCCCATCGTAGTCAACGGCCATGTCTACTTCGGCACCATGGTCAAGCCCGCCTTCTACAAGCTCAAGCCCAATGGGGAGGTTGCCTGGAAGTTCCGAATCCCGGCCTACTCCAACAAGGGGGCACTCGGCGAAAAGGGCAAGCGGGGCGTCAACCGGATCGGCTCCGGACCCGGCATCCTGAGCACCGCCCTGGTAACTGACAGTACGGTTTTCTTCGGCGATGCCGCGGGTGTGTTCTATGCTCTCGATCGCGCCACCGGAAAGAAGCTCTGGTCTCTCAACGCCAAGGTCGATGGCTTTCCCGGCAACCACCACGCCAATGTCTTTATGTCAGCTCCCATCCTGGCCGATGGAAAGATCATCGTCGGCGGCGGCAGCCATGAGCACCCTTATCCACAGGACCCCCGCTATCCCTGCTGCACGGGGCGCGGCTTCGTCATCGCCTTCGAGCCGGGAACCGGCAAGGTCGCCTGGAAATACGACGTGGGCCCGCCACCAAAGAAATTCAAGAAGCCCATTGTCATCGAGGACGCCAATGGAAAACACGTGTTCACCCACGGACCGGCCACGAGCTCGGTCTGGTCCTCACCATCCTACGATGCCCGCCTTGGCATGATCTTCTTTGGAACCGATGTACAGAACTCTCCTCGCGCGCCAACCCCTGACAACCCCCGTCTCGACACAGAGTATTCAAGCGCCGTGATCGCTGTCGATGTCAAAACCGGCCGGGAGCGCTGGGTAACCCAGATCAACAAGGGCGACATCTTCAACCATTCGATGTCGGGCTATGACCCCAACACTGGCCTCTACAAGGATCTTTCCATCGGCGACACGCCAAAGCTCTATGACATCGACCTCGCTGGCCATAGGATCCGGGTTGTCGGGGTTGGCTGCAAGGACGGCGGCTTCTACGTCTTCACGGCCGCCAATGGAAAGCTGCTCAACTCGACCCCCCTCTACAAGGGCAAGCCGCGCTTCCCCCTCGACCCGAAACCCGACAAGCGCATGATCGCCCTGCCAAGCCCGATCGGCGGCATCCAGAGCGGCTGCGCCACCGATGGGAAGCATGTTTTTACCAACGCTATCGACTGGCTGCGGATCGGCAAGGCTCTTCCCGAAGGCGGCCGGGTTGTCTGTCTGTCCCCCGACGCGAAGAAAGAATCCTGGCGGCATGAGCGCCCGGTGGTCAACTCAAGGAGCCGTGGAAAAATCGGTGACCCCGTTGGCTCCGGCATTGCCCTCGGAGGCGGCATCGCGTGCTTTACGACCACGGTCAGCGAGCAGCTGGTCGTCCTCGATGCCGCAAACGGAAAGGTGCTGAAATCAAAACACATCGGAACCGTATGGAGCGGACCCTCCATCTCCAGGGGCCGGATCTATGTCGGAACGGGAAGCATTCTCTTCCTCAAGAAACAGAACAACGGCGTTCTCTACAGTTTCGGCCTGCCCGGTGAGGACGAAGTAGACCGCCTGGGTGGCGGTGATGAATAAGTTCGCTGTCAACCTTCGCTAAAGGAGCTCAACCATGATGAAACAGGCTGTTCTGCTATTGCTGCTCTTGCCCTCCCTGGCCGCAGCCCAGGAGGCCCCGCCCGGGGAGGAGCTCTCCTTTCGCAAAGACAACATCATAAGCGAGGGCGTCCGTCTGGGCGCCGAGGTCTTCTCCCTGAAGACGAACGAGGAGAAAAAGCTGCCGACCATCGTCATGTGCCACGGGTGGGGAGGTACGGCGAAAGCGCTTCGTTCCGATGCGGCGGTGTTCGCCCGCGCGGGCTACCTTGTGGTCACCTTTGACTACCGCGGCTGGGGCGCCAGCGATGGCCGCGTCATCCGCGTCGGCGAGAAAAACAAAGACGGCTCTGCCCCGGATGTGAAAGAAATCCGGGAGGTGATCGACCCCATCGAGCAGACCACCGACCTCCTCAACGTGATTCACTGGGTGCAGGAAGAGGAACAATGCGATCGCGATCGCATCGGGTTGTGGGGGAGCAGCTTCTCCGGCGGCCACGTGGTCTACGCGGCGGCCCGCGATCCGCGCGTCAAGGCTACGGTCAGCCAGGTGCCCGCCTTTGACGGGCGCTGGGCCATCAACTCATCCCGCATGCGCAAGGCAACCTACGGCGGCGCCACGCAGCGAGCCCGCGGCAAGGCCGGTTACCCGGAACCGGGGGAGGCTCCCATTGGCAAGCTGAAGGGGGCTCCGATTCTCGAGAAAATCGGCCGCTATGCCCCGGTAGAGGATGCCGCACGGCTGAAGGGCTGCGCCGCGCTCTTCATCCTTGCTGAGAACGAGGAGCTCTTCGACAACAAGGAGCATGGGATCCTCGCCCACAGCAAGGCGAAAGGACCCAAGAAACTCGTCATCGTCCCGGAAATCAAACACTACGGAATCTACCGCGAGGCGAAGAAGCAGGCCCAGAAGCTCGCCCTCGCCTGGTATGACGAACACCTGAAGAAGTGAACCCGGAGGTCCTTCTGCGATGAAATCACACCGCTTCCTTCCTGCCCTGCTCCTGCTGGCCGCCCTCTACACCCCGGCCGCTGAAGCAAAAGATGCCCGCCCCAACTTCATTCTCTTCATCACCGACGACATCTCCGCCGGGGACCTCGGTTGTTACGGTAACGAGAAGATCAAAACCCCTCACCTTGACCGGATGGCCGCCGAGGGGCTTCGCTTCACCAACGCCTACCTGAGCATCTCGAGCTGCTCTCCGAGTCGCTGCAGCATCATCTCGGGCCGCTGGCCGCACAACACCGGCGCCTGTGAATTGCACACCACCCTGCCGAAGGACCAGTACGTCTTCCCCGAAACGCTGAAGAAGGCCGGCTACTATACCGTACTCTCCGGCAAGCATCACATGGGGGGAGCCGTAGACCGCGGCTTTGACAAGGTCTCCCGGGGCAAGGGCCCCGGCAAGGAAGGTGACTGGGTAAAGATCCTCAAGGAGCGCCCCAGGGGCAAGCCCTTCTTCTTCTGGTTCGCCTCAAGTGACGCCCATCGCGGCTGGAGCTTCAACGGCGACGCGCCCACCTACAACCCGAAGGAGGTCGTGGTGCCTCCCTACCTCGTCGATGGCCCCCAGACCCGCAAAGACCTCGCCGACTACTACCACGAGGTGAGCCGCACCGACCATTATGCCGGCCTGCTTCGAAAGGAACTCGATTCGCAGAAAATTTCCGGGGACACCTATTTCATCTATATGAGCGACAACGGCCGCCCCTTCCCGCGCTGCAAGACCCGGCTCTACGATGACGGCATCAAGACGCCCTTCATCATCGCCTGCCCGGGACGCATCCAGCCCGGGGTGACTGATTCCCTCGTGAGCTCCATCGACATCTCGGCGACGATCCTCGATCTCGCCGGAGCAGAAAAAGATCCGCGCGTGCAGGGGGTCAGCTTCAGCGCGATTCTTCGTGACCCCGGGGCCAAAACCCGTGACTTCGTCTACGCCGAGCATAACTGGCATGTCCACCAGGCCCACGAACGGCTCGTGCGCTGGAAAAACTGGTCCTACATCCGCAACGCCTTTCCTGGGCGCCAGCTCCTTTGTGTCGAGGCCGCCCCGAAATTCCCTGCCGGCAAGGAGCTCTGGGAAGAAGAGGACGGTGGGCGGCTCAAGGCCCACCAGCGAGACATCTTTCTCAAGCCCCGGCCCGCCGAAGAACTCTACGATCTCTCGGCCGACCCCCACCAGTTGAACAACCTGGCCGGCGACAAGCGCCACGCCTTCGTCCTCTCGCAGCTGCGCAACTCCCTCGACCGCTGGACCAAAGAGACCGCCGACAGCGTGCCGGAAAACCCGACCAACGACCGCCAGGACGCCTACGGCAAAAAATACCGCAACCACAAGCGCGGCCCGATGCCCGGCGCCGAGCTGAATTCGACCCGCAATAACCATCCCGGGCCCCTCCGTGAATAAAAGCCGCTCCCGAATCACTGCCCTGCTGTTTCTCTCCGCCACCCTGCTGCCGGCAGTTCGGAGCGCGGCCCAGCAGGCGCCCTATTCCGTTGCCCCTCCCGAAAAAGACAACACCCCCGCGGCGCAGCTGAAGTCTTTCGCCATCGACAAGCGGTTTGAGGTCAACCTGTTCGCGGACGAGACCATGGGCATCGCCAATCCGATCTGTTTTCGCTGGGATGCCAGCGGGCGCCTCTGGGTCCTCTGCACCTGGGCCTACCCGCAGCTCAAGCCTGGAGAACCTGCGGACGACAAGTTGATGATCCTGGAGGACACCACGGGCGATGGAAGGGCAGATCGGATCTCTACCTTCGCCGATGGCCTGAATATGCCGACGGGCTTCGCGCTTGGCCACGGCGGCGCCTACATCGGCAACGGGCCCGACCTTATTCATGTCAGCGACTCAGACGGCGATGGCAAGGCCGACCGCCGGGAGGTCCTCTTCAGCGGCTTCGGCACGGGCGACACCCACCAGAACATCAACTCCTTCGCCTGGACCCCCGGCGGTGAGCTGCTTTTCTGCCAGGGACTGCACTGCTTCTCACGCGTACAGACCCCCTGGGGCATTCGGCGCCTGGACGAACACGGCTCCTGGCGGCTGCGGCCCCTGCGGCGGCAGCTGCACAGCTACCGACGCTCCTCCGGCGGCGGCAACCCCTGGGGCTACGCCTTTGGCGACTGGGGAGAGCCCTTCATCAAGAGTAACGGTGGAGGCATCAGCGAATTTCTGCCCAGCATGATCCACACCGACCACATCACCGGCGGCTATTGGGGCGGCGCGATGCAGATCGGCGCCACCAAGATCAAATCGATGGTGACCGAGGTTGTCGACTCGCCGCACCTGCCCGATGACCTGCAGGGAGATTTTCTTATCGCCGGCTACTTCGCCCGCAACATCGCCCGTCTGCGCCCCTCGGTGGATGGCGCGGGTCACAAGCTGAAGACCCTCGCGCCGCTGCTTACATCTACTCACAGCGCCTTTCGCCCTGTAGACCTCAACGTCGGCCCCGATGGGGCCATCTACGTCGCCGACTGGTTCAACCCGATCATCGGACACTACCAGGCCTCTTTCCGGCATCCGGACCGCGACAAGAAACGCGGCCGCATCTGGCGCATCTCCGCCAGGGGCCGGCCCCTCGACAAGCCACCGGCCCTGGCAGCCATGGCGGCCACCGAGCTTTGTAAACAACTTGCGGCGCCTACGCGCTGGGTAAGCCAACAGGCCAAGCTGCGCCTGATGGACCTGCCGAAGGCCGAGGCCATCGCCGCCACACGCAGCTGGGTGAAGAATCTGGATGCCGACGACCCCGAGCTCGAACATAAGCTCTACGAAGCGATCGGCGTCTTTGAATCTCATGAGGAGGTCAACAGGCCTCTCCTGGGGCGCCTGCTGAACGCGAAAGAGCCTCGTGCTCGCGCCTACGCGACCCGTGTGCTGGGACGCTGGCATGACCGCCTGGAAAACCCACTGGCCCTGTTGAAACAACGTGCGGCGGACGAGAGCCCTCGTGTGCGTCTCGAGGCCCTCGTGGCCGCCAGCGATGTGCGCACCGCTGCCGCCATATCTGTCGTCGCCCTCGCCGCCGATGGGCCGACCGACCGGTTCATCAACTTCGCCTTCTCCCAGGCCGTTCACGCCCTGGCCTCGCATTGGAAACCTGAGCTCCTGGCGGGCAGCCTGGACTTCAGCCACCCGGGCCACCTGGCCCGGATCGTGGGCGTTATCGGGGGAGAGGCCATGGCCGGCGTGGTGCGCCAACAGCTCACCAGTGGAACTCTTACCCCCGGGCGCCAGTCGATCATGCTCGAGCTTCTGGCGGGGATCGGTTCTTCAGCTGACGCAGAGTTGGTGCTCGAGCTCGGCGCTGACCAGCCCGGAGCGCTGCAGGCCCTCGCCGTATCTTTTCGCGAACGCGGACTGAGCGCGCCGGCCTCCGCCTCTGATCGGCTCGGGCCCGCCCTGGCGAGCCCGAACAGGGAACTCCGCATCGAGGCGCTCGTCCTCTGCGGACTGTGGAAGCTCAACACGCACACCCCTGCCATTCTGCGGATCATGGGTGATCGCAAAGAGTCCTCTGCCGTGCGGGTAGCTGCCGCCGAGGCGCTGGGAGCGTTGAGCGGCCCGGCCCTGGCCAACGAACTGGCAGGGCTGGCCACCCAGGGGCAGAAGCCATCGCTTCGCCAGGCCGCCCTCGCCAGCCTGGCGCGTCACGACGCAGTTCGCGCAGCAAGCCGCGTTGCCGCTCTGCTCACAGAAACAAGCCCGGCGGAGATCGGCCCGCTGCTGGCGGCACTGTTACAACGAAGCGATGGGGCGAAGGCCCTTGCCGCCGCTCTCACCGAAACGAAAATTTCAGCCGACACCGCCAAGCTGGCGCGGCGCTGGCTCAATGCCGCCGGACGAAACGAGCCGGATCTCGCCATCGTCCTCGACAAGCGCATCGGAGTCGAGGGCACAACGGCCGCCTACAGCCCGGCCTACGTTGCCGCCCTTGAAAAAGAAGCCCTGGCCGAGGGCAATGCCGCGAGGGGGCAGAAGCTCTTCGAGCTGCCGCTGCTGAGCTGCACCTCCTGCCACGCGGTGGATGGGATCAAAGGCGCGTCCTCCGCGGTCAAGGGGCCCAACCTGAGCGCCCTGGCTGCGGGCGTGCCGGTCAACATCATCATCGAGTCGGTGCTCTGGCCCGACCGGCAGATCAAGGAAGGCTACCTCGCCACCACGGTCGTAACAAAAGACGGAAAGGTGCTCAGCGGGCTCGTCCACAGCGAGGACAAAAAAAACCTGCGTCTCCTCGATCTCGCCTCCGGGAAGATCACCACGGTGCAGGCCGGGGCCATCCTGCGGCGCACAAAAGGAGGCACCGTGATGCCTCCCGGGCTCACCGCCAGCCTCACTCGCATCGAGTTGCGCGATCTTGTGAAATATCTCTCCACATTGAAAACCTCCAGCCAGCCAAAGTAAGAAAGCCATGAAACTCAGAATCTCTTTTATCCTCGGCCTTCTGGCCGCACTACTGAGCCAGGGCGTCGCGGAAGCGGCCGATGGCATCAAGCTGTCATACGACAACCTGAAGGTCGAGGTGATCGACAGCGACGCGAAAGAATTCTTCGTCAGCCACACCATGGATCTGAAGGGAAGATTGTTTGTCGGAACCAGGGAGGCCCTTTTCGTATATGAGCGGAAGGCAGACGGCGGCTTCGCCCCGCGCCAGGAACTTTTTCGCTTCCCGAAGCACTCGTGGCTTTACGACCTGGAGGTCGTTGCCGATGACCTGCTGGTTCTCACCAACACGGCGCTCTACCGACTCCCGGGGGCCGTCACAAAGCGGCAGGGACTGGTCCCTGAAAAACTGATCTGGGGCATGCCGCAGGGGCATTATCACCAGGGGTTGCATGCGATAGAGTTTGGCCCGGACGGGGACCTCTTTATCGCCATGGGTGATCCGCAACCGCACCTCCACTGGGACCGCCAGCGTCCTGACCATCTCTGGCACTGGACCTTTTTCATCGGCCCTGAGAGTAAACCTTTTGCCTACACCGGCGTCGGAGCCGTTTTCCGGTATCGATTGAAAGACCACAGCTTCAGCGTTTACGCCGGCGGGATGCGCAATGCCTGCGGTGTTTCCTTTGACTCTAACTGGAACCTGTTCGTAAACGATAACGACCAGGAGGGCAGCTTCCATTCGCCAGGGCGCCTGTGTTATGTGCCGCCACAATCCTGGCATGGCTGGGTGAGGGGATGGGCTGCCCGACAGAACGTCAAGCGCCGGGATATCCTGCCCGTTGTGGATCTTCAACTCGACGTCCCCGTGGGCCAGTGCTGGTATGACGACAGCGTGCTGGGGCCGGCGCTTAAAAATTCTGTGCTGGTCGCCAATTGGGGTAATCGTACGGTCAGCCAGCATGTCACACGGCGACGCGGCGGCGGCTTCTACGGCCCCGCCCAGGCCTTCCTCGTGGGCGAGGGGGAGCGGCGGCCGGTGTCGGTGGGGCCGACCAATGACGGACGTCTCATCGTCGCGGTTTGTT
>Ga0066842_10000370_pt1 | contig 11781 bp, 8 predicted proteins | sample ETNtaG_19_FD_67289 | JGI IMG/M metagenome (GOLD analysis project Ga0066842, IMG submission 67289) | Marine microbial and viral communities from oxygen minimum zone, Eastern Pacific Ocean - ETNP201302PF86A | ecosystem: Environmental > Aquatic > Marine > Oceanic | place: Pacific Ocean: Eastern...
GTGAAACTCTCAAGATACCCCTGGAGCTTGTCGGGATAGTTGAGCAGCAGAAAGCGGAACAGCCCCCAGCCCTGGGAATAGATCAACCCCAGCTCCCCGGGCTGCGGATCACGCGGCTTTCTCATCGCGACGAAATCTTTCAGCGGCAGGGTCTTGCCGCGCTCAAGAAGCTTGAGCAGGCCCCGCCTCCTCGGGCTCAGGTTCTTCGAATAGGGACCGAAGGGCTTGCCCGCGTCCTGCATCTCGAAGTTGGCAGCCAGGCCCTCAACGACCCAGGGAGGATAGCGTCCCCCTCTCTTGTGCAGGCCGAGGTTGAAGGCCAGCTGGTGAGCTCCCTCGTGCGCCGCCTTGCTCATATTAACAAGGTCGGACGAACGCGAACTTGGTCCGGAGCGGGACCGCTGCCGGGTTCGATCATCGAAGAATGTGATGCGATTGGTGCGCCCGGAATAGACCCCGCCGCCACCCCGGGGAGGACCGGAACGGCCGCTCTGCGATCGCTTGCGCTCCATGTACTCACGAAAGTCCTTCTCATCGCCGATGAGTACCCCCACCAGGTCCTCCTCGAGCTTATTGAGCTTGAAGCCGGCCTTCTCAAAGGTCGCCACGAAGGTGTCATGCGTGCGCTCGAGCATCTCCCCGCAGGCCTTCACCCACTTGAGATCGGCCTTGTAGACGAGAATCCAGTGCCGGGTGGTGAAGATCTTGTAGTCGGCGCCGAACTCCTCGAGCAGCTCGGCGCTCTTCTCGCGGCGAGCGGACTTATCCTGGGCCTCCGCTGGAGAGCAGAGCACCAGGGCTGCAAAGAGTACAGCGAGGGCGGCTTTCATTTCTTTTTGCTGCCGGTTGTTGTTTTCCCGCTGGAAGCCTTGGCCGGGTCCGATGACACAAAGACCTCCGCGGTGCCGCCGCTCCAATTGTTCGTCTGGAAAGGCGACGCCGGCAGCAGCGCCTTGTTGACCAGGTTGGGATTGGCGAGCTTATGCCAGCCGAAGCGGACCTGGGTCGGAGACTTGACCTCCGGCGAGCTCACCACCACGGTCTCTTTGTCAACCAGGGCTGTCGCCGGGTAAAACTGACCGTCACTGCCTGCAATCTGGAACTCACTCAGGGGCTTTCCATCGCGAGAGCCCAGCCTTCCCGCGGTGTGGGCGAAATGAATCCGGATCCTGTTTTCCTCAATCTCCATCGATTTGTACAGCGGCCCGGAGAAGACGACCTTCTTCTTGCCATAGGTCCGCGCGAGCGCCCAGAGGGCAAGCCGGCGTCCGACCTCGAGCTTCAACTGGGGATGGATGTCCCCCAGGTTGTCGACCAGGTCGGTGGTAACCGCCATGCCGGTATCCGGGATTGACAGGCTCTTGGTCTGTCCCTCCCAGAGCGCCGGAAGCTGCCCGGCGCCGTAACCGGACCAGGGAGCGATCTGAACATAGTAAAAAGGCAGGGGCTGCTTCCACACCCTGCGCCAGCCCTCGACCAGATTTTTCTTCAGGTCGTGGTAGCCCACGCCGTTACCGACATTCGACTCACCCTGATACCAGATAGCGCCCGTGATGGCGAAGGGGACGATCGGGGCGATCATGCCGTTGTACATCCCGCCGCCGGCGGTGCTGCCGGGGTTCACCGTCCAGGGCTCGATGCGGGAGCCGCCCCAGGAGCTGGCGATCAGGCCGATCGGCACCTTGAGATCGGTCTGCAGCTTCAGGCCGAAATAATAGAGCACCGCTGAAAAATGCACCACGGACTGGGGGGTGCAGACCTGCCAGGAGGCGTTCACGTTCTTGTCGGGAGCGCCCTTCTGCACCTTTGGAATGTGAAAGAGGCGAATTCCCGGATGCTTCGCCGAACGAATCATATCGCCGCCTTTTCGCGTCGCCCTCACGGGCCACTCCATATTCGACTGGCCGGAGCCGACCCAGACATCGCCGATGAGTATGTTCTGCAGGACGATGCTGCTGTTCTTCGCCTTGATCTCCAGCTGCTTGCCCCGTTTCTTGGAGGCCTTGAGTTTCTTGAGGGTAACGCGCCAGTTGCCCTGGTCGTCCGCCTTGACAGTTTTCTTCGTGCTGCCAAAACGCACCGTGACCTCTTCGCCCGGCTCGGCCCAGCCCCAGATCGGCACCGGCACGTCGCGCTGGAGCACCATGTTGCTGCCGAAGACGCTGGGCAGCTTGACGTCAGCTCGCGCGGGCGAGTAAACCGAGAAAACAAGGGAAGCCATCAACGCTGCAAGCAATACTCGGGTATTCATCCTGTACCTTTCTCTCTTGGTTTCAGCTCCAGGCGAAGCGACAGGGCCGCCGCGGCTGGCTATCGTAGCCCGGGAAGACTCGCATACCAAGCCCTCCCGGGAAGATGCCCCTCCGAAAAACTCGCAAATAAGGCGGTTTCAGAGAGGCTGGACACATAAACCTGTACAAGTGGCGGCGCGGGTTTTAGATTATTAGCAGCGAGGCAAGCCGCCGGGAGATCCGGCACCGCCTGCCGCACATCGAGAGAACAGAACGCGCTTCGCTGTCTGCTCCGCGAGGCTCTTGGAGAATCCGGATGCTCAACCTCACAGATACGAGTGTTCACAAAAGCTGCGCCGGGATCAGCCGCAGAGAGGTGCTCCGCATCGGAGCGCTCGGGCTCGGCGGGCTGACCCTTCCCGATCTGCTGAGGGCGAGAGAAGAAGTCGCCGCCGCGGGCGGCGCGGTCCGGGACGTCTCCGTCGTCCTGCTCTTTCTCCAGGGTGGACCATCTCATATCGAGTGCTTCGATCCGAAAATGGACGCTCCCTCAGAGATCCGCTCGACAACGGGAGAGGTACCCACGAAGCTGCCCGGCATCACCTTTGGAGGTACCTTCTCTAAGATGGGCCAGATGGCAGACAAGCTGGCAATTGTCCGCTCCTACCAGTCGAAAAACGGGGGGCACACCTACCAGGACGTGGTGAGCGCGCGCAATTCTCTGAAGGCCAGCATGAGCGCCCTCTACGCGAGGGCCGCCGGGACCAGCAACCCCAACACCGGGCTGCCATCGAACACCCTCATCCTGCCCGAGGCGATCAAGCAGGGTCTCAAGCTCCGCGGCAACTTTGAAAAGAACGCCCTACCCGGTCTCACAGCCGGCGGCTCCCTCGGCGGCAGCTACGAGGCCTTCAACCCGGTTGGCGGCGGCGCCGCCAAGGACAACATGGAGCTCCAACTGCCCCAGTCCCGTTTCGCGAACCGCCGCAACCTGCTGTCGTCTCTTGACGGCTGGCGCAGAAACGTCGAGGACAGCGGCCGACTCGGCGTCGTCGATCGCTACCGCCAGCAGGCCTACGACATCCTTCTTCGCGGCGTCGGCGACGCCTTCGATCTGTCGAAGGAAGACCCGAAGACCATCGCGCGCTACGACACCACCGGGCTCTTCGACATGAAGGTGCTCAACCGCTACAACGACATGTACCGCTCCTCGAACCTGCTGGGCCACCAGATGCTCATGGCGCGCAGGCTCTGCGAGTCCGGCTGCGGCTTCGTGACCGTGGCCGACGCGGGCTGGGATATGCACGGAAACCAGAACAGCCTCCCCCGCCTCTCCGGCATGGAGCCGCTTGGTAACCAGGTCGACCACGCGGTTTCCGCTTTCCTCGAAGACGTCGAAGAGCGCGGCCTGAGCGACAAGATCCTGCTGGTGATCACCGGCGAGATGGGCCGCTCGCCCAAGATCAACGGCCGGGGTGGACGCGACCACTACGGCAACATGACCTCGCTGGTCTTCGCCGGCGGCGGCCTGAACATGGGGCAGGTCATCGGCCGATCCGACCGCCAGTGCGCCCACCCGGCGACCGAGGCCTACGACCCGAAGAACCTCCTCGCCACCGTCATGCACACCCTCTTCGACACCACCGCGATGCGCCTTCGCACCGACATCCCCTCCACCGTCAGCGAGCTCATCACCGACGGCCACCCCATCCCCGGCCTGCTCTGAAACGGCGGCCACGGGGCTGCTGGAAAACGGGTACAAGCCCACTGCAAGTTGAAGTTGCCGCGCCGCTACAAGGTCGTCATCAGTTCTCACCAGCGAGTGAATACGGATTCGATGCCCCCCGCCGCCAATTTGCGTATTGTCAGCCTTCTCGCTCCGTGATTAGTATGGGAACACAATAAATACCAAGGAGGTCCCTGGCATGAGCAGTGAAAAGGCTGGCAGAGTCATCGTCACCTACGCGCGCGGCTGGCAGTCGCTCGCCGTCACCCGCAGCCTCGGACGCCGCGGCGTCGAGGTCATCACCGCCGACGAGGTCGCCATGACGCCGGCCTCTTTCTCGAAATACTCAACGGCGAGCTTCACCTACCCGGACTGCTCGAAGAACCCAGATGAGTTCCTCGACCAGCTCGAGAGCGAGATCATCAAGCACAAGCCCGATGATCCCGACACGCCCTACGTGCTCATGCCGATCCACAAGGAGACCTACCTCATCGCGAAGCACCGTGAGCGCTTCGAGGCCCATATCCGGGTGCCTGTTCCCTCGATCGAGCTGATCGAGGAGGTACACAATAAGGGAACCCTCGCCGCCTACGCCCAGGACAACGGCCTCTGCGCTCCGCCGACGATCTTCCCGGCGAGCATCGAAGAGCTCGAGAGCCGGGCTGATGAGATCGCCCTGCCGGCCTTCGTCAAGCTGCGGGAGTCGGCCGCCGGCGTCGGTATCGCCAAGGTCGACACGCGCGAGGAGCTCATCACCTACTTCAAGAGCCTGGTCGAAGACTACGGCCTCGCCCCGGAGGACTACCCCATCGTCCAGCAGGGCGTGCCCGGCGACGACTATTGCGTCACCACGCTCTTTGACCGGGGCCAGCTCATCGCCTGCATGACCTACCGCAACATCCGCCAGTTCCCCGCCGACAAGGGAGCCGGCGTGGTGCGCGAGACCGTCAAGGCCGAGAAGATGGAGTCGGTGTGCGAGGCCCTGCTCGGCCCGAAGGGCTGGCACGGCGTCGCCGAGATCGACTTCCGCTGGACCGGCGACCTCGATGAAGACCCCTGGCTCATCGAGGTCAACCCGCGCTTCTGGGGCGGACTGACCCAGGCCGTCGAGTCCGGCTGGGATTACCCCTGGCTCCTCTACCGCCTCGCGGTCGATGGCAAGGTCGACCCGCCTGACGAGGTGAGCTACGACGTCAAGACCGAGGCGCCGCTCGTCGGTCTCCTCGCCACCCTGCAGGAGATCTCGAAGAGCTCCACCCACAGCGACAACCTGAAGGAGGTCTGGAAGGGCGCGCGAGAGGAGTTCAGCGAGGGCTCCAAACGCGAGGGGCTGAGCCAGCTCTTCGGCGGACTCAAGGACTTCGTCGACGTCAAGGGACGCTCCGAAACGGTGCAGCAGCTCTTCAAGGTGCACAAGAACACCGTCAACGACCTCTTCTCATCCGATGACCCCAGGCCGATGCTCGGAGCGCTCTATCCTCTCGTCGTCTTCCTCAAGCACGGCAAGATCAACATGGAGCTGCTGACCTCCGAAAGCGGACCGCCGAAGGCGGCAGAAGAGAGCGACGAGGATTCATGAGCGAAGGCGAGAGCTCCCCTCCCCGCCGGAAGCGGCGGTTCCTGCTGCTGGCCTTCATCCTGCTGACGGCCTGCGTTGCCTCCTACCTCATCTTCTGGGGAGGACTGCGCCTGTGGAACGCCTCGCTCCCCGAGGACGCCCCGCGGATCGCCATGACTCCCGACGATGGCTGGATCGCGAGGCTGGGATTCACCGCGCTGACCTACGACCAGATCTTCAGCCGCGCGGGCGGCCGGCTTGTGAAGCTGGAGGTTCCCGCTGAGGCCGGAGCCCTCAAACCGGCCGAGGTCAGGAAGGAGCTCGCCGGCATGGAGGCCCTGCTGCTGTCCGGCGGAGGCGATGTCGACCCCGAGCTCTACGGAGGCGATCCGGGAACGGCTGAACTCGTCAACCGCGGGCGTGACGACTTCGAGCTCGCCCTGATCCGGGAGGCTCGCGCGATGAAGCTACCTATCCTGGGAATCTGTCGAGGAGCGCAGATCCTCAACGTAGCCTTCGGCGGCGGACTTGTCGACCTTGACGACAACCGGGAACTGAGAGAGATCCACTTCAGCGCCAGGGGACACCCGGTCGAGATCGAGAAGGGAAGCCTGCTGTCAAAGCTCATGCGCGCTGGAAAAGTCGAGAACGTAACGAGCTACCACCGCCAGGCCGTGGGACGCCTCGGCGAGGGCGTGCGAGCGGTGGCCCGCTCACCGGAAGGGACCATCGAAGCCATCGAGATCTCGGAGATCGAAAACGAATGGACCATCGCCGTCCAATGGCACCCGGAGATGACGGTGAGCGACGAATTGCAGTTCGGTCTCGTCAAGGCCTTCGTCGAGGAGGCCCGGCGGCGGAGGCCGGCCGGGACCATCGAAGGCTCCCGGTAATCGATGAACACTCTGCCTGGGACCATCTGTCCTCCAGGCAGGAATCGAGATGGGGAAAAAAGCCCCCGGCCGTAGCCGGGGGCCCCCCGCTTCTGAAATCCTCCGGGCGAGCGAACGCTCCCCGGAGAACCGCGCCAGGAGGCGCTCAAGAAATCAATTGCAGGATTCTGACGAGGTCTCACAGCCGAGACTCGCCCCTCCGGTCATGACGCCGCAATCCGGGTAGGGTGCCGGGAGCGCCGGACCTCCTGCGAAGAGGTGGGTCAATGTAAAGATCGAATCGGTAATGTTGAGCTGCCCATCATCGTTGGAATCCATCGACTCCATGCAGCCGGCCGCCGGACCGCCGGCGAACTGGTGGGTCAGGCTGAAGATCGGGTCGGAGAGATCGACGTTGCCATCACCGTTATCGTCACCGCGAATGAACATCTCGGCAGCCGGCTCCTTGCCGCCGCCGGGCTCCTCGCCGCCGCACTCCACCGGGCGGTAGATCACGTGCATGACCCAGTCACCGGTCAAGCCGAGGGCGCAGGCATCGCTCCAGCCGCCGGGGATCGCCTTGACGACGTTCTTGCCGGGCTGGCAGCCATCTCCATCGTGAACCATCGACGCCGCGGTCAACATCTCCGCGTTCGTGTCCATGAACTCCATGGTCACCGTGAAGGGACCGGACTCGATCCGGACCCCGCCCTGCTCCTCGAGATTGAACTCGTTGACGAAGCCATCGATGAAGGCGGGCCCCTCGAGGCTCGCCAGGCGCGCGCCCGGATTCGGCAGCCCGTTCTCATAGACGTGCAGCGCCGACTGGATCGTATTGGGCGTATCCCCGAGCACCGAACCCCAGGCCACGCCGATCCGGATGATCTCGATCGGGTAGTCCTCAGCCGGCACATCGAGCACCACGCCGGCCTCCTCCCCCTCCACGAAGCAGGGGCACATGACCGTACCTGCCCCCTCCGTATTGCTCAGGGGAAACTGGTCCTCGCACTGGCTCCAGGCCTGCCCGGCCGCCAGCAGACTGCAAAAACTCACCACAAAACGGATACAGGTTCTCTGTATCATCTTTCCTGCCCTCCCAACAACATGGGCCAGGCGGCGCGGGGGTGCCATCCCTTAAAGCCCACTTATCTGCCCGACGGGTCAGCCGGAAACTTACATGCCCCTATCCGGCTCCCACAAACATCAATGCTAAGGATGGTTTTTCTGAGCGTCAAGAACTGAAAACCCCGAAGAAATCAACTTTCTCGCCCCGGGCTAAAGCGGCTGTTTTGACGTGAAGAACACCTTGCCAGCAGGCATCTGAGAAGGTTGAATAAATGCAGAACCTGGCAGGGACCCGGCTGGTCCCTCAACGGGCAGAAGCATTAAAATCGGGGGTTGGGACCGGGGATAACCATGAGATCTTTTCTACTTACAGCGGCGGTACTGTTTTCCCTGGGCTCGCTGGCCACGCCGGCCAACGCGCAACAGGGGGGCAAACGCATCGTTGCCTACTACACGGCCTGGAGCATCTACGCCCGCAATTTCTTCGTCACCGACATCCAGGCGGAGAAGCTGACCCACATCAATTACGCCTTCGCCAACATCTCCGCCGCCGGCGACGTCGTTCTCGGCGATCGCTGGGCTGACATTGAGAAGAGCTACCCGGGCGACTCCTGGGATGACCCGCTGCGGGGCAACTTCAACGCGCTGCTCAACCTCAAAGAACGTCATCCGCATGTCAAGACGCTGATCTCTGTCGGCGGCTGGACCTGGTCCGGCCGGTTCTCCGACATCTCCCTGACCGAGGCGACGAGGAGCCGCTTCGCAGCCTCCTGCATCGACTTCATGACCCGCTACGGATTCGACGGCATCGACATCGACTGGGAGTACCCCGTCGGCGGCGGCCTGGCCTCGAACCGCACCCGCGAAGAGGACCGGGAGAACTTCACCCTGCTCCTGGCCGAGCTGCGCCGACAAATTGACGCGCGCGGCATCGCAGATGAACGCTCCTACCTGCTCACGATCGCGGCCCCGGCCGGGTCAGGAATCTACGCCAACATCGAGCTCGGCCGGATCCACCCGCTGCTCGACTGGATCAACCTGATGAGCTACGACTTCAACGGCGGCTGGAGCGACCAGACAGGTCTCAACGCCGGCCTCTTCGCCGCGACGGAAAACGAGAACAAGATCCCCGGCCTCAACGCCGCCGACGCTCTCCAGGCCTATCTCGCGGCCGGGGTGCCCCCGGTGAAGCTCCAGATGGGCGTTCCCTTCTACGGCCGCGGCTGGCGCGGCGTCGCCAACGTCAACAACGGCCTTCACCAGGCCCATCGGGGCGTGTCCAGCGGCACCTGGGAAAACGGCGTCCTGGATTACTCGGATCTCGTAGACAACTACCTGCCGACCTACACGCGCCACTGGCACGAGGAGGCGAAGGTGCCCTGGCTCTACAATCCGGACACCGGGATCATGATCAGCTACGACGACCCCGAGTCCCTCGCCCTGAAGGTCGACTACGTCAACGAGCAGCGCCTCGGCGGCGTCATGCTCTGGGATCTCAGCTCCGACGATGAGGCGGGCTCACTGCTGAGCGTACTGCACAACGGACTTCGTCAACCTCCCGCCGGCCGCTTCATCCGCGGAGACTGCAACACCGACGCGGTGATTGACCTGACCGACGCGGTCTACCTCCTGAACTACAATTTCACCGGCGGCCCGGCCCCCGCCTGCATCGCCGCCTGCGATGCCGATGGAGATGGCTCAGTCAGCGGCCAGGTGACCGACGCGCTCTACCTGCTGAGCTTCAGCTTCCTCGGCGGAGCGCCGCCCCCGGCTCCCTTCCCCGTCTGCGGAGCCTTCGCCCGTCCTTCGGACGAAACGCTCGGCTGCGTCGAGACGGTCAAGGACTGCAGGAACTGAGATTTCGAGCCTTTTCACCTGCCATAGAACCCATCCCAAGGTGAAGAATTTGACCTCCGTCCGGGCTGCAGATATCATGCTCTGGAGAAAAGAAGTGACTCCTTGAAAGCCGGGAGGGATAGATGTTTTCGATTTCTGAATCCACGCCGTACGGCCGCCGCGATTTTCTGAAGATTGGAAGCCTGGCGCTTGGAGGTCTCGGTCTCTCTAACCTCGCCACCGGCGCCGCCACGAGCCTGCGGAAGAAATCCGTCGTCCTCCTCTTCCTGCAGGGCGGACCGCCCCAGATCGAGACCTTCGACCCCAAGCCCGATGGCCAGTCCGAGATTCGCAGCGTCACAGGCAAGGTGAAGACCTCCCTGCCCGGCGTCTACTTCGGCGGCGGCCTGCCGAAGATGGCCAGCCTGGCCCACAAGATGGCTGTCGTGCGTTCCTTCAAAATCGGCGCCGCCGGCGGCTCGCACGAAAACGGCTACACCGCCCTGCTCAACGGCCTCAAGAACCCCTTCGACGCCACCATGGGTTCACTGTACTCACGCGCCGCGGGGAGCCTCAACCCTGACACCGGCATACCGACCAACTCGATCATCCTGCCCGAAACGATTGATCCTGGCATCAAGCTGGGCACCCCCAGCGGCGCCTTCACCTACAACCAGACGCGGCGCTACTTCTGCACCCCGGGCAAGCTCGGCTCCGAGTACCAGCCCTTCGACCCCGCCGGCGGAGGACAGCTGATGGAAAACCTCAAGCTCAGCGTCCCCAGGGAACGCTTCGATGACCGCCGCGAGCTGCTGTCGAAGATCAGCCGCCTGCGCCGCGAGTTCGAAAAGCTGCCCGGCCTGAAAGGCGCCAGCGCCGCTCAGCAGCAGGCCTACGATGTCCTCTTTCGGGGCATCTCAGAAGCCTTCGATCTCTCAAAAGAAGACCCGAAGGTCCTCGATCAATACGACACCAGCAAGCTCGTCCCGATGAAAAAAATCCGCCGAGGCGGCCCCTGGTACAGGAACAACTTCAACCGCACGACCAACCTGCTCGGCAAGCAGATGCTGCTCGCCCGCAGGCTCTGCGAAGCCGGCTGCGGCTTTGTTACCGTCGTCGACAGCTGCTGGGACTTCCACAACGATGGCAACAACCCACCCGTCAAGATGGGCATGGACGCGCTCAGCCCCCAGCTCGACCACGCGGTCGCCGCCTTCCTCGAGGACGTGGAGAGCCGCGGCCTCAGCGATGAGATCCTCCTGGTGATCACCTCCGAGATGGGGCGAACTCCCAAGAAGCAAAAGGGCGGTGGCAGCGGCCATTGGGGCAACCTCGCGCCCCTGGTGCTCGCCGGCGGAGGACTCCAGATGGGACAGGTGATCGGACGCTCGGACCGTATCGGCGGAAATCCCTCATCCACCCCCTACTCCCCGCGGCATCTCATGGCGACAATCCTCCAGACCCTCTTCGATGTCGGCGAAACCCGCCTGCGAACCGACCTGCCGGCCGAGTTGAGCCAGCTCATCACCGATGGAGAGCCCATCCGCGAGCTCTTCTGAGCTCTTCCCCGAAAACAAACAGGAATCACTGATGAAAAAAATCATCATCGCGGGCTTCATCGGCGGAATCGTTAATTTCATGACTGCTGGTCTGCTCCAGCAAACGTCGCTCCACACCACCAAGGTCTCAAGTTTCAAGGACGAAAAAGCGGTTGCCTCGGTCCTTGGTGAAAACTCTCCTGAGCCGGGCTTCTATATGCTCCCGTATCCCGACACCAGCGGGCTTTCCGATGAAGAGGCTGCAAAGGCCAAGCAGGCTGCGATCGAAGCAATCCCCAAGGGAATGTTCGTCACCGCGGCGATCAGACCCGATGGAGGCAGGCCAATGAATGAGAGCCTCATTCTGCAATTCATCACCTGTTGCCTGTGTTCTATTGCGCTGGCGGCACTGCTGTGTGCAATGGGCAGGAAAAGCTTCGGGCGGCGCCTAGGCGTCACGCTCACCCTCGCACTCTTCGGCTTCGCCGCATTCATCCTGCCCTCCTGGACCTGGTATGGCTACCCCGGGGCCTTCATCCTGGTTGAGCTTGTCGATGCTGTTGTCCTCTGGGGCGTGACAGGCTCGGTGATCGCCCTGCTCTTCAGGCGTTTCGAGGGTGGCTGAAAGCTATTCGACAAGGGACCGGTCGGTTCCGAAGAAAACGCCGCCTCAACCCGGTAAAGCGAAGAAAAGATGACCAGGCTTTCGATCTTTTTTCTGGCTGTAGTTTCGCTGTCGGCCAATCCTGGCCGTTGCCGGGCCGACGATCCCGGACTGAAAAAGATCAACCTCTTCGAGGCCGGCATGCATGGCTACAGACACTACCGGATCCCGGGAGTCATCGTCTCGCCGAAGGGAACCATCATCGTGTTCTGCGAGGCACGAAGCGGCGGCGACTGGAGCACCATCGATATCCGCATGCGCAGGAGCCTCGATAGAGGAAAAACCTGGGAG
>Ga0066842_10000381_pt1 | contig 11514 bp, 6 predicted proteins | sample ETNtaG_19_FD_67289 | JGI IMG/M metagenome (GOLD analysis project Ga0066842, IMG submission 67289) | Marine microbial and viral communities from oxygen minimum zone, Eastern Pacific Ocean - ETNP201302PF86A | ecosystem: Environmental > Aquatic > Marine > Oceanic | place: Pacific Ocean: Eastern...
CCCTGGTAGCGATAGGTCAGCTTCCTGTGGTCGAAACCGACAAGGTGGAGGATCGTCGCGTTGAGATCGTGGATGTGCATGGTTCCCGGGGTCCACTTATCCTTGGTAGGTTGCGGCCTCAGGGTGTTTCCATCCGTGTCGACAATATTGTAGGCGTAATCATCGGTCTGGCCATAGGTGATCCCCGGCTTGATTCCACCCCCGGCCATCCACACGGTGAAACACCGCGGGTGGTGGTCGCGTCCGTAGTTCTTACGCGACAGACCGCCCTGGCAATAGGCCGTCCGGCCGAATTCGCCGCCCCAGACAACCAGGGTGTCTTCGAGCATGCCGCGCTGCTTGAGATCCTTGATGAGGGCCGCTGAGCCCTGGTCGATATCCTTGCATTGTGATTCATGCTCCCGGGGCAGGGAACCGTGGGCATCCCAGCCGCGATGGAATATCTGGATATTGCGAACTCCACGCTCGGCGAGGCGCCGGGCGTTGAGACAACAGGCGGCGAAGGAGCCGGGCTTGCGGGCCTCTTCACCGTAGAGCTTGAAGGTGTTGGCGCCCTCTTTAGAGAGGTCCATCAGCTCGGGGATGGAGGCCTGCATGCGATAGGCCATCTCGTGCTGTCTAATTCGCGCAAGGATTTCCGGGTCACCGAATTTTTCATGCTGCTGCTGGTTCAGGGCCGCCAGCGTGTCGAGCTGAACTCGACGGTCCTTCCGGTTGACGCCCTTGGGATTGCTGAGGTAGAGAACTGGGTCGCCCTGGCTGCGCAGGAGGATGCCCTGGTGATCCGAGGGCATGAAGCCGGTTCCCCAGAGCCGGCTGAAGAGGCTCTGCTCGGGGAAGCGGCTGCGGGCGTGCATGACCACGTAGCTCGGCAGGTTCTCGTTCATGGTCCCGAGTCCGTAGCTCAGCCAGGCGCCGAGGCTCGGCCGTCCGGGTACCTGGCTGCCTGTCTGGATGTAGGTGATGGCGGGATCGTGGTTGATGGCTTCGGTGAAGGTGCTGTGTACAACGCAGAGCTCCTTCGCGACCTTCGCGGTGTGAGGCAGCAGCTCACTGATCCAAACCCCGCGATCATTGTTCTCGTATTTAGTGAACTTGTATTTGCTGGGGGCCACCGGGTGGGTCTTCTGGCCCGCCGTCATTCCCGTGAGCCTCTGTCCGTCACGAACCTCACTGGGCAACTGCTTGCCGTACATTTCCTGCATCTTGGGCTTGTAGTCCCAGAGGTCGTGGTGGCTCGGGCCGCCGCTCATGAACAGGTAGATGACGCGCTTCGCCTTTGGCTTGTGGTGGGGTCCGGTGGGTTTGCCTTCAGCGGAGAGCTCGGGTCCGAGCAGGTTCGCCATCGCCGCGGTGCCGAGGCCGAGGGCTGTGCGGCCAAACAGCTGTCGCCGGGTCAACATCAGGTCGTATTCACGCTGGGGATTCGGGTTGATCATGGGTTCTCTCTGTAAATTGCTCATGCATTCAATAGAGGAGGATGGCCAGGTCACTTGCCAGGAGGGTGATGACGACCTGGGTCCAGGCCGCGTGCTCGGCGGGGTTGAGTTTCTCATCCCGCGCAGCCTCTCCCATCGAGAGCAGGGCTATCGCGTCCTTTTCAGCTTCCTTGTATCTGTTTCGCATCGCATCCAGCAGCCCCTGGCAGGCCTGGCGCTCGTTGTCATTCGCCTTGCGGCAGGCCAGCAGGGTAAAGAGCAGATCGAGGCGTCCCCTGTCCTCACCTGCTTCCTTGAGGATGCGCTCAGCCAGCTTTCGGCCCATCTCCACTCGCTGGGTCTCGTTGAAAAGTCCGAGCGATTGCAGCGACGTATTGGTGCGCGAGCGTTTCACGCAGCTTGACTCGCGGCTTGGAGCGTCAAAGAGGGTCATCATCGGGTGGGGGCTGGTTCGCTTCCAGTAGACGTAGAGACTGCGCCGGTAGAGCTTTTCGCCCTTGTCGGCGACGTACTTCTTCGTATTGCTGGCCGGGTGCATCAGGGCGCTCCACAGGCCGGCGGGCTGGTATGGCTTGATACCTTCTCCACCCATTTCAGGGGCCAGGAGTTGGCTGGACCAGAGGGCGATGTCGCGCAGCACCTCGGCATCAAGGCGGTGGCTGGGGCCCCTTGCGAACAGCCTGTTTTCCGGATCCGAGAGATCTTTTCGGCGGGTTGATTGCTGGCGGAAGGCCCGGCTGGTGACCATCAGGCGAAGCATGTGCTTCAGGTCCCAGTCGTTGTCCTGTAATTCGACAGCCATCCAGTCAAGCAGTTTCGGGTGGGTGGGTTGCTGCCCTTGCAGGCCGAAATCCTCAGGCGTACGAACGATTCCATCACCGAAGACGCGCTGCCAGACCCGGTTGACCAGTACTCTTGAAACCAGCGGATGGTCGCGGGAGGTCAGCCAGCGCGCGAGTCCAAGTCGGTTTCGGGGCGCCTTTTCAGGGAAGGTTCCCATGACCGAGAGGGTATCGGGCTGCAGCGGCTCGCCAACAGGCTGGTTGTATTCTCCTCTATGCAGCATCCTGGTAACCCGGGGTTTGCCGAGATCCTTCGCCACGAGGGTCGTGGTGAAACTTCCCGAGGACTTCCCCATGGCATCTGCTATTTTCTTTGCCTCGTCTTTTTCCGGGGCTGCCCCGGCGTTCGCCAGCAGCAGGAGACGATCCTTCAGCGAGCCGTTCTTCCATTTGTTGGCATCCTTCGCATCGAGTGCCGCGGCGGTCTCCTTCTTGAGCCCGGCCAGGAGCTTTTCCCCAGCGGCGTTCAGGCTGTTCCATACGATCCAGGCTTGCTGGCTCGCCGGCGCCTTGATGACCGGCGCGTAGGTATAGGAGTTCCCATCCATGGATTTTTCAGCGGTCGAGTTGAAGAAGGCCAGGAGCTGGTAGTACTCCTGCTGAGGGATTGGGTCATATTTGTGGGTGTGACACCTGGCGCAGGTAAGGGTCATGCCGAGCAGGACCGTGCCGAGGGTTTCGGTTCGATCGAAGTTGTTCTTGGCCTGGAATTCCAGCGGAATGGCGCCGCCCTCGGCGGTGGTGGGGTTCATGCGAACAAAGCCGGTGGCCACACGCTGCTGCAAGGTTGGATTGGGCAGGAGATCACCGGCGAGCTGCCAGGAGATGAACTTGTCCATACGCAGGTTGGAGTTGAAGGCGTAGACGACCCAGTCCCGGTAGGGGTAGATGCCGCGCTTGTTGTCCAAATGCAGGCCATGGGTGTCGCCGTAGCGAACGGCATCAAGCCAGTACCGCGCCTGGTGCTCTCCATAGCGTGGGCTCGCCAGCAGTTGGTCTACCAGCTTCCCGTAGGCGCCGGCGCTCGAATCGGCAAGGAACTGCTTGAGCAGCTCCGGTTCCGGAGGCAGGCCGGTCAGGACCAGGGCCGCGCGGCGGGCGAGTGTGGCCCGATCGGTTTCCGGAGCGAATCCAAGCTTCTTTGACTGCAGGCGGGCGAGGATGAAGGCGTCGAGCTCGTTTCCCGCGGCCGGCTTTTTTGCCGTGGGCTTTTCTTTTCGGGGAGGAATGAATGCCCAGTGCCTGGCGTATTTGCCCCCCTGGCGCGCCCAGCGGCTGATGATGCTTCTCTCCTGTTCTGTGAGCTGCTTTTCAGCCTTCTTCGGAGGCATTGGCTTCCTGGCGGAGTGAAGTCGGACCAGGATCTCGCTCTTGGCGGGATTTTTGGGGTTGATCGCCTGGTAGTCCCCGAGATCCTTCGTTGCTCCGGCGTAGGAATCGAGGCGCAGGAGATCCTTTTTCCTCGAGTCGGGGCCGTGACAGACGAAGCATTTATTGGAGAGGATCGGAAGAACTTCACGGGCGAAATCTACCGGCGCGCCGACTTTCTCTTCGGCAAAGAGTGATCCCTGGCTGGAGCATGTAAGCAGGACGATGGTGGTCAACAAGGATGTCATTTTCATGCGTATTACCTTACTTCAAGCAGGGCGGGGCCTCGATGGTTTTCAGGGACAGTCTATTTGGGTAATTCTCCGTCACCCGTAGCTTCTCCCTTCAGTACCCAGGCGAGGTTGAATCGCGCCACTGTCGAGCCGCCCTTGGGGCCGCCTTCGAAGTGGAGGTAGGCCCAGCCCTCGGATTTCGTCCCGGGGCGTCCGGAGGTGAGCGCCGAGTAGCCGTGGCTGCCGGCGTATAACAGCCGCTTCACCGGCCAGGTCTTGCCGCCGTCGAGGCTCGCCCAGATCGTGCCGAGCTTGCGGCCACCCGGGCTGTCGCAGTTGGAATAGAGCAGGATGTCACGGCCCTTGACGGCCAGGCGGGTCAGGCCTCCCATGCAGCCGTAGTTCGTATTCTGCGGCCCATCGGGAAGCACCTCGCAGATCTGGAGGTTTTTCCAGGTCTTGCCGCCATCAGCGCTGGTCGCTGTCCATCTCCGCCGGGGGTTCTCACCTTCAGGAGCCCAGTGGCGCCGCGAGTTGTAGTAGACCGTTCCATCTGCAAGTTCGGCCAGGGTCGCCTCCCCGGTGCCGTTGGCGGGGAAGGGATCACTGGTATTCCAGGTCTTGCCGCCATCATCTGAGTAGATAGCGTTGGTGTAGTGCTCGGGCCATTTGCTGCGATGGTTGCGGCCGGCGTAGAAGCGAGAGGGACGAATCAGGCGGCCCTTGTGCTTGCCGTGGCGAAGCGTGATGCCGTGGTCGTTCATGTGCATCGAGGGCATGTTGCCCTTGGAGTCAGGATTGATCTTCGCTTTGATCTTCTTCCACGATTTTCCATCGTCCTGGCTGCGGTAGACCGACACGGGCGCCGGAGGATGCCTGTCTTCGACGAAGGCGAGGATGTCGCCGGATCCTTCATCCACGACGACTCCTCCGCACTGGAAGCCCGGCTTCTGGATGACGATTTCCTCTCCCCAGGTCTTGCCCCCATCCTCGCTGCGGCGGGCGCGCACGTGGCTGGTACCCCAGGTGGCGATCACGGTTCCCTTCATCGACACAACAATGTTCGGGAATCTTTCTCCCCTGAATACCTGTCCCAGCTCGAGGGACGGCTCTCCGAGGAAGGGCTCCAGCTTGCCTTCGCCTGCCGTGATTCTGCCTGTTGAGACAGCGGTTGCCAGGAGAGCTATGCCGCAGAGCAACGAGAGTTTCATGTTCATCATTGGGTTCCTTTTGTTGAAGGGCGGTTTGTTCAATTCAGGTGACCATTGTGCCTACTACCGTGGCGTATAGTCAATCTCAACCGTCGCGCGGAGAGTCGTGATCTCAGGATGTGTGGGGCCAGCCGAGATAGACGATGTGTCTCGGGCCCTTGTACTTCGGTCTGTGATACTCGACCCGGAAGCCGCAGGCCCCCATCAGCTTCTCGAAGCTCTTGACCGGCCCCTCGGACCAGACGGCCATGCAGCCGCCCGGGCGCAGAGCCCGCCTTGCGCGGGCGAGAGCCTTGCGGCCGTAGACGAGATCCTCGGTTCCTTCAGGCGGCGGGTAGGGACCCTCGTAGAGATCGAGGACCAGGGCGTCGAACTTACCGTCATCTCCGGCGTCGGCGGCGCGTGAGATGAGGATGCTGACATCGAGTATCTCCAGCTTGACCCGGGGATCATCGAGCGCGTTTTTTGAGAGCTCGGCGATCGGGCCTCGGCACCACCTGGCGACGATGGGATTGAGCTCCGCGGTGACGACCTCCGCATCCGCAGGCAGCAGGTCGAGGGCCGCGCGCAGGGTGTAGCCCATCCCGAGACCGGCGACCAGCACACGGGGGGAGGCCTTCTCCTTCAGCGGGGAGCAGGCAAGGTCCGCGAGGGCCACCTCAGAGCGATGCAGGAAGCTCGACATCAGGGGGCGTCGATCGATGGAGATGATCCAGTGACCGCTTGCCTGGCGGATCAACTCGAGCTTCCCCTCGTCGGTTTCAACGCTGTCGATGATTTCAGATGGTTGGGGCATGAATCGTTTTTCGGGTTGGTTGCCGCATGGGGAGGATAACGAGAGAAGACCGTTTTGCCGCCTGAAAATGAGGATTCTCAGTGAGACGGAGGCACCGTTTTATGCCGGTCTCCTCGTTTATTGCCCGATAATCTGGTACTATGACTCCCTGAATCTGAAAGCTACAGGCTTAGAGAAACAATCCAGGTCATTGCCTACGGCAAGGAGAGATCTTATGAGCAGAGTCAATCGTAGAGGTTTCCTCAAGGGAACTTTGGGCGCGGCAGCGGCCGTCAGCCTGCCCTCGATCGCGGTAGATGGAGCGATCCTCGGAGCGAACGAGCGTCTTCGCATGGCCGTCTGCGGCCTGAACGGCCGGGGCGGGAGCCACATTGGTGGTTTCGGCGGCGACAAGCGCGTTGAGCTTGCCTGGCTGGTCGATCCCGATGAGAACGTGCTGAAGCGTCGGCTGAGAGGCCGGAAGAATTGCCAGGGCAGCGCCAATTTCAGGAAAGCCCTCGCGGATAAGAACGTTGACGCGATCAGTGTCGCGGCGCCGAACCACTGGCACTCCCTGATGACCATCGAGGCGGCCCAGGCCGGCAAGCACTGCTATGTCGAGAAGCCCGCCAGCCACGATGTTTACGAAGGCGCGGTCGCGACCGCAGCCTGGAAAAAGTATAAGGTCGTCATCCAGCACGGCACCCAGCAGCGCAGTGACGCGAGGGTGGCCGGACTCCACGACCTGATCCACAAGGGCAAGTTCGGCAAGCTGAAGATCTCCTACGGCTATTGCTGCAAGCCGCGCGGCGGCATCGGAAAGAACAAGGTTGGGGAGCCGCCCAAGCACCTCGACTGGGATCTCTGGAAAGGTCCGGCCAAGATCAAGGAGTATCACAGCAACTACGTTCATTACAACTGGCACTGGTTCTGGGACACCGGCAACGGAGACCTGAACAACCAGGGGACCCACCAGCTTGACAGGGCGCGCTGGGCGATTGACAAGGACCAGACCCATCCGGTGCGCACCTTCGCGCTCGGCGGCCGGTTCAACAATCAGCAGAACCAGTGGAACAACGACGAGGGAGAGACTCCCAACTCGATGTTCGCGGCAGCTGAATATCCCAACGGACAGTGGGTGTTCTTCAACGTGCGCAATGTCAACTACAAGGGCTATCCGCGCCAGGTGGAGAACGAGTACTACTTCGAGGATGGCGGCAAGATCATCCGCGAGCGGTACTATCCCAAGGGAAGTAACAACGCCGAGAAGATCGATATCCCGGCCGGCAAGGTGACCCCCGGCGGCAACTGGCGCAGCTTTGTGAGTGCCTGTCTCGCCGGAGATCAGATGATGGCCAACGGCAACATGGAAGAGGCGCACTACGGCTGTGTCCTCGGCCATATCATGAACAACTCCTACCGGATCGGTAAGGAGGCTCCCTTCAACGAGAAGGCGGGCAAGTACGGTGACAACAAGGATGTTCACGAGCACTTCATGAAGCTGCACTCGATCATGCGTGACGGCTGTGGAGTTCCCGAGAACAAGGCGAAGTACATTGTAGGCCCCGAGCTGGCCTTCGATCCCAAGACCGAGATGTTCACCGGTGAGAACAGCGAAGAGGCCAACAAGCTTCTGCGCGATCCGAACCGCAAGGGCTTCGAGGTGCCGGACATCGCCAAGGTCTGAGCCTGAGTACTGGACCGGCCGTGAGAGTTTTTACAGCTTCCACGGCCGGTCTTTCTTTTTAGCCCGCGGAAAACAGGCCGTCCCGCATCCTGCAGGGCGGCAGAGCGTTAACCGCGGTGCCTGGAAATTGAACTGGATCATTCATGAGATACCGACCGAGCTGGCGCCTGGCTTCCACCCTGGTGGTTGCGGTTGTTTTCGCTTCATCGCTTGCCTGTAAGGCTGTACCGGCAAAGCAGGCCGCGGCCGAGAGCCCGGAAAAAACGGGGGGAGCGACCGCCTTTCCCGCCGGCGTGGGAAAGATGTACGAGGAACTCTCGAAGGTCATCCGGGCGCGAACGCTGCCGGCCTTTATGCCGATCTTCCATCGTGACTATATCTTCGAGGCCGCCGACGGAAGCGCCCTCGATCGCGGTCCCTGGCGCCGTCGGTGGATGGACCGATTCGAGGAGGCCCGGTATGAGAAGCTGAGCTTCGCGCTCGAGAAGGTGCTGAAGCCGGGAGCGGAGGAGCTTTCGCTCAGGGTGCGGCGTGTGCTCGCCTTCCGGGAGACCGAGGGCGCCGAGCTGCGCGTTCTCGATTCGACCTTTGACGATACCTGGATCAAGACGGAGGCGGGCTGGCAAATGCTCGTGCGCAAGGAGAGCGGAGTCCGCGCGAAAGGGACCATTCCTCCTGACTGGGGAGCGGTGATCGAGAGCCCGCGGATCGCGACCCTGTCTAAAGAGCTCAAGGCGGGGAAGAAGGAAAGCCTTGCGGGTTTCTGGAAGGAATACAAGACCACCGGTGGTCCGCTCATCGAGGCGGTCGAGGGCAAGGACAAGCTCGCGCTGGTGACGACGATCTGGCGGGCCCGCGGCGGCGAGGTCCGGGTGCGGCTGGAAGGAGGCAAGTCGACCCGCTCGGGCTACAAGTCCCTGCGGCGCCTGGGAGAGACCGATCTCTGGTACCGCAGCGAGCGCCTGTCGAAGAAGGCGCGCTATACCTACAGGCTCCACGTCCAGCGGGAGGTGGTCTCGCCCGCCTTTGCCGGGCAGCCGAAGGAGGTCTTCGCGGTAGGCTCTATCGAGACCGATCCGTTCAACTCGAAGGAGGCCGATGAGGCATCCCTCCTCGAGTTGCCGGGAGCCGGGGCTCTTCCTCTACTCGCCGAGGTCAAGGACCGCGACTCCGGCGAACTCGAGCGAATGACGGTGCGCTCAACGATCCTCGATGAGCGCCGCTTTGTCTCAGTCTACACGCCACCCGGCTACGATGACTCCGACGAGGCAGCCGGCTCGAACGCGGTCTTTCTGCTCGACCGCGGCGACTACTCGAGCCGCCGCCTCACGAGAACCGTCCTCGACAACCTCACGGCCGAAAAGACGATCGGGCCTACGGTGGTCTTCATGCTGCACAGCGAGGGATCCAGCAGCTCCGAGCTTGAGACGTCCGACCGTTTCGTGCGCTTCGTTGGTGAAGAACTGGTCGCCTGGGCCGGGGAGAACTTCAAGCTCTCAAAGGATTCCGCCAATTTCATTATCGGCGGCAACGGGGTTGGTGCCTCGATCGCCGCCTTCTGCGCCGCTGAGTATCCAGACACCTTCGGAGGAGTCCTGTGTGAGAGCGGCGATTTCTCCCGCTGCATCTCAGGCGCCGATGGAGGGGGCTCGAGGTGCGTACCCGGTCGCTTCGTAAACAATGACGAGACCAAGCCGCGCTTCTACCTCGTTCTTGGCGATCTCGAAAGCAACGCCCTCGCGGCAAGCAACCGCCACCTGCGTGACGTCCTGCGCGCCGGCGGCTACAGGCCCAAATGGTCCCGCTTCGCCGGCAACCACAACTCCCACACCTGGTGCGCGGCGCTCGCCGCCGGGCTGGAGATTCTTCTGCCGGGTTCCTGAAGACCTCTGCGTCGTCTCAGCTGAGGAGTTCCCTGATGACCTTGCCGCCGAATTGGGAGAGCTGCTTGAAGCGGCCGCCGTGGAGGTAGGTGAGCTTGTTGTCGTCGAGGCCGAGGAGGTGGAGGAGGGTGACGTGCAGGTCGCGGATCGGGTGGACGACGTCGACGGCCTTTTCGCCGATTTCGTCGGTGCTGCCGACCACTGAGCCGGCCTTCACTCCGCCACCTGCGAGGAAGATCGGCATCGCCTGGCTGTTGTGATCGCGTCCGGCGCGCTGGCCGCCGCCGCGGATGCCGTTGTCGGGGGTGCGGCCGAACTCGCCGGTCCAGACGACCAGGGTGTCGTCGAGGAGGCCTCGTTCCTTGAGGTCGCTGATGAGCGCGGCGATGGGCTTGTCGACCGAGCGGATTCTTTCCGAATGCGATTTGCCGATATAGTCGTGTGAGTCCCAGCCGGCGGTGTAGACCTGCACGAAGCGGACGCCGTTTTCAACGAGACGGCGGGCGAGCAGGCAGCGGCGGCCGAAGTCGGCGGTGCGCTGGTCGTCGAGACCGTAGCCTTCCCGCGTGGCGGCCTTTTCTTTTTCGATATCGAGGATCCCCGGCACCTGCATCTGCATACGGAAGGCTAACTCGTAGCTCTCCATGCGGGCGGCGAGCTCATCGTGGGAGGGATGCCTCGCGGCATGGGAGCGGTTGAGGCTCGCCAGCAGATCGAGGTTGCCGCGCTGGTGCTTGCGGGTGATCCCTGCCGGTGGGTGCAGGTCGAGGATGGGCGAGCCCTTCGCTCGCAGGGTGGTGCCCTGGTAGTGCGGCGGCAGGAAGCCGCTCGACCAGTTGGCCGCGCCGCCCTGGGGCGAGGCGACCTCGGGTAAGACCACGAAGCCCGGCAGGTCCTGGTTCTCGGTTCCGAGTCCGTAGCTCACCCAGGAGCCGATCGCCGGATCGCCGCCGAAGCGGTTGCCGGTGTTCATGTGGTAGTTGGCGGTCGGGTGGTTGATCGATTCGCCCTGGCAGCCGAGATAGACGCAGAGCTCGTCGGCGACGCCTCCGAGGTGCCGCCAGTGCTCGCACATGTCGATTCCCGCCTTGCCGGCTTTTTTGAACTGGAAGGGGCTCTTGACGAAGTAGCGCTGCCCCGAACCCATCGCCGAGACGAACTTGTCGGCGCGCTTGAACTTCTTCATGTGCAGTTCGGAGAGCTTTTCCTTCGGATCGAAGGTGTCGATATGGCTCGGGCCGCCGGCCATGTAGAGCAGGATGCAGCGCTTGGCCTTCGCCCCGGGCAGGTGGGGAGTCTTCGGCGCCAGAGGTCCCTTGCCGGCCTCCTCGGCAGCCATCATCGAATGGAAGGCCACGGCTCCCAGTCCGCCTGTTACTCCGTATAGAAAATCACGTCGTTTCATGATCAGTAAATATAAACGAATTCGTTCGAGTTGAAGAGCACCAGGCAGAGATCGGCCAGCGCCCGGGTCGGCGGCTTCACATCCCAGGGCTTCAGGTCAGGGACATAGTTGCCCGCATAGATATCAAGATCTTCCACCCACCAGAATTCGAGCCCGGTCATCTCCTCTACCATCTGGCGGATGACGTATTTCGGTTTTTCTTTCTTCACCGGCCGGATGTCCTCGTGGCTTCTGGTCGCCTGTTCGAGGTGGGCGAGGCAACGTCGGAGCTCAGCGTCCGAGGGCGTTCGCTGGTAGGTGAGCCGAAAGGCGCGGGTGACCTGCGCCCGCAGGTTGCCGGGCAGTTCTTTTTCGATACGCGCGGCGAGGGCGAGCGCCCTGGCGCGAACGATGGGGCTGTTCAGCAGGGTGAAGGCCTGCGGCGCGATGGTGGAAGAGTCGCGCCTTTCGCAGGAGAGGTCCGGCCCGGGCTTATTGAAGACTTCCAGCAGGGGGTCGGCGAGGGTGCGGATGCGCTCAGAGTAGATCGTTCGGCGGTTGCGCTGGCTGGGCAGGGCATCGGCCTGGTAGGCGGGGCCGACCGAGCCCATGATGTGCCGCGGCTGCATGGCGACCTCCTCGTTGATCTCCGGGTGGGCCGGGATGCCGCCCAGCTCAAGGTTCAGCTCTCC
>Ga0066842_10000389_pt1 | contig 11319 bp, 10 predicted proteins | sample ETNtaG_19_FD_67289 | JGI IMG/M metagenome (GOLD analysis project Ga0066842, IMG submission 67289) | Marine microbial and viral communities from oxygen minimum zone, Eastern Pacific Ocean - ETNP201302PF86A | ecosystem: Environmental > Aquatic > Marine > Oceanic | place: Pacific Ocean: Eastern...
GCAGCTTGTGGGTCGTCGTTACGGGTAGAAAGCGCACGTGCAGCATTAAAGCCACCCATACCAATAGGTGTACAGGCTTTTTCTGCGCCACCGGCAACCATCGCATCGGCATCGCCGTAAGCAATCATACGCGCTGCATGGCCAATATTGTGCAGGCCTGTAGTACATGCCGTCACAATAGAAATATTAGGACCACGTAAACCATGCATCATTGATAAATGGCCCGAGATCATATTAATAATGGTTGATGGCACATAAAATGGAGAAAGCTTACGTGGGCCACTGTTAAGTAGCTTTATGTGGTTTTCTTCAATTAGGGTTAATCCACCAATGCCTGAACCTACAGCAACACCAATACGTGTTGCGTTTTGTTCAGTAACTTCAAGGCCTGAGTCTTGAAAGGCTTGAACACCCGCTGCAATGCCGTACTGAATAAATAAGTCCATTTTTTTAGTATCTTTCGCTGACATGTATGCAGTTGCATCAAAGTCATTTATGAGTCCAGCGAATTTAGTACCAAATTTTGATGTATCAAAGTGGGTTATATTTTGTATACCACTTTTACCATCTAATAAGCCTTGCCAGGTAGATTGCACATCATTACCTAGCGGCGTCAACATTCCTAAGCCAGTTACGACGACTCGACGTTTAGCCACGGTTTGCCTCCAATAAGGGATATTTAAACCAATTGATTAAAATAGTATTACTTTAGTAAGCCGTTTAACTCACTAAGTTTAAATCTATTGGCATTACAAAGGGAATTCATACCCAAGCGACCTCAAAGTGCGAGTCTCAAATTCAACTAAAGATGTGCTATTACAAATGAATGCAGTAGAGAGTAAAAGCGGGTGAATTTGAATCATGAACTTTGAGGTGGTTTGGATATATAGATTAAAGGCAGCGAATGCTGCCTTTAATATGCGATTAATTACTCAGCGTGAGCTGATACGTAATCGATTGCAGATTGTACTGTAGTGATCTTTTCAGCTTCTTCATCTGGGATCTCAGTATCAAACTCTTCTTCAAGAGCCATAACTAGTTCAACAGTATCAAGAGAATCTGCACCTAGGTCGTCTACGAAAGAAGCTTCGTTTTTAACTTCTTCTTCTTTAACACCTAGCTGTTCGATGATAATTTTTTTTACGCGTTCTTGGATATCGCTCATTCTTCTTTCCTTTATTAAAAACGCCAATGCGTTATTTTCAGATTGCGGCGTAGTTTACGCCGCATAATTCTCTGATTCAATGATTTGACCATAAATAATTGTCTGGTCAAACCTCTGAGTGTTTGTTTTGTCTTTTATCGCTTATTTTCACAGCGATTTCAAGTATGTTTAAAGCAAGATCATAAAAATTTCAATGTTTTTGAGGTCACTTACTTAAGTTATTTTTAGCATTTACTTTTAACAATGGCGGTTAAACCATGTACATCGCGCCATTTACATGCAAAGTCTCGCCAGATACATACGCAGCCGCGTCAGATGCTAAATAACACACTGCCGCTGCTATTTCATCAGGCTGACCTAATCGACCTGCTGGTACATTAGCAAGGGTGGCCGCTTTTTGATCTTCTGTTAGCTCATCGGTCATATCAGTTTGAATAAAACCTGGGGCTACTACATTTACTGTAATGCCGCGCGATGCAACTTCGCGTGCAAGCGATTTAGAAAAGCCAATAACACCCGCTTTAGCTGCCGCGTAGTTAGCTTGGCCTGCATTACCCATAGTGCCCACAACTGAGCCAATATTAATAATACGGCCGTTCTTTTTCTTCATCATTGGGCGTAATACCGCTTTAGATAAACGGAAGATAGAGCTTAAGTTAGTGTCGATAATATCGTCCCACTCACCGTCTTTCATACGCATTAATAAATTATCACGGGTAATACCTGCGTTATTTACAAGTACGTCAACATCGCCTAAGTCGGCTTTTATTGCTGCTAATGTAGCCTCAATCGATGCAGGATCGGTTACGTTTAAAGCATAACCCTTACCGTTATCACCTAAGTAATCGCTAATTTTAGCCGCGCCTGACTCACTCGTAGCAGTACCTGCTACTTTTGCGCCTTGCGCTACTAAAGTGTTCGCAATTGCTTTACCAATACCACGGCTTGCGCCAGTAATTAGGACAACTTTGCCCTCTAATGAAAATAAATTAGTCATTTTATATTCTCTTATTTTGCAGCGTCGATAGCAGCAGCGTCATTTACTGAGCCACATACCATTGCTTTATCAATTCGTTTTGCAAGGCCAGTTAATACTTTACCTGGGCCAAATTCGTAGCTTTGCGTAATGCCTTGAGCAACTAAAGCCTGTACTGTTTCTGTCCAACGAACTGGGCTGTATAGTTGACGTACCAATGCATCTTTAATTGCATCAGCCGAGCTTTGTGCTTTTACATCAACATTATTAATTACATCACACTTAGGTGTATTAAATGTTAAAGCGGCTAAATCGTTGGCAAGTTTTTCAGCCGCTGGTTTCATTAGTTCACAATGCGAAGGTACGCTTACACTCAGTGGTAAGGCACGTTTTGCGCCGGCATCTTTACACGCTTGTGAAGCTCTATCAACAGCAGCTTTATGCCCTGCAATAACAACTTGCCCTGGTGAGTTATAATTTACCGGTGAAACAACCTCGCCTTGTGCAGACTCTTCACATGCTGTTTTTATTTGCTCATCGCCTAAACCAATAATGGCAGCCATAGAGCCTACGCCCGCAGGCACAGCTTCTTGCATGTATAAGCCACGGTTTTCAACAAGTTTTACCGCTTCACCTAGGCTAATAACGTCACTACATACCAATGCAGAGTATTCACCTAAGCTGTGACCAGCCATAACCACATCCACATCTGGGTTTGCAGCTAACCAGTGGCGGTAAATTGCCACGCTTGCTGTTAATAAAGCAGGTTGAGTGCGGTGAGTTTGATTAAGCTCTTCTTCTGGGCCATTCAGTACAAGCGCTGCTAAATCGTAGCCAAGTGCGCTTGACGCTTCGCTAAAGGTTGCTTTTACAATGTCAGAGCTCTCTAGTAGCTCGCTTAACATGCCAACGCTTTGTGAGCCCTGACCAGGAAATAGAAGTGCAATTTTTTGTGCCATACTTTGCTCTTTTTAATTAAACAAAAATTTAGTGTAACTACGGCACCTAAACGTTATTCGGCCGCCGAGTTTTTAGAATGTGTTTTTTCGAAAATAGCGGCTATTTTATCTGGAAGTTGACGTTCAACCTCTTTTACCGCTTCATCGATTGCTGCTTGAAATGCTTTTGCTGATGCATTTCCATGGCTTTTAACGACAATACCGCGCAATCCTACCAGAGAAGCACCGTTATACTGGTCGGGGTTCACCCGATTATAGAGTTTTTTTATGATAGGACTTAAAATAAACGCCATGCATTTGTAAATTAAGTGCTTTTCTAAGGCGCTTGTAAACTTTTTCATGATCAGTTTAGCAATGCCTTCGCAGGTTTTTAATGCAACGTTTCCGACAAACCCTTCACACACAATGACATCGGCTTTTCCCGAAAAAATATCACTGCCTTCACTGTAACCCGTGTAATTAATATAAGGGCTTTGCTGCATAAGCTGCGCTGCTTGCTTTATGCCTTCATGGCCTTTTATGTCTTCAGAGCCAATATTAAGTAAACTCACTTTAGGGTTGTCGCAGCCAAGAGCTTGGCCTGCTACTACCGAGCCCATAATGCCAAATTGATAAAGTATTTCTGAATCACAATGTACATTAGCGCCTAAATCAAGCAGATAAACTGGATTTTTTCGCTCTGTAGGAACGGCCGATATCAATGCAGGGCGTTTAACGCCAGGCAGCATTTTTAATACGTAATGAGCCATAAAAAATAAAGCGCCGGTGTTTCCCGAGCTTACACAGGCTTGTGCTTCACCCGATTTAACTAAATCAAGGGCGACACGCATAGAGGAGTCTTTTTTTGAACGCACAGCTAAAGCGGGTTCGCAGGCATTAGTGACAACTTCGCTGCAATGGCGAATAATTAAACGTGGGTGTGAAAGTGAATCGAGGGATTCTAATTGATTAGTAATTACTTGCTCGTTGCCACATAAAATGAGTGTTAAATTGGCATGAGCATTTACTGCGCAAACAGCAGCGGGGATAGATGAACGGGGGCCATAATCGCCCCCCATCATATCTAACGCTATGGTTAGATTAGTCAGCATAAAGCAATCTCTTAGTTAGAAATTACTTGAACGCCTTTGTAGTAACCGTCAGCAGTTACATGGTGACGACGATGAGTCTCACCTGAAGTTTGGTCAACTGTTAAAGTTGGACCGTTGATCGCATCGTGTGAACGGCGCATGCCGCGTCTTGCACGAGACTTTTTGCTTTTTTGTACAGCCATTAGTCTTCTCCTAAGAATCTTTCTTAAGTTGTTTCAAAATATCAAATGGATTTGGTTTATCATCTTCCGCCTTTAGTACACCAAAGCTAGCAGGCTTTGATGAGTAATTGCACGAAGCTTCGTTGTGTGTAGGCACTAATGGCACTGCTAAAATTAGCTCGTCTTCGATTAACTCAAACACGTTAATTTCACCGTTTTCATCAAGCGCTACTTCATCGTAGACTTCAGGAAGATCATCTGACTCAGCATCCAAACCAACAGGCGAATACATAAAGTCTTGATCCAAATCCAACCCTAAATCATCATTACAACGCTGACAAGTTACAGTTACGTGTGTAGACAAATTGCCACTAATCACAACTAAACCTTGCTCATCGGTTTTGCACTGAATTTTTACCGCTATTTCACCTACTTCTTCCTGTACAACACCTCGTAAACGAGCAAGTTTTTCAAGCGGTACAATACCATCGTAAGTTAAACGGTGTTGCGCTGCTTTCCCAGGATGAAGAGTGATGGGAATTTTTACCTTTTGCATAGGGGCTGCATCATATAGATAGTTAATTAGTTAGTCAAAGCAAAAAAGCATTTTTACATGGTTTTTCACGTGTTTTCATTACGGATCTGATTTATCCTAACTCAAACTAATTTTAATTAGGATAATAATTTATGAAGCACCCGCTTATATTAGCGTCAAGCTCGCCATTTAGGCAGTCTTTATTGCAAAAATTTAATCTGCCATTTAGTACTTTTTCGCCTGATATTGACGAAACCGCCATACCAAACGAAACCCCAGAGCAACTTGTTAAACGCCTAAGCGAGCGCAAAGCGCGTGCCGCTTGCGATCATTTTGTTAAAGGCCTTGCAATCGGCTCCGACCAAGTGGCCGTATATGATGGGCAAATACTTGGTAAACCTCATAATAAAGAAAACGCTATAAAGCAGCTTTCTTTGTTTAGCGGCCAAACTGTCACGTTTTTAACGGGCCTGTGTGTTTACGATATTGCTAGCGATAAAGCAAAAACGTTAATAGAGCCTTTTGAAGTAGTATTTAGAACACTCATCAAAGAGCAAATAGAAGCCTACTGCGATGCAGAGCAGCCTTATAACTGTGCTGGGAGCTTTAAAAGTGAAGGATTAGGGATATGCTTATTTGAAAAATTAAACGGAGACGATCCTAATAGCTTAATAGGCTTGCCTCTTATTAAACTCAGCCAACTATTGGCTGAGTTTAATCTCGACATACTCGCCGCTCAACCTTAGCCAAGTAGTATGCGTTGCAGCTGCTGGTAATTATCAACGGTTGCAACGGGGCTAAACTCACTTAACTGCGCTGCACTGTGAACGCCCATGGTAACGCCAATTCTATCTATGTTGGCTGCCTGTGCCATGGCCATATCTATTTTGGTATCCCCAATCATGAGTGCTTCGTCGGCATTTATTGCTAATTCAGCTAATAGTTGTTCAAGCATATCGGGGGAAGGTTTAGAGCGTGCTTCATCACTTGTGCGCGTGGCACTAAAGTAATGCCCTAACTGAGTTTGCTCTAATAAACGCATTAAACCAGCACGACCTTTACCGGTGGCAATCGCTAAAATAACCCCTTGTGCTTTTAACGCACTTAGAACATTTTCTACATTATCAAATACAGGGGTGGCAGTCGTATCAACACGGTATTGCTGTTTATAGCCGTTAACTAATGCGGGATGATGCGCTACCTCGTCAGGAAATAGCACCTCAATAGCAAGTTCAAGCGACATACCAATAATATTTTTAATTGCAGTGTCGTTCGGCGGCTCAATATTAAGCGCCAGCGCACTGTGACGAATACAATTAACAATTTTGCTAATTGAGTCCATTACAGTGCCATCCCAATCAAAAAATAACCAGTTTATATTTTTTTAATACAGCGGTGGTCATTACGCTTTAGCATCTCTTAATTTTAAAATACAACTTTTAAGTGCGTTATCAAGCGGTGCCTCTACACGCATGGTAGTTTCGTTTTTAGGGTGATAAAAGCTTAAATCGTGGGCGTGTAAAAATAAGCGGTTTAAGCCTATTTTGCGCATTGATACATCAAACCCTTGGTCGCCGTATTTATCATCGCATGCAATAGGGTGGCCTTTACACTGTGTATGAACACGAATTTGGTGAGTACGTCCAGTCACAGGTGAGGCTTGCACTAACGAGCACTCGTTAAAACGCTCAAGTACTCTAAAGCGAGTATGTGAAGGTTTACCTTCGTTATTGTCTACACGCACCACGCGCTCGCCCGACTTGAGGGTGTTTTTACGCAGCCCTTCGGTCACATTTTTAACCGATGAATCCCACTGCCCTGTTACCAACGCCCAGTAATTTTTTTCCATTGTTTTTTCACGCAGCTGCTCATGCAATGCGGTAAGTACCGAGCGACGCTTTGAAATTAATAAACAACCCGATGTGTCTCTATCAAGCCTGTGAACTAGCTCTAAACTGCGCTCATCTGGGCGTAATACACGTAGTGCTTCTATTAAACCATAGCTTAAACCACTGCCGCCATGTACAGCCATGCCCGAGGGCTTGTTAATTACAATAAGGTATTTATCTTCAAAGAGTATTGCGTCTTCTAATTGCTTCACTTTATCGAGCTTTTTAGGCACAAACTCTTCGCGCTCTGCTACTTTAATTGGCGGAATACGCACTACATCATCAAGCTGTAATTTGTAAACTGGCTTAATACGCTTTTTATTAACGCGGACCTCGCCTTTGCGTAAAATTTTATAAACAGCGCTTTTAGGCACCCCTTTTAAATGGGTAATAAGAAAGTTATCAATACGCTGACCTAAATGGTCTTCGTTGATTGTGACAAAAGTTACTTGTAAGCCGGTTTTTTCTGACATTGCCTAATCACTGATTTAAGTAAAATAATTTAGTTGCTAACACGGTTATAATAGTGGGATAATCAGCAGCGCAAATATTTAGTATTTGCAAATAACAACGGTGCTTTTTAACACATTAAAACATTCGTGATGCACATTCTGGGTAGCCGATCATACAGATCCGAGTTAAGTTTTCCAAAGCTTTTATGCCTACTCAGTTAACACGTGCGATCAACTAACAGTAATGCGCGTAATATATTACTGGTTAAGTTTGAACATGAATTTACATTTAATGTAAAAATAAAAGCAATGAACAAATAATTTGTTTGATAGTGACGACGTAAAAACGTTGTTCAGCATTTGCTCACACGTAGTACCGTATAGCAGCTTATTTAGAACTAAAAATCTAGCAAATAAGCGTTTATTAACATTCGGCAGCGAACTTTGCTCGCAAGTACTTAGAAAATACTCATCGTATTTAAGTTACTTAACGAGCCCTACGCGCCTAACATAAACGTACTAAAAAGATTGATATGACAGGCCAACTTCTGGGTAAAACTTGTAAAGAGCATAAGAGCCGACAGTTTTAGCACCATAAAGAATTTAATAACGTAAGCGTACGTTATTGTTAGCCAGCATTTAAAAAATACTGCATACACATTACAGAGCGTTCCGTTACAGACCCAGTCGTGAGGCTGCACATTCTAAAAAAAGGAACAACTGAACAGGCGAACACGTTTCGTCATGTCAGCGACAAAAAATAAGTAGAGTAACAATATGAAACGTATGCTGATCAATGCAACGCAGCAAGAAGAAATGCGCGTAGCACTGGTTGACGGCCAGCGCCTATATGATTTAGATATAGAAAGCCCAGGTCACGAACAGAAAAAAGCCAATATTTATAAAGGCAAAATCACACGCATTGAACCCTCTTTAGAAGCGGCTTTCGTAGATTACGGCGCCGATCGTCATGGTTTCCTTCCTTTAAAAGAAATTGCCCGTACTTACTTCCCACAAGGTTACACTTTTCATGGTCGCCCAAATATTCGCGACGTGATTAAAGAAGGCCAAGAAGTAATTGTACAAGTTGATAAAGAAGAGCGCGGCCAAAAAGGCGCAGCCCTTACTACCTTTATTAGCGTAGCGGGTAGCTACTTAGTGCTAATGCCAAACAACCCTCGTGCAGGCGGTATTTCTCGTCGTATTGAAGGCGATGAGCGTACAGACCTTAAAGAAGCACTTAGCCGATTAGAACTTCCTAAAGGTATGGGTTTAATTGTACGTACAGCAGGTGTTGGCAAGTCGTTTGAAGAATTAAACTACGATTTAAAAGCACTTTTAGTCCATTGGGATGCAATTCAACAAGCAGCCGACAGTGCTAAAGCACCGTTTTTGATTCACCAAGAAAGCAATGTGATTTTCCGCGCTATTCGCGATTATTTACGTCGTGATATTGGTGAAATATTAATTGATAAACCACGTGTATTTGAAGAAGCTAAAGCGCACATTGAGCGTTTTCGCCCTGACTTTATGAGCCGCGTAAAGCTTTATCAAGGCGACACGCCATTGTTTACGCATTACCAAATTGAAAGCCAAATTGAGTCTGCATTCCAACGTGAAGTACGCTTACCTTCAGGTGGTTCAATTGTAATTGACCCAACAGAAGCGCTTACCTCTATTGATATCAACTCGTCTAAAGCAACAAAAGGCGGAGATATCGAAGAAACAGCACTGAATACTAACTTAGAAGCGGCTGATGAAATTGCGCGTCAATTACGTCTTCGCGACTTAGGTGGCTTAATTGTTATCGACTTTATCGATATGACACCGCCACGCCATCAGCGTGAAGTAGAAAACCGCTTAAAAGATGCCGCTCGTCCAGATCGTGCGCGTGTACAAATTGGTAAAATTTCGCGCTTTGGTTTACTTGAAATGTCGCGCCAGCGTTTGCGCCCTTCACTAGGTGAAGCAAGCCAAGGCCCATGTCCGCGTTGTAGCGGCCAAGGTACTATTCGTTCTAACGAGTCTATCGCCTTGTCTATTTTGCGTTTAATTGAAGAAGAAGCAATTAAAGACAACACAGCACAAGTAAATGCACAAGTGCCTGTAGCGGTTGCCGCTTATTTATTAAACGAGCAGCGCAGAAGCGTTCATCGTATTGAAAAACATCATAAATGTGATGTGGTTATTATTCCTAATCAACACATGGAAACACCACACTACGAAGTGATGCGTTTACGTAAAGACGAAACACTAGAAACAGTAAGTTACGAGCAAGTTGTTGCACCTGAGCCAGAATCGTTCGAAATGGCTAAACCAGCAGCTGCGCCTGTTCGTGAAGAGCCAATGCTTAAAGGTGTTGTTATGCCTTCAACGCCAGCGCCACAAGCTAAAGTAGACAAACCAGCAGCGCCTGTTGCTGTACCTAAGGTTGAAGGTGGCCTATTGGCTGCTATTGGTAATTGGTTTAAGTCGTTATTTGCTGGTGAAAGCGAAGCAGAAAAGCAAGCAAAAGAAAAAGCTGAGCAAGAAAAGCAACAGCAAACACGTAATAACAATCGCCGTGGTAACAGTGACAACCGTCGCCGCAATAACAACCAGCGTCGTCGTAATAACTCTCGCTCTAAACCTCGTGGTGAACGTCCTGCTGAAGAAGAAGTGAAAACTGAATCTACCGCGAACGAAAGCCAAGAGAAAAACGAGAACCGCAATAAGCGCCGTCGTAATCCTAACTCGCGTAAGCGTAACGATAACCGTAATAACGACAATCGTACCGCCGACAAAGAGCAAGTTAAAACAGACGCAAAAGCGAATGAAACTGAGGCTAAGCAAAGCACTGAGCCTAAAGAGCAGAAGCCAAAAGTTCGCCGTCAACGTCGTAATGTTCGCAAAAAAGTACGTATCCAAGATGAAAATACTGAGCAAGTAAAAGCATCTGATACGACTGAGCAACCGCAGCAAAGCACTGAAACAGCTAAAGTAGAGCAGCCTAAAGAGCAAGCGCCAGCAGCAAAGCAAACTGCAAATGAGCAAAAGTCAGAGCAAACAAAACCTGCACCTGTGAAAGAGCAAGCGCCTAAGGCACAACCTGAGCAAGAAGAAAAGCCAATAGCTGCAGCGTCAACTGACGAAGCAAACTCTGAAGATGAGCAAGGGCAAACACGTACGCGTTCACGCCGTTCTCCTCGTCACCTTCGCGCTTCGGGCCAGCGTCGCCGTCGTCCTGAACAAGGTGAAGCTACAGAAGAAAAAGCAGATGAAGCTCCGGCATTTGTGCCAGTAGCAGATCAAGCTGCCGCTGAGTATGAGGCAGAGCTAAAAGCAAAAGCTGAACAGCCAACCTCAAACGATGCATCAGAAAATGTTGAGCAAGCGTTAGCTGTAGAAGACTTAGCTAAAGTTGAAGCTGCTCCTAAAGCAGAGCAACCAACAGCCAATGACGATGCAGTACAAACTGTTGACCCAGAAACAGCTGAAGAGCCAGTTGTTGTTACTGAGCAACCAATAACAGCATCTGAGCCTGTGAAATCAGAACCTGAAGTAGCTGAGCAACCAGCAACACCAGAGCCTGTTAAAGCAGAGCCTGAAGTAGCTGAACAACCAGCAACACCAGAGCCTGTTAAAGCAGAGCCTGAAGTAGCTGAACAACCAGCAACACCAGAGCCTGTTAAAGCTGAGCCTGAAGTAGCTGAACAACCAGCAACACCAGAGCCTGTTAAAGCAGAGCCTGAAGTAGCTGAGCAACCAGCGAAACCTGAGCCTGTTAAAGCAGAGCCTGAAGTAGTTGAGCAACCAGCGAAACCTGAGCCTGTTAAAGCAGAGACTGAAGTAGCTGAGCAAAAAGATGCCAATGCAAAAACGGTTATTAGCAAAGGGGCTGCAAGCGCACCTATGGCTCAACCGACACCAGTTGCTGATAGCGACGTAAAGCATACATCAGTTGCCATGGCACACGATAAACGTGAGTTAGTTCCTGATAGTGGCTTACGCGCAGGGTCAATTAAACCTGCAGGTCGTGCTAGTTCAGACATGACTAAAACAATGAGCGCTGAGTAACCCTTAGCCTCATTAAAAAGCCGCGCTATGTAAAA
>Ga0066842_10000392_pt1 | contig 11271 bp, 6 predicted proteins | sample ETNtaG_19_FD_67289 | JGI IMG/M metagenome (GOLD analysis project Ga0066842, IMG submission 67289) | Marine microbial and viral communities from oxygen minimum zone, Eastern Pacific Ocean - ETNP201302PF86A | ecosystem: Environmental > Aquatic > Marine > Oceanic | place: Pacific Ocean: Eastern...
CCGGTCTCTTCCCGGCCATCTTCCTCGGAGCCCTGCTCGCCAGCCTCTCTCCGCCCGAAGGGCCCAGGGCCGATGACTGGCCCCACTGGCTCGGACCAAAACGCGACGGCGCCTCCGCGGAGAAGGGCTGGCTTAAAAAATGGCCGGCGGCCGGCCCGCCGCGGCTCTGGGAGCAGAACATCGGCGGCGGCTACAGCTCGATCATCATCTCCGGGGGGCGGCTGATCCTCTTTCACCGGATCGAGGACACCCTCCACATCGACGCCCTCGATGCCGCCACCGGAAAACGTCAGTGGCGCTTCAGCTATCCCACCGACTACGAGGATCTCTATGGCTACGACTCGGGGCCGCGCTGCGCCCCCGCGGTCTACGATGGAGGGGTCTATACGCTCGGCCCCAAGGGCGTCCTGCACTGTCTCGCGTTCGAGACCGGCAAGAAAAAATGGTCCATCGACATACGGGCGCGCTACAAAATCGCACCCAACTTCTTCGGCACCGGCGCCACGCCGCTGATCACCGGCGGCAAGATCTTCTGTAACCTCGGCGGCATCCAGTTCCTCACGGGGGACAGGAAACCCGATGGCATGGCCTTCGCCTTTGACGCGAAGACAGGCAAGGAACTCTGGAAGACCATCAGCGACGGCGGCTCCTACGCCTCGCCCAGCCTCGCCGAGATTGACGGCGCGCGCCAGCTGTTCATCTTCCACCGCGGCGGCCTCTCCTGCTACGACCCCGCCACCGGCAAGGAACGCTGGAAGTTTCCCTGGCACGCCCGCTTCCGCGACTCGGTCAACGGCGCCACGCCGCTGGTGGTCGGCGACAAGGTCTTCTTCTCGGCCACCTACGGCATCGGCAGCGTCTGCCTGCAGGTCAAGAAAGACTCCTACAAGACGCTGTGGAAGGACGACATCTCCAAGCGCGGCAGGATTCTCGACATCCACTGGACGCCGCCGAACTATCTCGACGGCCATCTCTACGCCTTCAGCGGCCGCAACCCGCCCGATGCGATGTTCAAATGCGTCGAGCTCGCCACCGGCAAGGTCAAGTGGGAGTGGCGCAGCTACTTCTACCGCGGCTCGATGATCTACTCCGATGGGCACTTCATCGCCATGGGAGAGTTCGGCGACCTGGCGCTCCTGCAGCTCTCGCCGGCGGGGCACAAGGAACTTACCCGCGTACCGAGAGTCCTCTCCTCGCCCGCGTGGACCGTCCCCACCCTCAGCGGCGGGCTCCTCTACCTGCGCGACACGAAGAAGCTGATCTGCATGGATCTGCGGGTGAAGAAAAAATAACGGCGGCGGCTCCCTGGCTGGAAACCACCGCCGCTGAAATTCTCGACCGGAGCCCTCAGGGCAGCTCGCGCACCATGACATTGCGAATATCGACCTCGCTGCCAGGGTGATGCTGCTGGAAGGCGAAGTGGCCCTCCTCGAAGTGCTTCTTGTCGTAGCCGAAGCGGCCGCGCACCGTGACCCGGCCGTTGACCTTGATCACGATGTAGTTGTCGACCGCGATGACCTCCTGGGTACCCCACTCGCCGGTGGGAATCAGCTGCTCGAAGACCTTCTTGTACATATAGAGGCTGCCGGTTCGAACCGGGTCGCCGTGGTTGCTGTTAACCTGCGCCTCCATGCCATCGGGCCAGCGCGGCTGCCGCTTGGGGTCCTTGGCGAGCTGGGCGCGGAAATACATGCCGCTGTTGGAATTGGTGCCGACCTTGATTTCAGCCTTGTAGTGGAAGTTTTTGTAGCGCTTGGGGCTGAAGAGGTGGCCCTGCTTGCCGCGGCCGGTGAGAACTCCCTCCTTCACCTCCCAATTGGCATCGTGAACGGCCTTCCACCCGCTGAGGGTCTTGCCATCGAGCAGCGAGGTGAACTCTACCGGGCCCTTCTTCAGCCCGGGCCGCTCATCGGCCTCGTAGCCGGGGATGCCCAGGGCGTAGAGCACGCCGCCCTCGATGTGCTGCTGGTAGACCGGGTTGTTCCAGACGTCGTCACGGTGGCCGAGCGAGGTGTAGAAGACCTTGCCCTTACCGAAGGCGCGGCACCAGGCGACGGCGTAATCGCCATCCTTGCGCTTGCCCTTACCCTTCACGGACTTGGGGTTCATGCTCAGGATGACGTGGATGCGGTCGCGGTTGTAGTTCTTCATCTGGTAGATCTCGTCCTTGATCGTCCACTGGGTGTCGAGGTGCAGCGCCGAGGGGTGGCTCGGGTCCTCGACGTCGAGGGTGACGTCCTCGTGCCAGGGATGACCGTCGAAGCTGCCGCCGATCATGTCCCAGTACGGTTCCCAGTCCTTGTAGGTGTCGGTGGCGCTGTGGAAGCCGGCGAAGGCGTGGCCTTCCTTGACCCACTTGATGAAATAGTCGCGGTTGGCCTCGCTGAGGCGGAACTGCTTCTTGTCGCCGGTGGTGTAGAAGGCGACGCCGTCGTACTTCTTCAGCCCCTCGGGGTTGATCTGGTCGGTGTCGTTGGTAGCGGTGACCTCGAAGTAGCCCGAGTCCAGGCCGACCTGGGTCAGCACCTTGTGAGCGGTGGGGATCGAACCATGACGAAAACCGGCGGAGTGCGTGACGAAGAGAATCTTCTTCGGCTGGATCTCCTCGATACGAATGTCCTTGAAGGAGATCTCCATGGCGCCGCCGCCGTGAAGCTGCAGGGCGATCAGCCCGGAGCGGTCGATCTTGGCGTCCTTCTCGGTGTAGCGTGTGGTGACGAGGCCGTTGAGGCTCAGGGTGATGTCGTTGCCGATCGCCCGGATCTCGTAGCTGTTCCAGCGCTTGCCGTCGAGGTTCAGGAAGCGCTTGAAGAGCTTCGCCCAGTCGTTCTTCGCCGCGTGCAGCATGCCGCGGCGCTTCTCATCGTAGAGGCTGCCGTGGTAGCCCTTGCCGATGTCGGCCTGGTAGCCTGAGATAACGTAATCCTCGGGCTTGCCGACCTGCTTGCTGCGGAACTGGATGCCGCTGTTACCCTTGCCGTTGAAGCGGAACTTCAGCTTCAGGATATAGTTCGTATAGGACTTCTCGCTGACGAGGAAGGTGTTGCCGCGAATGCCCTTGGGGGCGGTCGAGCCGACAATGGCTCCGTCCTTCACCGACCAGAGGTCGGCCTTGCCCTTCCAGCCGTCGAGGGTCTTCCCATCGAAGAGGCTGACCTCGGCCGCCCGGGCCGAAACACAGAACAGCGAAACAAGAACTACCGCCAGAAGTGAAAAAAGTCTCATCGACCTCATGTCTTTAACATCTCCGCATGGGTAAACACGTGTTGTGAAAAAATTGAAGGCCGTTCAGGGTATTCAAACTGGGCCCGCCGACAAAACAAAAAACACTGGCTTAGCTGGACCTGGGGCCCTATTCGGAGATGGCGAAATCGACCGAGAACGTGATGTCTCCGGCCTTGCCCTCTTTGCCGTCGGGCGCGCCCTCCTCGCCGGGGTAGCTCACCGAGAGCGCCAGGGTCTCGCCCTTGAGGTAGTCCTCGCGCGCCTCGAGCGCGGCGCGCAGCTCCTCACCGCAGGCTACGCTCAGCTCGATGCGAGCCTCGTAAGCCAGCCCGCGCTCGCCGCGCAGCGAGTTGACGCAGGCTACGACCTCGCGCGCCCACCACTCCCCCACCAGCTCCTCGTCGACCGCGGTCTCGAGCACCAGCACCATGCCCTCTCCCGAGCGCGCCACGTAGCCCTCGCGGGGGGCGAGGTCGACCTCGATCTCCTCGGGGCTCAGCTCGAGCGTCTCGCCGTCGACCTCGAGCTCGCAGGAGCCGCGCTCCTCGAGCGAGGCTCGCAAGGCGGCGGCGTCCGCCTCGAGCAGGGCGGTCTTCAGCTTCTGAACCAGTGCCCCGATGCGCGGCCCGATGACCTTGAAGTTGGGCTTGAGCACATACTCGACATAGGTCTCAGCCTCCTCGGTGAAACGGATCTCCTTGACGTTGAGCTCTTCCTCCACCAGCGGCAGCAGCTCCGCCAGCGGCTCGGCGCGCGACATGTCCGCGAGGACGACGACCGCCTCGCGCAGCGGCTGGCGCACCCTGAGCTTCGCCTCAACGCGCGCGGCGCGGCCCAGCGCCACCAGCTCGGTGGCCACGGCCATCTGCTTCGACAGTTCCTCGTCGACCAGGTCCTCGTTCACCTCGGGATAATCCGTCAGGTGAACGCTCTCGGGCTGCGAGTCGCCAAAAGGTCCGACGACCAGATTCTGGTAGAGCACCTCGCTGAAGAAGGGCGTAAAGGGAGCGTTCAGCCGTGCGACGGTCACCAGACACTCATACAGCGTCCAGAAAGCGTCGAGCTTATCCTCGGTCATCCCGGAGCCCCAGAAACGCGCCCGGCTGCGGCGCACGTACCAGTTCGACAGGTTGTCGACAAAGGCGAAGAGCGCCCGGCTCGAGCTGAGCAGGTCGTAGCTGTCCATGGCATCGGTCACGCGGCGGGTGGTGAGCTGCAATTCCGACAGGATCCAGCGGTCCATGAGGCTGCGTGAGCCGACATCGGTGTAGCCCTCGCCGCGCGAGAGCGTGGCGCCATCCGCGTTCGCCGCCTCGGCGTTGCCCCGGGTCGGATCGAAGTTGTCGATGTTGGCGTAGATGTTGAAAAAGCTGTAGACGTTCTGCAGGCGAATGAGGAAGTCCTTCTTCGCCTCCGCCACCCGGTCGAGCCCGTAGCGGGCGTTCGTCCACGGGTGCCCCTGGCTCAGGAAGTACCAGCGGATCGCGTCGGCGCCGTGGGTGTCGAAGGCCTCGTTCGGAGAGGTGTAGTTCCCCAGGCGCTTGGACTCCTTCACCCCGTCCTTGTCGCAGACATGCCCCAGGACAACGCAATTGCGGTAGGGATGCGGACCCTCCCGGTCGCCGTGGAGCATGGTGCTCTCCGCCAGCAGCGAATAGAACCAGCCGCGGGTCTGATCGATGGCTTCTGAGATGAAATCGGCCGGGAAGGCGGCAGAAAAATTCTCCTCGGAGCCCTCGACGTGCGGGTAGCCCCATTGGGCGAAGGGCATGGCGCCGGAATCGTACCAGCAGTCGATGACCTCGGTGACCCGGCGCATGCGGCCGGCGGGATCCTCGGGCGACTCGTAGGTGATCTCATCGATGTAGGGTTTGTGTACCTGCAGATGCTCTGAGAGACCGGGGTCTTCCGCCTGGGCCTTCTCCCAGGCCTCGGTTCCCTCGAGCCCGGGCTTCTCGCGCAGTTCGGCGTAGGAGCCGACCGCCTCGGTGTGCCCCGTCTTGTCGCAGCGCCAGACCGGCAGCGGCGTTCCCCAGAAACGCTCACGCGAGAGAGCCCAGTCGACATTGCCCTCGAGGAACTTCCCGAAGCGCCCGTCGCGGATATGCTCCGGATACCAGCTCACCCCGGAGTTATTCTGAACCAGCTGATCCTTGAACCGGCTCGTGCCGATGAACCAGGCCGGCCGGGCCAGCTGGATGAGCGGATCATCCTTGGCCCGGGGACAGTAGGGATATTCGTGGCGATAGGACTCGCGGCGGAAGAGGGCTCCGTTTTCCTTCAGGAGGGCGATGATCTCGCGATCGGCATCCTTGCAGAACTTGCCGGCGAGCTCTCCTGTTTCCGGCGTCATGCGTCCCTGCTCATCGACCAGCTGCAGGTAGCCGAGCTCCTGCTCCCTGGCGATGCGGTAGTCATCCTCGCCGAAGGCCGGGGCGATATGCACGATCCCCGTTCCCGAGCCGTGCTCCTGGGCCGCGTCGATGACGACGAAATCAGCCGCGACGATCTCGAAGGCCTTGCCGTCCTCGGGCTCCTTGAAATCAAACAGCTGCCGGTAGCGCCGTCCGACGAGCTCCGAGCCGGGGAAGGGATCGGAAAATACCGGTTCGGGAGCCGGGGCTTCCTCCTCCTCGCCCTTCTTCTTCGCCGGCGGCGCGAAGAGCTTCGGCGCGAGGTCAGCGGCGACAACCAGCCGCTCGCTCGATCCGTCTTCACGTGCCGTGGTCACCTCGACATACTGCCCGGCCTCGGCCACCGCCAGGACAACGTTCGAGGGCAGGGTCCAGGGGGTCGTGGTCCAGGCCAGGTAGCTGAGGTCCGGGTCTTCGGCGTCGCGAAAGCGAACGAAGACGCTCGGGTCCTCCACATCGCGGTAGCCCTCGCCGACCTCGGCGGCCGACAGCGCGGTGCCGCCCTGGGGCCACCACCACACGACCTTGCGGTCCTCGTAGAGCAGCCCCTTGTCAAAGAGCTCCTTGAGAGACCACCAGACGCTCTCGACGTAGCTCTTGTGGAAGGTCACGTAGGCCTCGGAGAGATCGACCCAGAAGCCGATGCGCTCGGTCAGCTCTTCCCATTCCTTCGTGTAGACGAAGACCGAGTCGACGCACTTGCGGATGAACTTCTCAACCCCGTACTCGAGGATGCCCTCCTTGCCGGAGATCTCGAGCGCCTTCTCGACCTCGATCTCGACCGGCAGCCCGTGGGTGTCCCAGCCCGCCTTGCGCGGCACAAGGAAGCCGCGCATGGTCTTGTAACGCGGAAAGACGTCCTTGATAACCCGGGTCAGGACGTGCCCGTTGTGCGGCATGCCGTTGGCCGTAGGCGGCCCCTCGTAAAAAACGAAGGTCGGCGAGCCGGCGCGCCGCTCGAGGCTCCTGGCGAAAATCTCCCGCTCTTTCCAGAAGGAGACGATGTTCGCCTCCTCGGCGGGAAAGTCATAACGTTCGGGTACTGCTTTGAAGACTGACATACTGGCTGATAGGCTATTAAGACCTTGTCTTCCAACGGAGGTTGAGAGTATATCGACCTGTCCGGATTTGGTGGAGAAAGAATCAGGATTTAAGCATTTACCGTTTAAAGGAAAATACAGCATGAAAACCTCTCAGCCCCGCTATACGACCTGCCCAGGCAGCTTGCCGGTGGAGAGAACCGCCGCGAAAGCGCTCTTCACCCTGCTCCTGGCCGCGGCCCTTCCCCTCCTTTGCTCCGGCTGCATCGTCATTCCGCTCGCCGGCCTGGTGGGTGAGACGGACTACAGCGAGCAGGTTATCGAAAAGGGAGATGGCCTCTTCGCAGGCAAGCTGGCCGTCATCGAGCTCAGCGGCGTGCTCTCCTCCGAGGCCGGGGGCTTCTTATTCACCAGCACCGACAACAGCGTCTCGGGCCTCAGGGCCCAGCTGGACCTGGCCGCGGAGGACAGCGGCGTGCTGGGGGTCCTGCTCAAGATCTCGAGCCCGGGCGGCGAGGTGACAGCCTGCGACAACCTCTACCACGAGATAAAAAAGTTCAGGGCAGAGACCGGCAAGCCGATCGTCGCCTACATCGAGAACATCGGCGCCTCGGGCGGCCTCTACGCGGCGATGGGCGCTGACGCTGTCATGAGCCATCCGACGGCCATCGTGGGAAGTATCGGGGTCATCATGCAGAGCATGGACCTGAGCCGGGCGATCGCGGCCTTCGGAGTCGAGATGGACCCGATCAAGTCCGGAAAGATGAAGGACCTCAACTCCCCCTGGCGGTCGATCACGAAAGATGAACGCCAGGTGCTCCAGAAGCTGGTCGACGATATGTTCCAGCGCTTTGTCGATGTCGTCGACTCCGGTCGTGAAAAGCTCGACCGGGAGAAGGTGCTGGCTCTTGCCGATGGCCGCGTCTTCTCAGGTGTCGAGGCCGCCAGGGTGGGCCTGGTGGATAAGACGGGCTACATCGAGGACGCCGTCAGCGAGCTCACCTCCCGACTCGACGGCGCTCAGCGCAAGCCGACGCTCATCCGCTATACCCGGAGCGCGGGCAAAGGAGCCAATATCTACACCCAGGGAGGAGCGAAGACGGCGAGGGAGAACAGCATCACCCTGCGGTTGGATGGGTTTAACAGCTCTGCGGGGCTGTACTATCTCTGGAAGCCAGGCCTTTAAAAAAAAGGCGGCGGCTCTGGAAGCCAGGCCTTTAAAAAAAAGGCGGCGGCTCTGGAAGCCAGGCCTTTAAAAAAAAGGCGGCGGCTCTGGGAAATTCCGGGGGCTCAATCCTGCGGCGGCTTGTCGTCGAAAACGGGAACCCCGGTACCGGGTACCGTTCCAACTCCCAGGGGTACCCGCCAGATCCTGGGAACAGACTCCGGCGCCTTGCGAAGCTCCTGGGAAACCCGGTCGGCTATGCTGACCACTGATTCCGGCGGACAACACAGGTAGCTGATCGAGGCGCTGGGCTCAGAACCGGAGGAGACTCCCCCCGGCTCCACCGTCTCTTCCGCCGCGTCCCAGATCCCACGGGCGGTCTCCCGCGGAAGACAGATAATGACGTAGCGGGAGCGAACGCCCGCGGTCGCCGCAATGGCCGCTCCCAGCCGGGCTCCCCAGGCCTGCGCCTCTGAGGTCTCATCCCGATAGAGCCGGATGCCGCGGCGGGCGAGCTCGAGGGCGAGAACCTCGACGCTCTTTCGATCTCCAGCGCAGAAAGAGAGCACTGCGTCGTAGAGGTCCCTTGAGTCCTGTCCGCCGCTGGTTTTCTGTTCATTGCCGGCCATCGCGATCTCCGGAAACAATTGCGCCCCGTCCTTTGTCGAGGATGACAGAGCCCGATGTTTTTCTCATCACATTTCTGTCTCCGCGCCGCCTTCGATAGCGAGGCGGGCCGACTCAAACTCCGCGGGCGTGTTGAAGGCGGTAAAGACGCCTCCTGCGGCGGAATCGAGCTCGACCACGCTGACGCCCTCAATTCCCGCGAGAGCCTGCAGCCGGGCCTCTCCCTCATCAAGGAGCGAGCGGACCCGGGGCAGCAGGGCGCGCGCGTAGACCGCGAAGGCCCCCTGGATGAGCCCCCCGCAACGGGGAACCGCTCCCAGGGACCCCTCAGCCGAGGCCTCCTCCAGCAATATCCCGGGCAGCGAATCGCCGGGGTCGACAACATCGACGGCGACAAAGAAGGCGCGGCTTCCCTCGACCGCCTCGAGCGCGGCCTCCACCCCGGCGAGGGGACCGGCGCTGCCGGGACGCTGGTCCCGAACAACCTCCGCATCGACCCCGCCCGAGACCAGCCGCGCAAGCGCGTCGGCAAGCCCCCGGGAGGGAGGCTCGCTGCCGGAGGAAATGATGATCCGGTCAAAAGAGCCCGCCAGGCGGAGCGCCAGGCGCTCGATGACCGTCCCGCCGCCGAGTGGGAGCAGCGCCTTCTCGCTACCCATGCGCCGGCTGCGGCCGCCGGCCAGGATGACCGCCTCGCGCCGCCCGCCCGCGGCGCTCATCGTCCCGCTCCGCCCATCCAGAAGGCGGGACGAGTCGCGCCCTCGGGAACGGGACCCCCCTCCGGCGGCAGAACGACAATAGCGTTGGCCCGAGCCAGCGAAGCGAGAAAGCTCGAGTCCTGCTCGCCGGGGCGAACCACCTCGTAGCCGCCATCGGCCGCGGGCTCAACCCGTGTCCTGAGCAGGAAAACCCGCCCGGGCTTGTAACGCTGTTCGAAGGGAAAGCGAACCTCGAAGAGCTCCGGCAGGATACGGGAGCAGCCCTGCAATTTGCGCAGCCCCGGACGCGCGAAGACCTCGAAGGAGACGATCGCGGCGGCGGGATTCCCCGGCAGCCCGAAGAAGGGCCTGCCGGCAAAGAGCCCGAAGACCTGCGGCTTGCCCGGCTTCATGGCAACCTTGAAGACATGGGCCGCCTCGGCATCCTCGCTGATGACATCCTTGATGAAATCGAAATCCCCGGCGCTCGCTCCCCCGGTGGAGACAAAGGCATCGGCGCCGCGCTCGATCGCCTCGCTGATGGCCTCCCGGATCGCCGGCTTGTTGTCGGGGATGATTCCCAGGTCGATCGGCTCGCAGCCGCTCTCGATCACGGCGGCCCGCAGCGAGCAGGCGTTGGAGTTTCGGATCTTCCCGGGGCCGGGCTGCTCGCCGATGTCGACCAGCTCATCGCCGGGAGAGAGGATAGCTACCCGCGGACGGCGGCTGACCTCGAGCTCGGCGTAGCCGAGCGTGGCGGCGATGCCGAGCTGCGAAGGGCCGAGCACGGCGCCAGGCCCCAGCGGCACATCGCCGGGCTTCATATCGCCCCCGGCCGGACGGACATTGCGCCCGGCCTCGATCGGGTCGCTGAAGGTGACCTCTGTGTCGGTGAATTCCGTCAGCTCGTGCGGCACCACCGCCTCGGCACCCGGCGGCATCGGCGCGCCGGTCATGATCCGTACGGCGCTGCCGGCCGTCAGCGGCTCCTCTGCCACCTCGCCGGCCTGCAACCGGAAGGCCACCGGCAGGGTGACGGGGTTTTCTCCCGAGGCCGCGGCGAGGTCCGCGGCGTGCACCGCGTAGCCGTCCATCGCCGAATTGTCAAACGGCGGGATCAGGTCGCGCGCCTCCACCTCCTGACGCAACACCCGCCCGAAGGCCTCCGGCGTCGCGCACGTTTCGGTGTCGATCGTTCCGATAAGCGAGAGCATGGTCTCGCGCGCTTCTTCGAGCGAGATGAGCTCGTGGCCAAGCTCACGCATCGGCGGCCTCACTCGACAGCCAGCGGCAGGTCTCGACCGGACTCCCGCAGATGCTCCGGCTGTTGTCCTGTTCTCTCATTTCCTGTCTTTCAAAGGGCTCGCGAAGGGTTTCCAGGGAAAGCGTTCGAGCGCCCATCTTGTACACACAGGGGGGTCTCATGCAAGGTAAAGCGGGTCGTCATCCTTCATCAATTCAAGACGACCGCCCCCCGAGCGGCAAAAGGGCTCCCACGGCCCGAGAATTAACCTTGACCCTGAATTTCAAGAGGTTATCAAGAGCTTTCAACGGCGCCGTTATTTGCCGGGATGGGCCTCTTCCCTGGACATCGGAAAAGGTGAAGCCGGCCGGCGTAAATTCTGAATCATCTCCAAATCTCTTCTGACAATACAAACTGAAAGACTCTTCAAGGAATCGAATCGCATGGATCCCAAAATGATCATCCAGGCCGCCGCCGTGGTGGCCCTTGTTTCCCTCGTATTCGCCGTCATCAGGCGGCAGTTCATCTACCGCCAGGACCAGGGCACCGATGAGATGAAGAAGCTCGCCGGGGCGATCCAGGACGGCGCCATGGCCTTCCTCAAGAAGGAATACTCCTGGCTCTGTGTTTTCGTCTCCATCGTGGCGGTGGCGCTCTATGTCGGCCTCGGAGAAGAAGGCCAGGGACCCAGCACCGCCGCCTGCTTCATCTACGGAGCGATCTCCAGCGCGCTGGCCGGCTTCATCGGCATGCGGGTCGCGACTCGCAGCGCCGTACGAACGACCGAGGCCGCCAAGACCAGCCTCGGCAAGGCGCTCACCGTCGCCTTCTCCAGCGGCGCGGTCATGGGCTTCACCGT
>Ga0066842_10000395_pt1 | contig 11220 bp, 6 predicted proteins | sample ETNtaG_19_FD_67289 | JGI IMG/M metagenome (GOLD analysis project Ga0066842, IMG submission 67289) | Marine microbial and viral communities from oxygen minimum zone, Eastern Pacific Ocean - ETNP201302PF86A | ecosystem: Environmental > Aquatic > Marine > Oceanic | place: Pacific Ocean: Eastern...
GAGCAGCCCACTGAGGCGAGGACGGTTTCCGATACTACGGGTAGCGAAGTTGCCGAGATACTTCAGCAGACTCGAGGAGCAGTCTTTGCAAGCTTGAGTACCCCTGTTGGAGCCGGGCCTCCAGCATCTTCAGTCAGATTGGACGAAGCCGCTGGAAATACAGTTGATTCTGGAGCCCAGGACTCTGTTTCTTCGCCAACCGGAGGAGATGAGACCGAGGCAGCCGAGGCTGGAGCTACCGAAACGCCTGCTCCTACTGAAGATGAAAGCCAGGAGCCAGCCACAGCCGTGACGGAAGAGGTTGCCGAGGAGAACGTTGCCGAAGCTGTGCCTGAGCCCGAACCTGCGAAGGAGACCCCAGCGCAGGAGGAGGTCGAGACGGCCGAGGCTGAGGTGGCCAGGGTTGAGTCCCCGCCTGAATCCGTGGCGACTCCAGCCCCGCAACCTCCAGAGCCCGAGGCACTTACAAGCAACAACCCCGGGGTAACTGCTCCGGGCGGAGGTCGGTCGAATACGGCCTCTGTACTGTTTCTTGTGCTGGGTGGCATTGGAGCTGCGTTGATTCTGATCAGAAAACGCGTGGCTGCCTGATTACCAGGCTCGCTCCCAGAGCTCCTCCATGTCTGCTTTTTCGCAGCGACGCGGGTTGGTTCTGTGGCAGTGATCAGCCATCGCCAACTCGATGAGGATTTCGCGATCTTCACTGGGGACTCCGATGTCCCTGAGCCTCTGAGGTATCGTGAAATCCTCGTTGAGAGCTTTAGCCCATGCGATGAGGCTGTCTAAGGGTGTGTCTTGCGATTGTCGTTCGATGCCAATCGTGTCGCAGAGCCTTGTGGCTGCCTCTTCGGGGATCTCGTCCCGGTTAAACTCGAAACAGGCCGGTAGCAGCGTCGCGTTGAGTGCGCCATGGTGGATGTCATGGAGCGCTCCGATTGCGTGGGACATAGAGTGTCCGACACCCAGGCCCTTTTCGAACCCGATTCCGGCCATCATCGCCCCCATCAGCATCTGGCCGCGGCCAGTCAGGTTCGCGGGATCTTTCATGACCCTTGGCAGGGCTTGGGCAAGACGTTCAAGAGCTCCCAGGGCGATAGACTCAACAACCGGGTGCGATCTTGGTGACAGGTATTCTTCTATGGCATGACAGATGGCGTCCATGCCGCTACCTGCCGTCAGGCGAGGCGGAAGGCTTAACGTGAGGCTCGGGTCGAGGATGGCGTGTTGAGGGACGAGGAGGGGGCTTGCAGCGATCATTTTTCGAGTAACTCCCTCCCGCGTTGTGATGATGAGGGCGCCGCGCGAGACTTCGCTTCCGGTTCCGGCTGTTGTTGGGACCGCGACGAGCGGTGGGGGTTTGTTGGTAATTTTTGCGGCTCCCCCGTCGAGAATGTCGAAAGTGTCAAGGTCGCGCTGGTTAGAGGCGAGAAGGCCAACCCCTTTTGCCGCATCGATGACGCTTCCGCCTCCAATGGCTACAATGCCGTTGCAGGCTTCATCTTGATAGACCCCCAGTGCCTCCAGCACGTTTTCTTCCCTTGGATTGGAGGCGACTCCATCAAAGATTGAATACTCCGCGGCATCTGAATTGAGAGCCTGCGTCGCAATGTCCAGCAGGCCGCATTCCCTGATCCCCTTGTCGCAAACGAACAAGGGGCGGCTGGTTCCCAGGCGTGACAGGGCCTTCGCCAGACCCTCGATGGCGCCGGGCCCAAAATCGAGACTGATCGGGACGGTGTATTTGTATATTTTATCGAAAGGCATAGCGGGGCGTGCATCGCTTTACAGTAAAGGCCGCGAGTATAGCATTTTTGACAGGGTGGAGATGTCTTGGCTCGCCCGGGCCGCCGACAGGAATGCGTCCGGAGCCTTGCTGGTTATCCCGGATACCAGATCTTGCGCGGATCGTCTTTTGCCCGTTTGTAGTCCCAGGCCTCATCGATCAGGCGGGCAAGGTCGTACTCGGGGCTCCAGTTGAGCAGGAACCGCGCCTTGGAGTTGTCCAGCCAGGTGGAGTGGAACTCGGTTGGAATATCGACGGAATCGAGATCGCGGGTCTCACCCAGGTAGTCAGCCGCCTTTCGATAGTGGACGGGTTCATTCATGCAGATATTGAAGGTTTCCTGGGCTGCGGCGGGGTTGTCGAGCGCCAGGAGGATCGCGCCGACCAGGTCGTTGACGTGGACAAAGTTCCTGTAGATGGGCTCGCCCTCGGGATTGCAGAGGACGGGGATCGTTCCGGCCCGTTCGTAGTCGGCGGCCTCTTCAGGCTCGACGAGATCGCACCAGCGCGGGCCGCCGAAGACCTCCCGGGAGAAGGTCAGGGTGTAGCGGAAATCGTCCTTTTCCATGATCCAGGGAGCCCGGAGGCAGCAGGCGTTGAGGTCGTACTGGATACAGTATTGCTCGACAAGAACCTCCTCGAGAACCTTGGAGAGAGCGTAGCAGCCCGGGTAGGCCGAGTGCCCCTGCTCTTCGGTCACCGGCACGGCATGGGGATAGAAGAAGTGCCCCATGCCGGCGTCTCCGCCGAGGAGGATGAACTGCTTGAAGGCCTTGGAGGCCCTGGCCTCCTCGAGGATCCAGAAGAGCCCCTTGACCGTGACATCCATGATGTCTTCGGGTGTCTCTTTGCAGGTGGCCAGGTGGAGGATGTGGGAGACGCCTGAGACCGCGGCCGCGGCAACCTCGCGGTCGGCAATGGTACCCTTGACCACCTCGAGCCGATCGGTCTCTTTAAGGAGCCGGTTGTGACAGAGGGCGCGAATCCTGTAGCTGGAATAGCGCTCTTCCTCAAGCAGGCGTTCGATAAAGGCGGTGCCGACCTTGCCGGTGGCTCCGGTGATGAGGATCAATTTGCTGTTTGTTTTGTCAGTCATTGGGGGAGGGCTTTCGCCTGGCCTTCTTTTTTTCGAGCTCGAATTTTACCCGATCTCTCCATTCAGCGAGTATTTGTTCCGGGTTTTCATTGAAGGCATCGAGGCAGCCCCTGCAGCAGACGGTGTAGCTGTCGCCCCTGTGTTCGACCGGGATGGTCCCTCGCCCTCCGGTAACGATACATTCAGGTTGGCCGGTGCCCTTCGAGATCGATTCACCCGAGCGGGTGTAGCCCACCTCGCCGAGGCGATAGTGGCGACCGGAGTCCCGGTTCCTGCCTTCGAAGAGGACGGCGAGCCGTTTTCCGCCTGCCAGAATGCTGAGGCTGATCCTCGCGGGAGCTCCACTGAGGGGTGGCTTTTTCGCTTCGAGAACCAGCTTTCCGTCCTTGTCTTTTCTTCCAGCATAAAGCGCGGCCTGTCCCTTGTCGGCAAGCTCGGCCTTGAGCTCATAGACGCCCGGGGTCTTCCCGGGGCTGAGTCGGCCCTTTTTCAGGTGCCGACCTTTCGGCGCGTCAAATACCATGGCCGCCCGACCTTCGCTGAATTTCCAGGACCAGGAGGCGTTCTCTTTCCAGGCACCCCGGGTAGAGCCGCGACGCATGAACCCCGCGCCTCTCCATTGCCCGACAAGCTGCTGCAGGGGAGCGAGGGCCTCCTTGTCTTTTTGAAGGAGGCTCGCGCGCTTCTCTTCGGTGAAGGCAGGGAGCGTGAGGGCGAGAAGGAAGGAAAGAATCGCGGTACCGGGAAGCGTCAGTATGGGCATGGACCCCATTGTGCCCCTATGCCGCCGCTCTGTCAGGGCTTCTTTGCCTCTTCCTTTTTTCTCTTTTTCTCAGCTTCCCTGCTTTTCTTCAGAGGGTTCGAGCCTCCGCCTCGGCCTCCTCCTGAGAGCTTGATGCGCGCCTCGGCCGCCAGGCGGGGGAAGACGTTGTTTGCTTTGTCGGTGTCGGCCGTCTCGTCATGCGGGTCGAGGAGAATGGATGTCAGAGGTTTCGCCGAGATCAGCAGCTTGGAGACCTCCCTGTTGTTCTTTCTCCAGATCTCAGCCGGTATATGCAACTCCTCTACCGATTTGTCTTCGTAGGTCAACTGCAACAGGACGGGCATGACCATGCCTCCAAGGTTTTCGAGGTCGAGAACGTAGAAGTTGAGCTTGCTCGAGAGCAGCTCCCTGTCTTCCTCCGACAGCCGCCCGAGCATTTTTGAATAGGCCTCCCGAGCTTCCTTCGTGACCGCGAACTCATCGTAGCTGTCGTAGAAGTCCTTGATTCCAGGGAAGGCGTCGACTCGCTTGGGCAGGCTGGCGCTCCTGCGTTTGCTGATGGTGTCGTTTTGCTTCCGGGCCCTCTCCTTCTGCCGGGCCTTTGTTTCCACGGGGTTCTGTGAATCAACCGTGTATCGTGTGAGGCCGGTGATGGCGATGTCGGTGTGGTCGATGGTGTAGAACCAGCCCCTGAAGAACCAGTCGAGGTCGACGCCGGAGGCGTCCTCCATGGTACGAAAGAAGTCCGCCGGCATCGGGCGTTTGAACTTCCAGCGCCTGGCGTATTCCCTGAAGGCGAAGTCGAAGAGCTCTCTGCCGAGAATGGTCTCCCGGAGAATGATCAGCCCGGCGGCGGTCTTGCTGTACGCGTTGGCGCTTGACTGGATGAGGGAATCGGCGCTGGTCATGATTGGCACCTGGTTGGGGCTCTTCATGTAGCGGCCGATGCTCTGGGGGGTTCCGCGCCTGGCGGGGTAGGTCTGAGACCACTCGTGCTCGGTGATGTTCTGGACAAAGGTGTTGAAGCCTTCGTCCATCCAGATCCACTCGCGCTCATCGGAGTTGACCACCATGGGGAAGAAGTTGTGTCCTACCTCGTGGATGATGACCGAGATCATGCCATGCTTTTTTCCGGCGGAGTAGGTGCCGTCTTTTTCAGGCCTGGCGCCAGTGAAGTGGATCATCGGGTATTCCATTCCCCCAACCGGGCTGTTTACCGAGATGGCGACGGGCCACGGATAGGGCACGGTGTGTTTCGAATACACCTCGATCGCCTGGGCTGTCGCGTGGGTGGCGAATTGGCTCCACAATGGCATGGCCTCCGCGGGATAGAAGGACATGCAGAGGGTGGAGAAGCCTTCTCCGCTTGAGGGCATCGCGTCCCAGACGAAACTTCTCGAGCTTGCGAAGGCGAAGTCCCTGACCATGTCAGCGTGGAAGATCCAGGTCTTCTTTCCTTTGCTGCGTCCCTTGCGATTTTCGTCGGCCTCCTCCCTGGTGACAACCAGGGTCGGCTTGTCGGATCCCGCCGCCTTCGCGAGCCTGCCGCGCTGCGCGGGAGTGAGTACCTCGGCCGGGTTCTGAAGTGTTCCCGTTGAGGCGACGATATGGTCATCAGGGACAGTGATTTTTACCAGGAAACTGCCGAACTCCAGGGTGAACTCACCTCCGCCAAGGTACTGCCGATGCCGCCAGCCATGGACATCGGTGTAGGCGCACATTCTCGGGTACCACTGGGCTACCGAATAGATCGCGTTGCCATCGTCGAGGACCTCCTGGCCGGATCGGGCGCGAATTTTCTTCAGGTTGACCAGGGTGAAGCTCCAGGAGAGCGAGAAACTGTAGGCCTGGCCGCTCTGGAGAGGCTTCGGCAGGTCGACCCTCATCATGGTTTTCACGACCGTGTGGGGCAGATCTTTCCCGTCCTCGTCCTTTACCGAGGAGATGGTTATGGATCCATCAAATTGGGATCGATAGAGAATTCCCTTGAGGCCCCTGTAGGAGATCGCGTCAAGGCCGGGCGCGTTGTCGGTGAGGGGGGTATCAGAATGTTTCGAGAAGAGATTGGGGTCCAGTTGGAGCCAGAGATACGAAAGGCTGTGCGGAGAGTTGTTCGTGTAGGTGATGGTCTCGGAGCCGGAGACGCTGTGGTTCTCCTCATCGATCTCGACGTCGATGACGTAGTCGGCTCTTTGCTGCCAATAGGCGGGCCCGGGGGCGCCCGAGGCCGTTCGTCTCTCGTTGGGGGTGGGAAGCACCTCTTCGAGCTGGCGGAACTTGTCGGTTCGCACTTCTTTTTCCTGGGCGAAGGCTGCGGCTCCAACTCCCAACAAGGCAAGAAGTATGGTTGAGTTCGTGAAAAGACGGCAAAGGCTGGCTGCGTTGGTGGTCAGTTTAGTCGGGGGCAAGGTTGGCTCCTTGAGCTTTTACGGGCGCTCGCCGACCCTGGAGAGCGCCAGGTGTTTCTTTGGTCCGGCCTTTTCCTGAGGTTGTCGGACTTTTTGAATGAATCTTCAATTCAAAGGGGTGAGCCGTAAGGATGCAAGCTCGGCATTCTCAGAATAAAAACTGGGCCGGGGTAGCTGAGAGATCATTGAGTATCCCATGGGGTCTCTGTAATGATAGGCACCGGAAGAGTACGGTTTCCGCGCCTTGTGGGGCGCCCGGGATGATAATCCGAACTGGATAGACAGCCAGATATGCCAAGACTACCGATCATTATTTTTACGCTGCTGGCCTTTGTTTCGCCCGCTCTTTGTTCTGAAGAGTTATCCCGGAAGCTTGAATGGGACCTGGGGATCCCGCCGGTTCCGGATGCGCATGGATTTGCCGGGGCCTTTGCCGGGGTCTCTAACGGCCGCCTGTTGGTCGCCGGGGGAGCGAACTTTCCCGACAAGCCTCCCTGGGAGGACGGCAAGAAGGTCTGGCACGACAAGATCTTCGCGTTGTCCTTGTCGGGAGATGATGGCGGAGAGCCAGGCTGGGTAAACGCCGGCACCTTGCCGGGCCCGCTGGCCTATGGAGCATCTGTCTCTTTCGCTGGAAAGGCGATCTTTATTGGTGGAGACAATGGAGTCGAGGCGAGTTCCAGGGTGTTTGCCTATTCCTGGGGCGATGGCCTCGAGGGACCCATCGAATATCCTCCACTTCCTTCCCCCTGCACCAACCTCTGCGCCGCTGTTGTAAGGTTGAGTTCGACTGAGGCCTATATCTTCGCCGCGGGCGGACTGTCCGCCATCGAGTCGAAGTCTACCAGCGCGCTCAAGAATTTCTGGTCGCTCGCGATGGGGCCAGATGGGGCGCCTGTGGAGGGAGGTGTGTGGAAAGAGCTCGATGCCTGGCCTGGGGCGGGAAGGTTCCAGGCCGCGAGCGGGGTCGTTGACAAGGAGTTCTACATCATTGGCGGGCTTCGCCTGGGTGAGGGCAAGAGGGTCATGCCCCCGCTTTCCGATGGCTACCGGTATTCCCCGGCCACCAGGGAATGGGCCCGCATCGCGGATCTTCCAAGAGGGGTGGCGGCGGCGCCAACTCCCGCGCCAAGGCTCAGCGAAGCCCATCTGCTTGTCGCCGGCGGCGGGGACCCGGAGGCGCTCAACTGGGCTGCGGCCAATCCGGACAGGTCGCTTGGAGACCATCCCGGCTTCAGTCGTGAATGTTTCGCCTATCACAGCGTGGTGGATCGCTGGGTCAGCTACGGTGCTATGGAATTTCCCGATGTCGAGATGGAGACATCCAGGGTCACGGTCAATACGGTTGAGTGGGGAGGCCGGTGGTTTATACCGAGTGGAGAGGCGAAGCCGGGAGTCCGGTCGCCAAGGGTGTTCGCGGTCCGGGCTGTCCATGAGGGGGGGTTTACAGGCCTTGACTGGAGCATTCTGGGTGTCTATCTCGCCGTGCTGGTCTGGATCGGCTGGCGGCTTTCAAAAAGAGGAACATCCACTGGGGACTTCTTCCTCGCCGGTGGGCGCATACCCTGGTGGGCCGCGGGTCTGAGTGTCTTCGCTACCCAGCTCAGTTCGCTGACCTTTATGGCGACTCCAGCGAAGGTCTTCCGAACCGATTGCACCTATTACCTCCAGGTGCTGACGATCGTAATGATAGCCCCGGTTATCGTCTTCTTCTTTCTGCCGATTTTTCGGCGCATGAACATCACTACGGTTTACGAGTATCTCGAGACTCGTTTCAACCTGGCTGTCCGATTGTTTTCGAGCGCCAGCTTTATACTCTTTCAGTTGGGGAGGATGACGATTGTTCTTTACCTGCCAGCGCTGGCCTTGCAGGCGGTTACAGGGATCAATATCTATGTCTGCGTCAGCCTCATGGTGGTGCTTGCGACCGTGTACACCTACCTCGGAGGAATGGAGGCGGTTGTCTGGACCGATGTGCTGCAGGCTGTCGTGCTGGTTGGCGGCGCGCTTGTTACGGTATTCATCATTGCCGGTGAACTGGACGGAGGGATGGGCGAGTTGGTCTCAACGGCGGCCGCCGAGGGAAAGCTTCGCCTGGTGGAGCTGGATTGGAGTCTCGACAGCTATACGATGCCTGTGCTCTGGGTCATCCTGGTCGGTGGGATTTTCCAGCAACTTGCATCCTACGGATCCGACCAGGCCGTCGTGCAGCGCTACCTGACCACTCCTGATGAGAAGTCGGCCGCCAAGGCTATCTGGACCAACGCGTTGCTTGCGATCCCGATCCCCGCCCTGCTGTTCTTTGTCGGCGCCGCTCTGTACGTCTATTATCAACAGAATCCCATAGAGCTGTCTCCGGGGCTGAAAACAGAACAGGTATTCCCGCTCTTCATGGTTCAGTCTCTGCCTCCCGGTGTCTCCGGCATTGTTATCGCCGGGCTTCTCGCGGCGACGATGTCGACTCTCGACAGCAGCATGAACAGCGTCTCGGCGGCCTTTGTCACCGACTTCTACAGGCGATTCAAGCCCGACCGATCCGAGGGCCATTACCTGCGCGTTGCCAGGTTCGCCACGCTTACCCTGGGAGTCCTCGCGCTTTGTACCGGGCTGCTGCTGGCTCTTTACAGCGAGCAGTGGAAGTCCATGCTGGACCTGTACCTCGCGGTGCTCGGGTTGCTCCTCGGGGCAGTTGCGGGAATCGTCTGCCTCGCGATCTTTACACGCCGGGCAAACTCAACCGGGGCGCTTGTCGGCGCCGCGGCCTCCTGCTTTGCTCTCTGGTCAGCCTACGGCCAGGTTCATTCTATTCTTTATGCGGCCATCGGCATTGTAACCTGCTTCTGTGTGGGTTACCTTGCTAGCCTGGTTGCCGGAGGTGGAGAATCCGGCGAAACGGGAGAATCCGAGGTGGTATGAGCGAAAAAAAAGAAACGTCGACACTGGCACGTTTCCTGATGACGACCGCCTGCTTCGTGGTGGTGATCTGGGGACTTAACGCTTCCCAGGAGTTCGTGGTGCCGTTCCTCCTGTCGGTGATGGTCGCGGCCTTGACGGCTCCTCCCTTGTTCTGGCTCAAGAGCAAGGGCCTTCCCTCCTGGGCCGCCCTTGTTGCCGTGCTGCTGGTCGTGGTTATCGGGGTGGTGATTGTCGCTACGGTTATCGGGTCGTCAACCTCAGGGTTTATGGCGAAAAAGGAAGCTTATGGAAATGAGCTCCAGGAAAAGCTGGATATGTTGTATGCCGGCTTTGACAGCATGGGATGGGAGAAGCCGGAGAAGGTGATCGGGGAGCAGTTGGACCCATCCAGGGTGATGGCTTTTTTCGCCGCCTCCATCAAGACCATGACCGGGGTGCTCGCCAACGCCTTCCTCATCCTTCTCACAGTGCTTTTTATCCTTCTCGAGGCGGCTACCTTCTCAGGGAAATTACAGACGGCCTTCGGCCCCGGACAGGGAACGCTTGGTCCGTTTGAGGAGTTCCTCAAGAGCATTAACCGCTACCTGGTCATCAAGACGGGCATGAGTGCGTTGACTGGATTTCTCGCGGGAATTTTTCTCGCCATTATGGGAGTTCCCTTCGCCGCCCTCTGGGGGCTGGTGGCGTTTCTGCTCAACTACATCCCCACCATTGGTTCAATCCTTGCCGCGATCCCGGCCGTTTTGCTGGCCCTGGTGGAGCTCGGCACTGGCGGGGCTGTCGGTGTCGGGATCGGCTATGTTGTATTGAATGTCGGTATTGGGAATGTTCTTGAGCCCCGGCTGATGGGGCGAGGACTTGGCCTGTCCGCCCTCGTTATTTTCATCTCGCTGGCATTCTGGGGCTCCGTCCTGGGTGTAGGCGGCGCGCTTCTCTCTGTGCCTTTGACCGTCGCGGTCAAGATCGCGCTCAGCGTGAGAGACGACACCAGGTGGCTGGCGATCCTGATGGGCTCAGGTGCCGGAGCCCGAAGGGTTGCCGTAACCGCCGATGCCGCGGCAAAGGAAGAAGTGGCATCGGGAGAGGGCGCGGGTTGAATTCCTGATGGGTCGGTCCAATCAGGGCCTGGGGGCATTGTGGAATATCAAGAGTGGTTTACTATGAGAGAGATGCTTCCATGAAGACGAACAACAAGTCCCCGGCCCTTCCGGGTTCCGATCGATCCGCAGCCAGGGCTTCAGCTTTTCTGACGGTACTTGTTTTAACCTTCGCCTCCAGCGGTATCTCCTATGGGCAGGAGCCTGTCCGCCTGGTGACGGGGCCAGGGCTTGCAGTTGGAGGACTGGCGGATGGGGAACTGCTTCTGGGCGAGTTGAACTGCGTAGGTTGCCACCAGGCACCAGCCAGGGTGAAGGAGGGCCTCTTTGCCAAGCAGCCGCCTCTGCTGGGACACGTGGGCGACAGGATAACCCCCAACTATCTTCGCTCTTTCCTTCATGATCCGCAGTCGCAGAAGCCTGGGACGCAGATGCCCATGCCCCTGCACGGCCTTGGCAAGGCGGCGAGGAAGGAGGCGATCGAGGACCTGGTCCATTATCTCTCGACCCTTCGCTCCGGGCTCAAGCCCGCAAGCGTCGAGGCGGATGGCTATCTGCTCGAAACCGGCCGGGGGCTTTTTCACAAGGTTGGGTGCGTTGCCTGCCATGAGCCCCAGGAGGCCGCCAGGAAGGGCAAGCCCGGCAGTCCTGCCGATGAGATTCTCCGCCAGGCTCGGGCCAGGGCCCAGGGAGAAAAAAGCGAGCCCCCCTCTGTCCCGCTTGGGAACCTCGCCTCCAAGACAACGGCCGGCCAACTCGCTGCGTTTCTTATGGACCCCCTCTCTGTCAGGCCATCGGGGCGAATGCCTTCCCTTGATCTTGACAGGTCTGAGGCTACCGCTCTTGCCATTTATCTTCTCCGAGATCAAATGAAGAAGGGCGAAGAAGAGATCAAGCCTCTGCCCGGCCTCAGCTACAAGTACTACCATACCGGCGGAGAGAGCAAGTTCGCTGACATAGAGAAGCTGCTACCCAGGAAGCGGGGCGTCGTTAACCGTTTTACGCTCGGGCCGAAGGAGAGAAACGCCAACATGGCCTTTGTTTACACCGGGCTCATCCGTATCGACAAGGCCGGCAAATACAAGTTTTTCACCAAGACGGATGATGGTTCAGCGTTGTTTATAGGTGGGCGGAAGGTCGTTGATAACGATGGGGTC
>Ga0066842_10000405_pt1 | contig 11022 bp, 7 predicted proteins | sample ETNtaG_19_FD_67289 | JGI IMG/M metagenome (GOLD analysis project Ga0066842, IMG submission 67289) | Marine microbial and viral communities from oxygen minimum zone, Eastern Pacific Ocean - ETNP201302PF86A | ecosystem: Environmental > Aquatic > Marine > Oceanic | place: Pacific Ocean: Eastern...
ACCTTCATGCTGTCATTGGCCGCTATCTGCGTGGCCGGCGATGGCCCCGGCCGGCGCCAGCCTTTCAGCGTCTTGCCGTCAAAGAGGGAGGTCCAACCCTTGTTGTCGAGACCGATCTCAAAGGTGCCGAATTCGGGCCAGGGCGGAAAGAGGGTCTCTCCCTTTCGCAGCTTCGGAGCCGGGGGGACCTTGTATTGCTTTCGAAGCTTCGCCAGCTCGCCCTTCATGTGTTTGAGGACTCCGGCATATTGCGCGCTGTCGTGAACCGACCTCATCTCTCCGGGATCTTTTTCCAGGTCAAAGAGCTCCCATTCATTGATGTCGTAGAAGTGCATCAGTTTGTAGCGGCTGTTGCGTACGCCGTCATGGCGCCGGACGGCATGGTACTCGGGGAAGCAATAGTAGTGATAGTAGACGGACTCCCGCCAGCTCTCGGGCTGTTTTCCTTCGAAGAGAGGCTTCAGGCTGAGACCCTGCATGTCACCGGGTATTTCCAGCCCGGCGAGGTCCAGGAAGGTCTGGGCGAAGTCCAGGTTCGACACCATGTGCTTGTTGACGGTGCCGGGTTTCGCCTTTCCAGGCCACCGGACAAGAAGCGGCGTTCGCAGGGATTCCTCGTACATGAAGCGCTTGTCGAACCAGCCGTGTTCGCCCAGGAAGAAGCCCTGGTCTGAGGCGTAGATGACCACCGTGTTCTTATCCAGTCCGGATTTTTCCAGGTAGTCGAGCAGGGTGCCCACGGAATCATCGAGCGATTTGATGCAGGCGAGGTAGTCCGCCATGTAGCGCTGGTATTTCCAGCGCACCAGGTCGTCGCCCTGCGGCCTCTCCTTGAGCACCCGGGCACGGATCCCATCGTAGACCTCGTTCCATTGTTTTCTCTGCTCGGCGTTCATACGGTCCTGGCGAAAGGGGACCATCTTGTTGTCGAGGGCCAGGTCCATGGTCACCCGCAGGGTCATGTCCTGGGTGTGGGCCGGCGTGCCGCGGCCCGCGTAGTCATCAAAGAGGTTCTTCGGTTCGGGGTAATGCTTGCTGGTGTATTCCTTCAGGTACTTGACCGGGGGCAGCCAGAATCGATGCGGCGCCTTGTGCTGAACCATCAGCATGAACGGTTTCTTTTTGTCCCTTCCGTTCTTGAGCCAGGCGATGGATTTTTCGACCACGGCCTCAGTTACGTATTCACCCGGCTTTCCAGGTGTCTTGCCCGCCGGGGTCTTGAACTCCGGGGCGTAGTAGGTCCCCTGCCCGGGGAGCACGTTCCACAGATCGAAACCCTGGGGTTCGGATCCGAGATGCCATTTCCCGATGAGGGCGGTCTGGTAGCCGCCCTTCTGCAGGAGCTTCGGGAAGGTCTGCTGGTCACCGTTGAAGACGTGGTGGTTCTCCAGGAATCCATTCAGATGGGAGTGTTTGCCGGTCTGGATGACGGCCCTGCAGGGTCCGCAGAGGGCGTTGGTGACGAAGCAGTTGTCAAACCGGATTCCTTCGGCGGCTATCCGGTCGAGGTTTGGAGTGGGGGCGACGTCCTTGAGACGCCCTCCATAGGCTGAGATCGCCTCGAAGGAATGATCGTCGGAGAAGATAAACAGGATGTTCGGGCGCTCCTTCGAGAGGAGATCCCCGGCGAAACAGAAGGTCAGAGCCAGCGTTGCCGTGATGATGGAGACAGTTTTTTTCATGGGGGCATCCTACGTCACCGGTCTGAACCTCTCAAAGCCGAAACCTGTGAAGAAGCTCTCATCGGGCCGTCGTCACCTGTTCTTGCCAGTGGACTGTGCGTGCCTTAATCTATGGGTCGGCTCAAGGTGATCTTAAGAGAGGTCCGGGATATGAAGACATCATTGATTTGCCTCCTGGCAGCTTGCCTGGGGCTTGTCGCGGCGACCATGGCCTGGGCCATCGTGACCCGCCACGACCTGGATGATTCCGACTATATCGTGCCGGATTCAGACTACCCGGCGATCGTCACCCTCTTCGAGCCGGATGATTGCAGCGGCACCCTGGTGCACGAATCCTACCTGCTGACGGTGGCGCATTGCGCCGATGACCTCGACCCGGGGGACTCCCTGCTGGTCAATGGCAGAGCCTACCAGGTGGCGGAGGTCATCAAGCATCCCAGCTGGAACAGAAGGCGCGATGAGTTTGACATAGCCCTCGTTCGCTTCACGCGGCCCGTGAGGGGGGTTGAGCCTCTTCCGATTTACCGGGGAAGCGACGAGCTCGGCTCGGTTATTACCCTTCTCGGTCGGGGAGTGCATGCCACGGGGCTGCAGGGAGAGCGCCGCGCGGAAAGCGATGGCAACCTGCGACAGGCCACCAATGTCGTTACCGCGGTCAACAATCACTTTATCGAGATCATTTTTGAACGCCCCGGGGAGAACGGCATCACCGAGCTAGAGGGTGTGGGGGTTTCCGGCGACAGCGGGGGGCCGGCCTTTATCGACGTAGATGGTGTCCCACATATCGCCGGGCTGAACTCCTATGGGGAGGGCGGCAACGGCTCCAGGGTCGGGCAGTACGGGTCCCGGGACTACCAGTCGCGGGTTTCCCGGTACCTTGGCTGGCTCGACAGCGTGGTTGATTTTCCCGAGCCGCCTTCTCCGGAGGGTTTTGTCCGGGGTGATTCCGATGGAGATGGCGCTGCGGGTCTTACAGACGCGGTGCTCGTCCTGGACTACCTTTTTCGTGGAGGCCGCGTACCCGCCTGCGGGAAAGCCGCGGATGTCGATGATGATGGGGACATCAACGTGACCGATGCCGTCTACCTCCTGAATTTTCTGTTTCTCGGGCGGCGCTCTCCCCCGGAACCTTTTTCTTCCTGCGGGGCGGATCCAACCGATGACGGTCTTTCTTGCGAGACCCTGCCGGTGAACTGCAGGCCGTAGCCGGCGGACCAATTTCTTGCCAGTCTCCATCCTGGGCCGTAGTCTATGGAGCAGGTTGTACGTATATCAATTGGGGCAAGGATGAGGCCCGGAAGGGCCAGGGGGCAGGGCGTGATGAGAAAGAATATCAAGCGAGCAAGGTCAGCATTTCTGTTGTGGCTCGCGGTTATGATGGCGTCGTCGCCAGCCGCCGGGCACGGGACGCTTGTTTATCCGATGAGCCGGGTCTACCGGGTGTATGAGTCCAACCCTGAAAACCCGGCCTTCGAGCTTGCTCGGGACGCCATCGCGATCGATGGGACAGGCTCTTACTATTCCTGGAACGAAGTATCGAGGAACATCCCGGAGGCGGTGCGGGCCGGTCTGCCGCCGGGTTACGACTATTCCCCCTGGGTTCCGGATGGACAACTCGCCAGTGGAGGCCGCATCCATCGGGAAGATTTTGCCCGCACCTACCGCGGCCTGGACCAGGTGAGCTCGCAGTGGCCGGCTACCTCGGTCGCGGCGGGAGAGACTATCGAGGTCGATTTTTTCGCGACGGCTCCTCACGATCCCAGTGTCTGGGATGTCTGGATGACCACAAATGACTGGCGGCCTGAACTGGCGCTCACCTGGGACCGGATGGAATACCTGGGCAGGCCCGAGGTTCGTTTTTCGGAGAATCATTATTATTTCGACCTCGAGATCCCCGCAGGCCGCAGCGGGAGGCAGGTTCTCTGGGTCGCCTGGCAGCGCGATGACCCCGTCGGCGAGGTGTTCTTTTCCGCATCGGACCTGCTGGTCTCCTCCGCCGAGGGTTCGGGGTTGTTCATCAGGGCCGACTCCAATTCCGACGGGATGCTGGATATCTCCGATCCTGTCCGGACGCTTGAGGCGCTCTTTGTCGATGGAGCTCGCCCGCTTTGCCTGAAGTCGCACGATTCGAACGACGATGGAGTGGTCGATCTGTCGGACGCGGTCTTCTCGCTGTTCTTTCTCTTTCAGGGAGGCGCGGCTCCGGGGGCTCCTTTTCCTTCTTGCGGGGAGGATCCGAGCGAGGATGGCCTGCCTGAGTGCGAGAACTCAGCTGGCAGTTGTTGAGGTAAGCTGGAGGCCTCTCAGCCGATCGCGGCGCCCAGGCGCCGGGGGCGCAAGCTGAGCAACGCCCAGCATCCGATGACCGCGCTGAAGGCCAGCATTCCGCCAAGGCCTGTGGAGACTCTCGCAAGCCAGTCGGATTTGGGCTCCTCCTGGAAGGTGAACTGGGGCATCTTGTCGACGTCGGCAAGAACCAGCGGCTCGCGGCGATGGGCCTTTGGCGTATAGAAGTCCGAGATGGCATGCTTGAACGCTTTCACCTGGCCGCGGAAGGCGCGATGACGCCAGTAGCCGGTTCCCGCTATGTCGGTGAGGGCTTCGTGCGCGACGATTGCCGGAGAGACAAAGCGCCATCTGCCAACGGTCTGCTGCTGCCGCAAGAGCTGCTTGTCAAACTTCTCGAGGACGGGGGCTACAGATCTTGCAACCTCCTCCTGTTCCGTTAGCTTCATGGCGACATAATCGGCTCTTTTGTCCGGGGGGGCGAGCTCGGGATGTTCCTTGTAGAAACTGTCGAGAAGCTGGTCGCCGAGCTTTTCGGCTTCCCCGGAAGCCTGGCGGCTTGCCGCGACAAGTTCCGGTCGCGAGGGGGTCGGGTAGAGGCTTTCCGCTGCCAGGTTGAGCAGGGTCGGCGCCACCAGTACGATGGCGACCCAGGCTGCTCCCAGCGATGTAGCGGCGCCGGCAGCGCTGTTTGAGACAGCATTGATGGCTACGGCGAGGGTTGCCCAGAAGAGACCGTAGAGAAGAATCACGGCAAGAGCCGCGCCCAGGCGCGTCCCGTAGCCATCGGAACCGGCCAGGAGAGTCGCCGCCAGGGCAAGTGCCACTACGGGAAACGCTCGCGCCAGCGTGCGGCGGCAAAGCCATCCAGCCGGGGAGATCCCCTGCGAAAGCGCCAGGCGCAGGGTTCCCGTCTCCCGGTCTCCAGCCATGAGGTCGTAGAGAAAGGCCAGGAGGAAGAGGGGATAGAGCCAGATCAGCACAAAGGCCAGGTCAAACCGCCCGGCGAGCAGGTGCGATGGATTCTCGATCTCAGAGCGCGTACTGACCGGTGTAGTCAGTCTCATAAGGCTGACGGTTTCGCTTGCCGGCACCAGGTCGGATTGGCCCGTGGCCAGGACCGGCAAAGGCGCCGGCGGCAGTTGGGCGAGGAACCCGACCATGGCGATACCTCCTCTGCCTCCTACCGGAATCGCCTTCCCGGGACTGCTGAGGTGCTCGCGGATCTTGCGTTGGAGTTCTTCGGAGCCCTGCAAGGCTGTCTCGGCGGCCTCACTGTTGCGTTTCGCCAGCTGGTGGCCATTCCAGTAGCCATAGCTCAGGGCTCCCGCGAAGAGTGCGAGCAGGAGCCAGGCGGCGCGCTCTCGCGCCATCATCCTGAGTTCGAGAAGAAATATGTGGGTGCTCATATCAAGAATATTTCCCTGTCAGCTTGGTTTCAGTCTTCTGGAGGCGACGTAGAGAGCGGCGCATCCCCCGGCTAACCAGAGGCAGAGGATGATGAGTCCCGGCATGGCGGTAGAGACCGCCTGGGAGAGGGAAGGCGGCTGGTAACGAAAGGGAGGCAGCTTCTCCCAGAGCTCGCGGCCCGAGGCGCCGTGGGAGTTGTTGAGCATCCGGATGAACTCCCGGCGGTGTTTCTCGGCGGCGATTGAAAAGTGCCTGTGGTGGGTGAAGTCGGTCCCCGCGAGGGCGACCGATGCGGAGCGCAGTCCCAGCAGAGGCGCGGCCAGCCCGGCCCAGGTTACGACCTTGTCCTGATCCTCCATCAGATCCCAGATTCCGCCGAAATGTTTTTCGTAGACCAGGTTGGTCTGGCGCTCACTCTCCTGCATGAGCAACGCCCGGAAATTAGCCGGCAGCTTGCCGGACGCATCCCGGTTCTTTTCTATGAATTCCTTCATGGCCTCGCTGTTCGGATTGTGGCTGTTGAGGGCCTGTTTCCTGGCCTCGAGGAGATCCGCATCGAGGTCGGCCATTTTTGGCGTGGGATGTGACCATTGCGCGAGGTCGGAGGCCAGGCGCGGGGCGAGAACCGCGTTGGCCGCCCAGAAGACCAGCAGAATGGAGAGCGCCGAACGCGAGGTGGGGGCCAGGGCGGAGACGGTGATGCAGATCACGAGGATCGCTCCGAGATAGAGCAGGTAGGCACAGGCCATCAGGCAGAGGCGAAGGGCGCTTTCCTCACCGGCGGCATCCATTCCGGAAATTCCGGAGAGGGCGTAGGCTCCTCCTGCGGCCGCCGGCAGCAGGAGCAAGGCGAGCGCTCCACCAAGTCCCAGGGCCTTACCGAAGACCAGTGAAGCCGGGCGTACTCCCAGGCTTAAAACCTGCCGCAAGGTACCACTCTCGCGCTCTCCTGCCAGGGTTCCGAAGGCAAGGAGAATGATGAGCAGGGGGAGCAGGAGTTGCAGGCATGCGGCGGCGGTCAGGTCGCCGAAACGGCGCATGGAGGTGGCGTCCTGCGCCGGCAGGAAGGCAGCCTGGTTCTGGCGGTGTGCCTCGAGATAGACGGTGTTGCCGACGAAGGGTTGCAGCCCACGGTCGAAAACCGACAGGGGCGCCACGGGCTTGAAAACATAGACCCCGTAGTGGGCGGCAGCGTGGGCGTTCTTCTGACCCTGGTTGAGCCAGTTGTCCCGCTCCATCTTCGTGGCGTCTTCGCGTTCGTTACGCTGGTGTTCAACCTGCTGGCGGGCAAGCAGGAAGGAAACCCCCAGCAGGAGCAGGACGATAGCCGCTGCCCAGCGGAAACGGCCATCCCGCCAGGTGTCTTGGAATTCTTTGCGTGCGATGGAAAAGGTCATTTCTGAGACTCGGTTTTTCCCTCTGAAAGGGCCGGGTCGGCGGCGAGGTGCTCCAGGTAGAGTTGTTCGAGGTCGACGTTCTTGAGCTCTTCTGCCGTGTAGTTGCCGGCGAGCTCGCCGTCACGAAGGATGCCGATTCGAGTGGAATCTTCGCGGGCCCGAAAGAGGTCATGGGTAGCCATGAGCACGGCAACCCCATCGTCTGCGAGCTTCCGGAGGAGCTGAGAGAATTCGTGGGATGCCGCGGGATCGAGCCCGGAGGTCGGCTCATCCAACAGGAGAGCTTTCGCCTCGGTGGCAAGCGCCAGGGCGATGCCTACCTTCTGCCGCATTCCCTTGGAATAGGTCGAGACGCGGCGGATGGCCGATTCTTCTGCGAGGCCTGCACCCACAAGCAACTCGAGGAGCTCCGCCCTGCTTCTTTTGCGCCCCCCGAGGGAGCTGAAGTAGTCGAGGTTCTCGATCCCGGTAAAGCGGGGGTAGAGCATGACCTGTTCGGGGATGTAGGCGATCTTTCGTCTCGCGGCGATTGGGTCGGAGGCGACATTCGATCCATCTACCCGCGCCTCCCCGGAGTCCGGGGTAAGAAAGCCCAGGAGAAGATTGATGGTGGTCGTTTTTCCGGCTCCGTTGGGGCCCAGCAGGGCGAAGATTTCCCCTGCTCCGATCTTAAGGGTCAGGTTGTTGACCGCGGCATGGTCATTAAACCGCTTGGTCAGATTTGCCGTTTCGAGCATGGGGATGAGGCTTTTCCGCTGAGGATGTGTGGAATTTCAAAACCGGAAGGATATACCACCGGGCCTTCATACATCAAGGTTGGTAGGAGACTCTCTGGACTAGGAGGGCAAAGACGAAGAGAGCTTGTCGGACCATGCCGTGGTGTCCCATTTGTTCGAAAAGGTTCCGATTTCCGAGAGTCCGCGGCATTCGGCGGCACCCGCTAGTCGCCTTCCGATGCCGGACCAGCCCCTTGCCAGCCTTCGCGCCCTCGCATAGGCTATTGGAACAGATAATCATCCACTTTGAATCAAGGGAGTGGCGGCGTGCGACAATTATTCAGAACTACATTGATTTTGCTTCTCACGGTTTCGCTTCTAACTTCATCTGTCTTTGCCGAGGGTGAGTGGGAGGTGACTCCCGCGAGTGAGCGGGCTCTCCAGAAGGGTCTTGAATGGCTCGCAAGGAACCAGGGCCCTGAGGGTAACTGGAATTCCAACAACCTGGGGCTTGTGGGGATGGGGGCCCTGGCGTTTCTCTCCGCAGGCTACCTTCCCGGTCGGGGCCGCTACGGCAATACCGTTCAGAGGGCTTTGAACTACATGACCCGGAACGCCAAGCCTTCCGGACTCCTGAACATCGCCAACGCTCAGCATGACATGTACAACCATGGCCTTGCGGCTTTCGCGCTTGGCCAGGCCTACGGCATGACGAACGACAAGGCACTCAACAAGGTGCTCGATAAGGCGCTCAAGCTGATCTCGAATACCCAGGCGGAGGACGGCGGCTGGGATTATCGCGCGCGTCGGCAGGGCCGGGGGCATGATCTCAGCCTCGTGGTAATGCAGGCCAAGGCTCTTCGCGGAGCCATGGACAGCGGCCTGGAGGTCTCGCCCGAGGTGGTTGGCTCGGCGATCCAGAGCGTGAGAAGGTACTACAAGACTCGCTCAGGCAAGAACGGTCTGACCAACCCGAAGGCCGCCATGCTCGAGGCCGGCCAGTTTACCTACAATGGAGGAGGCGGCACGCTGGCAATGGCAGCGGCCGGCGTGGTCTGCCTGCAGGAATTCGGTCAATACGGTGATTGGCGAATCGGGAAGAATCTGGATGTGATCCAGGCCGCGATTGGCAAGGCGGCCAAGCCGGGGTCGAGAAACGGCAGTGTGCCGTGCGGGGATGCCTACACTCTCTATTATGTGGGGCAGGCGCTCTACCAGGTTGGAGGGAAGCGCTGGCGAGAGTCCTATCCGCGACTGCGGGACTACCTTGTTGCGAGCCAGATGCTCAGCGCCGGGGAATCATCCCAGGATGGGCTCTGGAGGGGAGGCCGCGTGGGCGGCGTGCCCGGGGATATGTACGGAACTGCGGTGGCTTGTTTTGTGCTCTCCATGCCGAACCGCTACCTGCCGATCCTGCAGGAAGGCAAGATCGACAGCATCTCCAAGCAGTTGAAGAAGAAGTAGAATTCGATGAAGTACGCTCGATTCGCGGTGATTGGCGCTGTCGTTCTGTTGGGTCTTTCGCCGGCTGCCTGTAAGGCGGAGGAGTCCTGGAGCTCTCTTTCGTCCCCGGCGGGCACGTTCAGGATCGAGTTTTCGGTGGGTGATAAGGGGAAGCCTCTGTATCGCGTCAGGCACGGGGGAGATGAGGTGATCCTGCCCAGCGGCCTTGGCTTTGTTGAGGCTGGTGGAGAGGATTGGACCGGCGGCTATGTCAAGGCCGAGCTGGGCGCGGCTGAACTTCATGATGGGGCCTGGCGGCCGGTCTGGGGGGAACGATCCCTTGTTCGTGACCACTACCGCGGGGCTGTGGTTCTTTTTCGGCGCCCTGGTCCTCTTGCCGGGCTCAGGCTTGAGGTTCGAGCCTACGATTCAGGAGTCGCCTTCCGCTACCTTGTGGGGGCAAGGGGAGAAAAAAAGTCGATCAACATCGAGAGTGAGAAGACCGAGTTCTGCTTCACCGAAGATCACAAGACCTGGGCGGTCTATTCGGCCCAGGGGAAATATTCAAAGGTGAAGCTGAGCGAATTGCGCAGCAGCGTTGAGCGTCCCTGCGTCCTCGAGACGGGAGCCGGCAAGGTGATCGCGATTGCCGAGGCGGCGCTGGTGGACTATGCCCGCATGCGCCTGCGGCGCTCTGAAGATTCTCCCCGGACACTGGTCTCGAGGCTCCACGGACCTGTAAGCGCCGCCCTGCCCTTGAGAACTCCGTGGCGGGTCGTGATGGCCGCCGACCGGGCAGGGAAGCTGCTCGAGAACAACCACCTTATGTTGAACCTCAACGAACCGAATAAAATAAAAGATACGAGCTGGATACGGCCCGGAAAGGTGATCCGGGAGGTCACTCTCTCGACCAAGGGCGGAATGGCCTGTGTGGATTTCGCCGTCGAGCACGGTCTGCAGTTCATAGAGTATGATGCCGGCTGGTATGGCGACCAGGGCAAGATGACATCCGATGCGCGTACCGTGTCACGGCGCGGCCTCGATCTCCAGGCGGTCATCGAGTACGCCAATAAAAAGAACATTGGCGTGATCCTGTACGTCAACAGGCGCCATCTCGAGCGGGATCTTGATGACCTTCTTCCGCTGTACAGGAAGTGGGGCATCGCCGGTCTGAAGTTTGGTTTCGTCCAGCACGGTGACCAGCGGTGGACCCGCTGGATGCACGAGGCCATCGCCAAGTGCGCGAAGTACGAGATCATGGTTGATGTTCATGATGAGTACCGGATGACCGGCTGGGAGCGAACCTATCCGAATTTCATGACCGCAGAGGGGATCGGAGGGGACGAGACGCGTCCGCCGAATGAGCAGGCTCTCGCGAATCTCTTCAACCGCATGATCGCCGGCCCGGCAGATCACACCTTCTGCTACTTTAATGGCTATGTTGACCAGACGACCTCCCACGCGGCCCAACTCGCCAAGATGATCTGCTTCTTCAGTCCGTGGCAGTTCCTCTTCTGGTATGACCAGCCGTCCTCCGCCGCTGGCGAGCCCGAGTTCGAGTTCATCACGGCGTTGCCGACGACCTGGGACGAGCTCCGGGTCCTTCATGGGAAGATTGGCCGTTACGCGGTTGTCGCCCGGCGTAAGGGAGGCGACTGGTATGTCGGTTGTCTCAACGCCAGGAAGGCCAGGGCGCTCGAGGTCAGCCTGGATTTCCTGGCGGCAGGCAGGTCCTACAAGGCCCATACCTATTACGATGATCCCGGGGCAGGCACTCGAACAAAGGTCGGAATCTCTCGCAGGGCTGTCGACTCGAAAACAGTGTTGAGCGTTCCGATGAGTGAGCGCGGGGGCGTAGCGATCAGGATTTTCAGCGGTAAGTAAAGCGCGGAGGGTAGAGGGTCTACTTCTCTCCTTGTCAGTCTCTCCATGCTTGGCAGGCAATTTTTATGCTTTCAGGGCGAATTGATGTGAAAGATGTCCGGGTGAATTTGTTCAGCATGTTCACCGCCGGGGTCGCGGCTGTCCTGGCCTGTTTTTCTGTCAGGGCGGACGAAGGAGAGGCTCGCTGGGTTCAGAGCTATGATG
>Ga0066842_10000410_pt1 | contig 11001 bp, 13 predicted proteins | sample ETNtaG_19_FD_67289 | JGI IMG/M metagenome (GOLD analysis project Ga0066842, IMG submission 67289) | Marine microbial and viral communities from oxygen minimum zone, Eastern Pacific Ocean - ETNP201302PF86A | ecosystem: Environmental > Aquatic > Marine > Oceanic | place: Pacific Ocean: Eastern...
CCAGAACTGGGATCTTTCGCGCAAGACCGGAAATCCGCCCCGGCGCATCAGCCAGCCGGGTCGGCTTTCCCGGCCCCCGCGAAGACCACTTCCATGTCCGGTGCCTCGTCAGGCCCCCAAATCTCCTTCGCGAACCAGCGCGCGAAATCCTCGATCGCCGCGCGATCGGCGCCCGTTGCCTGGTCGACCATGGCCTCAAGGGCATTGGTGGGAACCTGGTAGGGGGTTTTCCCTGTCTGAGCCTGGTAGGCGGCGCGCATGTCCTCATTGCCAAGGGCATGACCGAGGGCGGAGACAAACATCCCGACGTGGATGGGCATGTTGCGCAAGTCGTCGTCCATTTCAGGGTCTCCGTGTCCTGGTTGCTCTACAAGGATGAGGCTTGTCTTTGCAGGGATCAACCTGCTGCTACATGAGAAAAGGCGGGACCCGACCGGGCCCCGCCTTCCTCGCCCCGTTCGATCAGAACGGGATTTCGTCGTCCATGTCGACGCGGCTCTGGGTGCCCTGGCCGGCGTTGCCACCGGACTGACCGCCTGCGTCGTAGCCGCCGGCGTCATAGCCGCCCTGCGAGCCTTGGTCGTAGCCACCCTGGCCACCCTGGCCGCCGCCCTGACGGCTGTCGAGCAGCGTCAGTTCGCCTTTGTAGGGGCGCAGCACGACCTCGGTCGAATAGCGATCGTTGCCGCTTTGGTCCTGCCATTTGCGGGTCTCGAGCTGGCCTTCGATATAGACCTTCGAGCCCTTCTTCAGATACTGCTGGGCGATGCCGGCCAGACCTTCGGCGAAGATCGCGACCGAGTGCCACTCGGTGCGCTCGCGGCGCTCACCGGTGTTGCGGTCCTTCCAGGTCTCGGAGGTGGCGATGCGCAGGTTGCACACCTTGCCGCCATTGGGGAAGTCGCGGGTTTCGGGGTCGCGCCCCAGGTTGCCCACGAGGATTACTTTGTTCACGGAACCGGCCATTGGGATATCCTTTCGATGCTGGCTGTCGGGAGGCGCTCGGCGACGCCTCTTGCTAAAAAAGAGGCGGACCAAGCGGCCCTGTCGGGGGTGTCGTCTTCTATTGTTCTCTCGATCCGGCCGCAGGGTCGGACAGGCCGGGAAATGGGTCCGCGATCGAGGCTTGGTGAATCGTGGAGGAGATTCTTTTGTCGGTTGCTCAGCCGAGGCCGCTGGCAACGAGGCAGGCCGCAACCTGACCGACCTTGCCTACCTCGCGGCAGGCAGGCAGCGCTTCGGCGATCGTGGCGCCTTCCAATGCTTCAGGCGCCGAAAGGCAGAACTCCAACTCCTCCATCAGGATCTTGCCGGAAATCTGGGGACTGCGGGTCAGACTGTCCTCAAGGCAAATCTCGATCTGGGTGGCGAAGCTCCCTGCTGCACCAAGAGTGGGGAGGCCGGTGCCCAGCAGGGCAAGGGCGAGTAGGGGCAAGTGGCGCATCAGTATCTCCAGGATCGCGTCTCAGGAATGATTTTGGACCGATCGCGCAGGTTCGGAAGAAATCGGACCCTCTTCCGACGGGGAAAGCTGGCAGGCGGGCAAAAAGCTGCCGCGGATTTGGGTGAGGAAAATCGGACCTAATTCCTCTGGGCCTCCAGAAATGGCGCGGGACGCGCCGAGCAACGCAGTCCCGGACGCCCTCACAGCGATAAGGTCCCAAGACACACCATGCCCAAACGAACTTTTGCCGCCCTTGCCCTGGCCGCGCTCACACTCGCCGGCTGCACCGCATCCCCCAGCGGGCCGCCCCTGACAGGGTCTCAGCAAACCCATGCCGCAGCAACGGCGGTCTTCGGTGGCGTCGATCGTGGAAGCCTGGCTGATACCTATGCGCGCCACGGTCAGGGCGGCAAAGGATTCACCGTGATCCGCCGCTTCAGCGTGGCCCCGGAGCCCACTCGCTTCGGACCCGAGGCTCCACCGCGCTTCGACACTGCCTTGGTGCTCGATGTCGGCGTCGAGATGAAGACGGTTGCGGATTTCCCGCTCTACCGGTTGGCCCTCAAGCCGCAGAAGATCCACCCGGATGCAGTGCGTGGATGGCCGGCACATGTGGTGCTGACTCGGACCGGGGACGATGGTCGCGAGCGCCGCCTTGCGGCGCGCCTGCCCACCGACCGCCGTCCTGACGCCGAAGGTTTCATCTGGACGCCCTGGACCTACTGCGCCGACTGCTTCGGTTTGCGTGAAATCGACCAGGGAGGCGTCAAGGGAGCCGAGGCTGCGCTGTCGCTTATCTCGGATGCGCGCGCTGCTGCGGCAGCACCCAATGGCGCCCCGACGCCCTATGATGGGATGACGTTGTTTCTCGGCCTGCCCGGGGTCGGATTGCTCGAAGGCCAGGCCGCACATGAAATGGCGCCGAAGGCGGCCCGGATCGTGGCGCGCGCCACCACCAGCCTTACAGCACTTCGCCCTGCGCTCGAAGCTTACCAGGCACGCACCGAGGCTTTCATGAACTCGCTTTCGCCCTCCCGGGCCGTCGCGCAGTCCTGCGGCACTTACATGCCTTCCGCTCAAGAGCCAGGAAATATGAGCGCGGCCGAGCTCATCAAGATGGAAACCACGCGCTTTCATGAATGGGAAGTTTGCGCCACGGCAGTAATCAATGATTTCGACCGCGCGACGCGTGAGGCGGAAATCATCGCCTTCACTGCCGATGAGGCGCGCCTTGCCCAGGCCGCGGATCTACCGGCGGCAGCGCGGGTGCGAGCCGGTTCGTTGAAGGGTGAGCTGGAAAAGGCGCGCGAGGACGGGCGGATCGCCCGTCGGTCCCTGGAGCGTCGTGTCGGCGCACTCGAGACCGCGGCTGAACGCAAGGGCGAGCTGCGCCTCGAACCCGGTGCAGGACGCGGTGTGCTTGTTGGCCCTGAGGGCTTCGAGCTGGGTGGCAATGTCGCCGATGGATTGCCTGAGAAAGCACGGCAGAAGATCGAGGAAGAGCAGGCGCCGCCCTACATGGAGGAGATCTTCGTGACCCGCCTGATGAGCAATGGCGGCAATCTCGAAATCGGGCCCGATAGCGGCGCGTGCCTCGAGGGCATCGCCTGCGAGACGGGGAAAATCGTGCCGCTGATCGAGGTCCTGGGCTATTGCGAAGCGCCGCAGGGCGTGACCCGGACGCGTGCGGGCGCAGGCCTCGTAGTCAGTCGCTACCTGCCTGCGAACCGGGCCGAGGAGTTGCGCATCACCGAAGACATGCCGGGCGTCTTTGCGCTCGCCGATGGTGATCTGGCCTCCCTTGAGGCCGGGATCGCAGCCATGGAGGCGGAGACCCTCGCCGGCGGAGACCGTCGCTATTTCCGGACCTTCATGGATTTCTATCCCGTCAGCCATGACGAGAAGGGCTGCGAGAGCGATTGGCGCGATGGCGCACGCCACAAGGTGGTCAACAACCTCTGACCGACCAAGGCAGACATGAATAAAGGCCCGCACCTCCGGTAGGAGGGCGGGCCTTTTCCTTGTCGTCTGTCAGCCCAGCAGGGATTTGATCGCGGGCTGGGGTCGTTCGATGAACTTCCCCGGGTCAGGGATTGCCTTGAAGATCCGCATGCGACCATGAGCGCTGGTCGCCAGATTGCACAGGCGCGCTGTCAGAGGGTTGCCGATCTGCTCAAGGCCCTCGCCCCAGCCCTTGCCGCTGATGCGGACGCAGGCCAGGAAAAGGCTCGCGTCGTCGCTGATCGTGGCATGGGAGCGTGTATAGCGCCATGCCGCATCGGGATTGCGCTCCATGAAGTGCTCAATGATCTCTGCGGCATAACTGCCGGGCATCACCCGATCTTGTGCCGCCCGCGCGAACTGCTGGATCGTGCTGGCCCAATGCGGATGGTCGGCGCAGCGCTTGCGCATAAGCCGGCCGACTTCCGGAGTGAGAAATGCCGTCCCGTCGAGATGTAGGCGCTCGATGTCGAGGCATTCATCCATCATTGCCTCGAATATTTTCGGGGTGATATGCGGGGCGATTTCGCGCCAGGTTCGACTGTCGAAACCCGTGTTCCTGGCCCGGCCGCCAAGATAGGCCATGGAGGTCTCGTCGAGACTCGCCAGCACGGGAGAAGCGAAGCGGTCGTCGATCAGGCCGCTGAAATCGACGGCGCCTTCCAGGATACGCCCCACTTCCTCGCGCATCTGGCCGATTGGGGATTTTCCGCGTGCGCCCGGGGTGATCACGACGCGCCGGATTTCGGTGCACAGCGTCCATAGAACGCTGTCAGCCTCCATCATGGCGATGCCGTCCCCATGCAGCCATGGCATATGGTGCGGCTCGCATTCGTCCACGACATAGTAGGTCATTCGGGCAACCCCTTGAGCAGGATGTCTCGGGTGAGTTCCGGCACCAGCCGCTCCCCGAGTTTTGATATCATGAGGTCGCGCTCGGCGCGCCCCTCTTCAGTCTGGACGTAGTCCTGTAGCTTGTAGAGAGCGCTGATGATCGCGCTGGTCGAAAGCTCATTGGTCGCATCGGCGTGAAGCCGGGCGATGGCGTGGGAATGCATGATCTCGAACGACAGCTTGCTCGCGCGAGCTTCAAAGTCGGGCAGGCATTCCAATACGTCCTCGACCTGGGCAACAGGCGGGTCGCATTCGTGAATATTCGCGGCAAGACCAGCAAAGGCGGGCCGGCACCCGGGATCTCGGTCGAGAACCCTGTTCCAGCGCCCAGCGCGTTCTTCCCATTCGGCCTCGGTGAGGGTTTCGGGCCTGTCGGTGTTATTGTAGTAGAAATAATCCTCGACACCTTCGACCTGCATCCAATGGGAATGCCAGTCGTCCTCTTCGAGAAAGCTCATCCCGAGAATGTCGCCATTGTCGGGATGCAGTGTCATGGTGAACTCGTAGTCGGTATCGGGATTGCGCCGACGGTGGGCCCGGGCCTCGCGGTGCTCGTCCATGAGCCCCATCCAGACGTCGGACATCGGGTTTGCGAGCTTTGGAATGCTGCCGCCCTCGGGAAAGAGGTCGCGGGCGGCATAGCGGTCAAGACGCGCGGCGCATTTTTGTCCCATGCAGCGGGCCATGCGAAGCCGCGCGAGTTTCTTCACGTCATGCCGAAGGGTCTGGATCTTGTCGAGGGCGCCCTCGAGGGTCGTGGCGCGCAGGATGAAGCCGGTATAGATCTTGATGCTCACGAAGAAATCTCCTGCGATGCTGACGGGGTATGCCCGGCGCGTCGGCCGAGATGCGGAAATGCGGCCAGGGCGCGCTTCTCGAAGGCAGGCATGTCCGCTACTGCCTCTTCGAGCGTGCCGAGGGCGGCGCGGATTTGAAGTCTGCCGTGGTTCGATCCCAACCGATCGATGAGCCCGTGCAGATGGGCGATTGCGCTGCTGCGCATGATCCGCTGGGGATCGACCGGAAGCAGACAGATGAGACCCAGGAGCGCGGGAAGTTGCCCGGTTGTGGCATATTCGAAGCTTTCCGCGGTGGTGTCGGGAAAATGGATTGCCTGGCTGTTCAGGAAAGTGGCGAGATCTTCCGGGGCGCCGGTGGTGAAAACCTCCTGGTCCGGCCTCATGAACTGTCCAAAGCTTGGCTGTTCGCGAGATATCGCCTCGAGAAGGGGTCGCCAATCCGGGTCCTGACGGGCCTGGGCGAAGATCGATCCGAGATCCTCATAGACCGAAAGACCGCGGGACATGGCCGCGCAGGCAGCCCCTATACGGTCGGCACGGCCGGCGCAAAGGCGGCCGGAAAAGTGGTCCTGCCACTGATCGGGTGAGAGTGTGGTTCCGTGATTGGCGCGCGGCAAGGTGGCTACGAGACGCACCGATCCCGAGAGAACACTGAGGCGCAAGATCACGCCGAGCGTATCATCATCGGGAAAGACAACGGCACTGCCCGCGGCAGCGATCGCGGCGGCCTCGAGTTCCTGGGTCCTGATGCCGGCTCCATGATTTCGCTGATGCGTGAAAAAGCAGGTGACGGCATGGAGAAGCCGGTCGCTGTCGACGGTTTCGATATGGTCTTCTTCTTCCATGTCGCCTTGCCTTTTGTGGGGTGTCGTGCCGATCGCGCCCCGTAAAAGGCGGAGCGCCGGCTTCAGGTGCAAAATACCTTTGCGGTCCTGGCCCAATGTGTGAGGATCTCATGGTTCGAAGGCTGCACAATGGGCACGCTCTCGACCCGAATATCTCCAGAGGGGTCTTGCATGTCGATCGCGGTGGCATACCGCCTGCTGCGCGCAAGGGTGCAAAGACGTGCCTCGAAGGCAGACTTGGCAAGCCCCTCGTAACGCGGGGTATTCAAACGACCCGTGGGGTCCACAACCCGGACAAGGAGGCGCTTGCTCCGGATCGTGTAGAAGAGCACTGCGTCGGGCGGGATCTGACGTCGGCCCTCTTCTTCGAGGAACTGCAAAGCCATGTCGCGAGCGACGGTGCGAGCCATGGCCTGGCGGTCCCGTTGCGGGATCGGCTCGAATATCCAGAGCGGCCAGTTTCCCGGTATCAGGGCGATAGCCAGTGCCAGGGTCGACAGCGTCATGAACAGAGCGATGGACAGCCATATTGGCAGGGGTGCCGTCCAAAGAAGGGCTCCGACGAGGATGGACAAGGCCAGAGCCTTGCGCAGCGGGTTGGAGTTCTCCTTGACGTGCCGGAAGAAGCCAGAGGCCTTCGGTCCGGGCTGATGCCATGTCATCGGAATGTTCATCGTGCTCTCCGGGCTGAATGAAACCCCTGCCGCGAGATGGCGCGGCAGGGAGGAGGGAAGTGGGCTTGTTCCAGGCTGATCGGGAACAAGCCGTGCGATGAGCGTCAGCCCTATTGCTCTTCCCAGAGCGCCTCGGCGCGCTGGTAGGACTCGTTGACGAGCGTGCGGGCGAGAAGCGACGGCAGGTCGTCGAGGCCCTCATCGCGTGCGCCTTCCATCTCCTGGCTTTCGCAGAAGATACCCGAGAGCAGCGCCCGGCGCTGCGGATCGGCCAGCAGGTTCTGGATGATCTGGTCCTCGACATCCATCAGGGTGTGCGCCCAGGTATCGGGATCATCCGTATGCATCGCATCGGTGAAATCGCCGTCCGGCAGGCGCTTCCGGCCCATTTTGACGAGCATTTCAGCGCAGCTCTCGATTTCTTCGATGCGAAGGGTGTTGAGCGCATCCAGCGCTGTCTCCCGCGCGCTGGGCGCCGGGGTGGAGGCAGCTTGCGGCGCCGTTTGTGTATCGAGACGGGCGGCCATCTCGTTGCGATTGTTGAAGCCCAGCATCTGGGCAACGGCCTCGATGGCCGAAGAGCGCGAGAGCTTCTTCGGCGAGGCGGCAAGGTAGGATTGCAGGCGCGTGGCCATGGTCTTGGAAGTGGAATAGTCGATATCGAACCGCATGCGGATCTCCTGGGATTGCCGGACTGGGCGGTGTGCGTGGCGGGAGAGATCGTTCCGCGCGAGGCCGTCCTTGATGTCCGAAACAGGAAATGGGCGGTTTTGCGCTATCGCTGCTCGGGTCTGCCATACCGCCCCTCGGGGCGGCGATCTCCGGACCGGGCCGAGCGCCCGAGGCGGCACCACAAGGTCCCGCACCACTTCATGATGCGGGGCCATGTGAGGCCGTCAAGTCCGAACATCTTCAACCGTCTCGAGATCGAAGCTCGCGATCGAGATCGAGAATGGTTTCAGGATCACGCAGTAGATCCGAGAGACTGGGCAGGCGGGCGGTCATGGCGATCCGGCTATGGTTCGAGGTTGCCTGCGAGAGTGCGACGATGTGCGATCCATGCTGGGCCCCGTCCCAGAAGAGCGGCTGGCCGATGCGGTCGAAGAGATCTGGGCCGAACCTCTGGGAAGGCACTGCAAGCCAGAGTGCTGCGAATGCGGAGATGAGGCCGGCATCGGCGAATGTCCGGAAGGCGTTTTCGAGCTCACCTTCGGGGCGGGCATTGGCGAGATCAACGAGCATGCGCTCCACCAGGTCCGGACGTTCGCGGCAAACCGGGGTGAAGAGGTCATGTCCGAGAAGTGTTTCGATCATCAGCGCCTCGTCGCAGGCAATCTCGACAGCCAGGTCGTCCCAACCCGGATCGTGGCAGGCGGCCGTGCAGATGGCGAGCATCGCATTGGACAGGGCGGCACCTCTCCGGCCCATCTCCCGGACCTCGTCGGGTGATTTTCGCTCGACGAGTTCTGCCCATGCCTGCGGCGTGAAAACGCCTTCGCGCGATGAGCGAAACGGCAGGAGGCGCAGCAGGTCCAGCGACCCATGTGCCATCACCTGGCGCAGCTGATGCGTGCCGATGCGATCATTGGTCTGGAGCCGCGCCGCGGTCAGACCTGCCTTGATCCGGTCATGCAGGCCCGCATCACCGGGGAGTTGGTCTATGGCATCGCAAAGGGTCGGATCGAGGTCGCGGATGTCGGTCATGAGATCTCCGGATCAGAAAGGGGTGCTGTTGCGGCGGAACGAGGCAATGAGCTCCGCCGGGGAGGGGCCGTGCAGTGCAGCCATCAGCCCGTGATTGCTCTTGGCGCGGTCAAGAAATGCGCCGGGCAGGCAGGCCGCATCCTGGGCGATGAGGGCGCGCCCTTCCTGCGGCCGGGCGCCGGCGACGAAGAGGATCTCGGCGCCCCAGGCGTCGTTGGAATCGGCGCGGCGATGCAGCGCCTCACTCATTTCCTTGGGAAACTGCGTGATATGAACCTCCAGCAGGCGCAGGATCTGGTCGATCTCTCCGACGTTCCAGATCCGGGTGGACTCGGCCCAGCAGGGGTCGCGACCATTCATGAGAACGCCGCGGCGGGCAAGGTCGCCGAAAACAACCTCTTCGATTTCGGGGTCTGCCTTCGCCAGGGGCAGGACCTTCTCCAGGGCGGCGCCGAGGCGCAACCCGCGGGCGCCCGCCAGTTTGAAGTCCTCGGCCTGCGCCCATTGCAGGAAATTCATGTAGCTCGCGTCATCGACGACAGCGGCATCATCCGTTTCAGGAAGGGCTTTCAGCACCTTGCGCGAGTATGACTGCATCGCCACCGGGAGGGCATCCTTCAGATCGCGGGAGAGATTTGCGACAATTCCCACGGCCTCGGTTTCAATCCGATCGCGCAGGCTGGTGAGATATCTGTGTGTCGGATCGCTTGGCGCGGTGGTGCTGAAGGCAAGCTCGCGTCGCAGGGAGCCCAACAGCACACAAAGCTCCATGAGGGTGTTGTTGACGAGGCTTTTCATAGGGTCTCCATTGAGCTGTCCAATTGCAAACGGCCACCCCGGGGTTCGCCGTCGCCCGGCAGGGCGAAGCGCGAGGTGGCCGCTTGGTTCTTGAAAGGGCTCTTACTTCGAAATGGTCTTGCCGATGAAGGCCGCGGAGAGGGCTTCGAGACTTGCGCCTGATTGCTCGTGGAACTTGGCGCCGATCGAGAGGAAGTCCTTGTCGTCGCCGGCGACGGCGAAGGACTGAACGATTGCACCGTTCTCGGCCATATGCGTCAGTGCGCGATCGACACCGCTGGTGTCGCGCCCTGGTGCCGCACTGTTCACGGTCGAGGCGGAGGCGCTGCTTTTCTCGCCGTCATGGACCGAGAGGACGAAAAGACCCTGGGCGCCCTCGCAGGCCTTCCGGGGCGCTTCATCGATGCCGGGATGATCGATGGCAATCACGCCGCGCAGCAGGCCGGGGACCTCGCAGGCAAAATCGAGCGCCGCCTTGGCGGCCTCGCCGAAGCCCAGGATGTAGAGGTTCTCAGGGTCAGCGGAGCCGGTTTCGATCGCCATCTGCGCCGCCATCGGCAGAAGCGAGGCGATCGGCGGGCTACCGGCCCCGGCGGAGCCTTGAGCGACACCGCCGGCAAAGACCGTGCGGTAGCCGTGCTTCTTGGAATCGTGCCAGAGGTGGAAAGTCCGGGCGATCTCGGAGCCGCTTGCCGCATCTTCGTCGAAGACGAGGACCATCGGGCCCGCGCCGGCGCGTTCAAGCTCGTTGGGTGTGTAGAAGAGGATGTCGCGGCCGGCGATCCGCTCGCCGTGCCAGATGTCGGCATTGGCGACCCCGGCTGTGCCGGTGGCGGCAGTGAGGCTCAGCACGGCGGCTGTGATGATATTGCGCATGGGGGTGTGGCTCCTTTCGCTGGTGAAGCGGAGATAGAGCCGACCCGCAGGTGGCGGAAATGCGCGGGCGTCAGCGGAAGGCGTGCTCGTCGACGAAATCTGCGATGCGCTCGGTCAGGGGAAATCCGCGTTCGTGCAGAAAGCGTGCCTTGATCTCGCCCCAGGCATGGCGTCCGCGCAGCAGCCGCTCAAGCTCGACATTGGCGCCGGCACGGTGCATCTCGTTGAGCGTCTCGCGCAGGCTCATGAAGCCAAAGTTCTCGACGGTATCGCCTTGGCCACCCTCCCAGGGAACGATGCGGTCGGCCTCGCCATGAACGGCCAGCACTTCGACGCCCGAGGCATCGGCGCAGCCGCCAGGCGTGAGCGTGCCGGATACGGCCACGATGCCTGCAATGGTTTCGGGATAGGTGCAGGCATAGCGATAGGTGAGCATTGCGCCGTTGGAATGACCGACGAGAAAGACGCTCTCGTAATGGGTCAGGCCTTGCGCGACAGCCCCATCGATGGCCGCCTTGAGAAAGGAGATGTCATCGACGCCCTGGGCCGCCGCGTCGCCGCAGCAATCGCCCGCGTTCCAATCGCGGTGTCGGCTGCGCCGTTGGATCTCGGTGCCATCGATATAGGCGATCCGGAACCGGTCGCGATCGGCGTATTGGTAGATCGGCATGGTCTTGGCAAAGGTCTGGGCATTGCCGAAGTCGGAATGGACGGCAATCACCAGCGGTGCGGAGCGGCCTTCGAGCCGTTCGGGCGTGTAGAAATAGACCTCGCGCTCCATGGCCTTGGTCGTGCGCCAGTCGCCGGCGCTGGCTGCGCCGGCCGCAAGAAGACAGGCGGCGCCGAGGGCGGCCGAGAGGAGCGGTCGGAAAAGCGCGGAAAATCGGGTCATATGTGGCGTCCGGTCGAAGGCTTGGGTTCAGCAAAAACATAGGTCCGCGACCTTGTCGCGCGAAGCGGCAGGA
>Ga0066842_10000413_pt1 | contig 10954 bp, 5 predicted proteins | sample ETNtaG_19_FD_67289 | JGI IMG/M metagenome (GOLD analysis project Ga0066842, IMG submission 67289) | Marine microbial and viral communities from oxygen minimum zone, Eastern Pacific Ocean - ETNP201302PF86A | ecosystem: Environmental > Aquatic > Marine > Oceanic | place: Pacific Ocean: Eastern...
GCTGAGGGAAGCTGTATTTGAGAAAGACCTCCTCAGCAAACAGGCCCAACTGAAAACAGATGAGAGCATTGAAGCTCTTTCCCTCCTCAGTGGACGTACCCTTGAGGAGCTCATGGAGGTCAGGAATGGAAACGAAGCATGGAAAACCATTGAATCCATAGAGATCCGCGCTCCGGCGTCTGGGATCATCGTGGATGTCTTTGCCACCCAGGGAGAAAGCCTGGATAAGAACCAGCCCCTGGCCCTCATCCTCGATCCCGGCGAATTACGATTCCGAGGCTGGATTCCCGAAGGAGACCTTCCCCTGCTGAAAAACGACGCCCCCGTACGGGTTACGCTGCCCGGGGGGATCCCCCCTGTATCAACCACCCTGCTTGGCCCAAGGCCCCTGGCCGACTCAGCAACCAGGCGGGTACAGGTGGAGGCGCAATTGCCAAACCCCGGCCAGGAGTTGCCCCAGGGGCTCTCCGCCACGGCCCAGGTCCTGGTAAAAGAAAGCGCCAGCGAAGAGGTCCTGGTTCCCCTCAGCTGCATCGTAAGCGATGGTCTCGAAAAAATCGTATTCCGCCGTGATCCGGAAAAAGCGAATGTTGTCATCCGAACGCCTGTCGAACTGGGACTTAGCGGCGGCGGCTTTGTCGAGGTGATCGCCGGACTGCTGGCAAACGACACAGTGGTAGACCAGGGCAAGCACCAGCTCAAGCAGACCGGCAAAGGCAAGGCCCCCAAGGGCGGCCACTTCCACGCCGATGGAACCTGGCATCTCAAGGATGAGTGAGCAGGAAAACAACCGATGTTGAACGCACTCATACGCTGGTCGCTGAATCGCCGCGGGCTGGTCCTTGCCCTCGCGGCAGCCGTGGTCGTCTCAAGCGCCATGACCATCCCCCGAATGCCGGTCGAGGTCTTCCCGGAGCTGAACGCGCCCACCGTCACCATCATGACGGAGGCTCCCGGCTACGCGCCCGAAGAGGTCGAGCGCGCCGTCACCTTTCAGATCGAGACGGCCCTCAACGGCATCGCCGGGCTGCGCCGCCTGCGCTCGAGCTCCGCCCTGGGGCTTTCCATCGTCTGGGCTGAGTTTGACTTCGGAGCAGACGTCTACCGCAACCGCCAGCTGATAGCCGAACGGCTGGCGAGGATAGAGGGCTCGCTCCCGGCCAATATCCACCCACCTGAGATGACTCCCGTCGCCAGTCTCGCCGGCGAAATCATGCTCCTGGGTCTTACAAGTCCCGGGGGAATTGTCTCCCCCCTCGAGCTTCGAAGAATAGCCGAGTTCGACCTGCGGCCCCGCCTGCTGGCCGCTACCGGCGTAGCCCAGGTCGGCGCGGTCGGCGGAGAGCTTCCGGAATTTCAGGTCAGAGCCCGGCCGGACGACCTGCTCCGCTATGGGCTCAGCCTCTCACAGGTCGCCAAAGCGGCGAAAGCGGCCCACGCACCGGTCGGGGCGGGGTATCTCCCCGACGTTTCCGGCCGGGAACTCGCCTTGCGGCCTGACACCCGGGTACAGAGCTCCGCTGACATCGCCAGCACCGTTGTCGGACACTGGAAAGGCGCCCCGGTCACCCTCGGCCAGGTCGCGGAGGTCGGAATTGCCGGAGCTCCACGCCGGGGCACCGGGTCAGCTGGCGGCCACCCCGCGGTGATCCTGTCGATCCAGAGAAACCCCGGCACAAACACCCTGGAGCTCACATCGCGAATCGATGAGATCCTTTCGAACTTCGAGGACACCCTGCCGGAAGGAATCACCCTGCAACGAAACATCTTCCGCCAGGCCGACTTTATCACGGTCGCGGTGGACAACGTCCTTGAGGCGCTCCGCGACGCGGCCATCTTCGTCCTCATTATTCTGTTTCTTTTTCTCCTCAATTTCCGGACCACGATCATCACCCTGACAGCTCTCCCTCTGTCCCTCGGCGTGACACTCATCCTCCTGAATGTCTGGGGAGTTACGATCAACGTGATGACCCTTGGAGGGATTGCCGTGGCCATCGGGTCTCTCGTTGATGACGCCATAGTCGATGTAGAGAACGTCTTCCGGCGGCTTCGGTTGAACGCAGCCCTCCCAGAAGCTGAGCGCCGCGGCCCACTCCAGGTGATCTACCAGGCCAGCGTCGAGGTCCGGCAGGCCATCATCCTGGCAACAGTGGTCATTATCCTGGTGTTCGTACCATTATTCTTCCTCGGCGGCATCGAGGGGCGGTTCTTCCGGCCCCTGGGAATCGCCTACACCATCGGCCTTGCAGCTTCGCTGCTCGTTGCCATGACCGTGACCCCGGCCCTCTGCTACTACCTCTTGCCCAGTTCCTCCGCCGCGGGAGAAAAACGGGAGGGGTGGTTCGTCCGGATCCTGAAAGCTCTCTACGAGCGCGCCCTCAACCTTGCCCTCCGGGCACGGGCGGTGGTTCTTGCCGGTTCAGCCGCGCTCCTGGGCGCCGCCGTACTCCTTGCCCTGACCTACGGATCCTCCTTCATTCCCGCCTTCAACGAAGGAAGCATCACCCTCTTCCTCAATACACCGCCGGGAACTTCACTCAGGGAATCCGATCGGGTTGCTCGTCAGATCGAGCTCCAGGCCGGAGCCATTCCCGGCGTGGCGGCCGTCACTCGCCGCACAGGTAGAGCCGAACAGGACGAGCACGCTGAACCGGTGAGCGCGAGTGAGATTGATGTTCGCATCGAAGCCGATGCCGACCCAGCCGCGGTGAGACATGCTCTCGAAGGTCTCCTGGATGCTTCCCCGGGAATCACCAGGCAAATCGGAGGCCCCATCGACCACCGCCTCTCCCATATCCTCTCAGGCACACCAGCAGCCATCGCGGTGAAGGTCTTTGGCGACAACCTCGAAGAGCTGCGCGCGATCGCCGCAGAGGTTGAAAAGGCCATGCTTCCCATTCCCGGGGTGCGCGACCTGGTAGCCAATCGCGAGGTGCTGACCGACACCGTCCCTGTCCGTTTCGACAAGACCAGGCTCGCCCACTACGGACTGACCCCAGCCGATGCCGCCGGGCAGTTGCAGACCGCATTTCTCGGACAGACAGTCGGCGTCGTCAATCAAGGAGCTTCGAGAATGGACATTGTCCTGCGCCTCGAGGGCGCCTCGCGCAGAAATCTCGATGATGTTCGCGCCTTCACGCTGCAGGCTCCCTCCGGAGCCATCGTCCGAGTCAGAGATGTGGCCGAGGTCATCGAAGAGCGAGCTTCCAGCCTCATCACCCGGGAAAACGTCAGGAGGAAGGCCGTGATCTCCTGCAATGTCGCCGAAGGACACAATCTCGGAGATCTCATTGAGGAGATCAGGGCCCAGGTCGACCCGGTAGTCAGGAATTTCCCCGGCACCTATGTCGAATACGGAGGACAGTTCGAGGCGCAGAAAGAAGCCAGCAGCCGAATCCTCCTGGCCTCACTGGCCGTCCTCGGCGTAATTGTCATCATACTTTATTCCACCTTCCGTTCAGCGCGACCTGTCCTGCTGATCCTCCTCAACCTGCCGCTGGCACTGGTGGGCGGTGTAGCTGCGCTATTCATCGCTGAATCACCAGATCTGTTTCGCAACATCGGCGCTCTTTTTGGACATGGAACCTACGTGGCGCCGGTTGTCTCCATCTCGTCCCTCGTAGGTTTCATCGGATTGGCCGGAATTGCCTGCCGCAACGGATTGCTCCTGATCTCGCACTATTACCATCTCATGGAAGAAGAAGGAGTGGCAAAGAAAGACGCTGTCGTACAGGGTGCCCGTGAACGCCTTGTGCCGATTCTCATGACCGCCATGAGCTCCGCCCTGGCCCTCGTCCCGCTGGTGCTGGCGAAGGGAGAGATCGGCAGTGAGTTGCAACACCCGATCGCTGTGGTTATCCTCGGGGGACTTGTCAGCAGCACTTTTTTGAATCTATTCGTCGTCCCCATCGGGTTCGACCTCTTCGGCGGAGGTCCGCGAAAGAGCCGGGGTGACAGCATCAGCCACCTGGAATCCACGCAGGCCCAGTCATGAGAGTACTCCACCCTGTCGTCCTTTTCGCGACCCTGGCGCTTACCGCCTGCGGTGACCCGACCCGCCCCCTTCCGCCGCAGGGCGGAAGCAAACAGGCGCCTGAAAAAAATCCTGCGCCAGCAAAGCCCGCTCTCCCTGAAAAAGCCGGCTCCGACCATGGAGACAAGACCGACCTCGGCACCCTCTCCATCACCGGCAACAAGTTCCGCATCGTCCGCCTCGGCAAACTCGAACCGGGCAAGGAGGGCGCCTTCGAGGTCCATCCCCAGGGAGCGTCTTCCGACGACCTCGCCAAATGGAACCTCTACCTCTGGGTCGAGGACAAGGCGGGTACCCAGCTGAGCGCCCCGGCGAAAGGGAGCGTTGAAGATTCCGCTCTTCACTTCCACGTCACCCCCCGCAAATCGGAAACAACGCCGGCGCGGGTCGTCCTTCGACTTCGCTCCGAGGGAACTGACGAGCGCGCGGGGCTACCTCTTGACGGTCATGGGCATGAACATATAGAGGGGCCTCACTCTGGAGTCCCGGCCAGGTTTACCGCAGGGGGAAGCGCCGGCCATCTCGAGCTCAAGCTCCACGACGACAAGGGAGACCTTGAGCTCTGGCTCTACCAGGACGCCGCGTTCTCTAAACCCTTCGATCTTCCTGTCAGCGCAACGATAGAGATCGAGTTCATCGACGTCGATGACAGAAAAATCACCCTGCGTCCGCGCAACACCGAAAAAAATGAAGACGAGGATGGGAACCCCAATATCCGCGACGCCGGGACGAACTACTTCATCTACCCTTCCCAGGAAGGCGAGGACGCCTCCTGGCTCAAGGGAAAGACCTTCCAGTCCATCGTGATCGTGCGTTTCACCGCCGCTGGGAAAAAGTCAGCCTCTGAAGAGTTTGTCCTCAAGCCCCATGTTCACTGAGCGCCGTGGGAATGCCGTGCTCCCGGCGCCGTCTCAGGGATGCCGGGCCTTGAACTCCGGGAAAGGCCCTTCGGCGTCCCGGGGAAACCTGTCGAGAATCATCTGCAGGCGCTGACGGCGCCCCGGGGCGATCTTGTCGAGCGGGTTCACCTTGCGCTCCTGGCGTGGGTCCTTCAACAGATTGTGGAACCCCCCCTTACTGTCAACGATGTGGGTCCAGTCACGGATCATGCGGAACTTCCCGATCTGGGAATAGACCCAGCTGCGTTTTTTATAAGGATCCTCGCTTCCCCGCAGGCTGGGCGCGAAGGATTTACCGTCGAGCTCCAGCTTTGCCGGTGGTTTCGCGCCGGCCAACTCGAGGAAGGTCGGGTACACGTCGGTAAAATCGACCAGGTCGCGCGACACGATGCCGCCCTTATTAAGAAAGGGCGCCCGGACAACAAAGGGCACGTGCACCCCCCAGTCCGCTTCGCGCCCTTTGCCCTTGGGATAGGGCTCGCCCTGCAGCGAACCCGGTGAGGCGGAGCCATTGTCGCCCGTAAACACGATCAAGGTCCTCTCCTTCAAGCCAAGCTCATCTACAGCGGAAACGAGCTTGCCCACCAGGTGATCCATGTAGGTCACGTTGCCCGCGTAGAGCGCGGGCTTCCCCACTGGCGCTTTGTCCCGGTTCAGCGGCGTGGTGGTATGAGGGCCATGGGTCAGCAGCATCGGGTAGTAAACCAGGAAGGGCTTGTCCTTGTGTCGTTTCATGAAATCGACCAGGAAACGATTGATCGCATCCGGGCCGTAAGGAACCTTGCCGCGCTTGCCATTGGTTACCAGGAAACCATCCCAGAAGCGCTCGATGGTCTCGGGCCGGCCCGCCTCGACACCCGGCCAGACGCAGTGCTCATCGAAGCCGTGCCGCTTGAGGATGTCGGGTTGTTTGCCAAGATGATTGATCTGCCATTTCCCGCCAATGGCTGTGGCGTAGCCTGCGTCCCTGAGAACCCTGGCGAAAGTCGTGAAGCGGTCAGGCCGCAATCCAGCCCCTCCCCAGCGCGGGACATCGTAGTGCTGAACCCATCCATGACGGAACGGGTACTGGCCCGTGAGCAGGGTCACCCGGGTGGGTGTGCAGATCGGCATACACCAGGCCGTCTCATAGCGAACCCCCTGCCGGGCCAGCCGGTCAATATTCGGTGTCTGGTGGGCGGCCCCATAGCAGCTCACCCAGTCCCGCCCCATGTCATCAACCATGATGAAGATGATGTTGGGTTTCTGCGCCGCCTCCGCGGAGCCGGCAATGAGGAGAAAGAGGATCAGTTTTTTCATTTTCTGTGAAAAGCCTCGCTGGCGACAACCTGCTGGATCAACTCCCGAAGGCCATAGTTGTGCCTGGGCATACTGTCAACGATTCGGTCAATATCATCACGATCGGTAAAGGAGATTCTTCTGCCAAGGGCGTAAATAAAGAGCTTCTCAGCCAGGCACCGGGCGAACTGACCGGGACGAGCGGCGAGATACCGCTTAATGCCTGCAGGCCCCTTGATCGCCGTGCCATCCGGCATAACCCCCGAACCATCAATAGCCAGGCGTTTCGTATAACGATCACGCCAGGCGCCCACGTAGTCGTAATGCTCCATTGACAAACCAAGAGGATCGATCTTCCTGTGGCATTCATGGCAGGTGGGGTTGTTACGGTGCTTTTCCATCTGGGCGCGAATGGTGGTAACTCCCCGGGTATCAGGCTCAATGGGATCCACATCCGGCGGCGGCGGACTCGGAGGAGTGCCCAGCAGGTTCTCGAGGATCCACACGCCGCGCACCACCGGCTGGGTCTCCACCCCGTTAGAGGTAGCTGTGAGAATGCTGCCATGACCGAGCACCCCCCCCCGGTGGTGCCCGGGCTTGAGGCTGACCTTCCTGAAGCCCTCGTGCTCCACGCCTGCGATCTTGTAATGGCGGGCGAGAGCCGCGTTGAGAAAGGTATAGTCTGAATCGACGAAGTCGAGAATGCTCCGATTCTCAGATAACACGTACTGGAAAAACCGGCTGGTCTCCTCGCGCATCGCCTCCTCCAGGTTGTCGGCGTAATACGCCCGGCTCTTTTCCGGGTCGGGCGGCATCTCCCCCAGCTTCCGCAGGTGCAGCCACTGCCCGACAAAGTTTTCATTCAAAGCCCTCGCCCTTGGATCCTCGAGCATCCGCTCCACCTGCAAACGCAATTCAGCAGACGCCTTAAGCTTCCCCGAGGCGGCCGCGGCGCGAAGTTTCGCATCCGGCATGGAGCTCCAGAGGAAATAAGACAGCCTGGTCGCCAGCTCATAGCTGTCGAGTTTCCCCGTTCCTCCCCGGGGAGCGGCCTCCGCCAGGAAAAGAAAACGCGGGGAGGTCAGGATCGCTCGCACCCCGTAGCGGGCCGCGGCCCAGAAATCCTTCTTCTCGAGGAGATACCGTTCGGCAAGATCCAGGTAGGGCTTCAGCTCCAGTTCACCTACCGGGCGGCGAAAGGCCTGCGCAGCCAGGCGTGCCAGGCTGGCCCGCAGGTATTCGGGTCCGGCCCTCTTCGGAGGGTCGGGGAAGTACCGGGAAAAGCCGGGCAGAGGCCACTCCTCGTAGAAGGGCCCCTCGATTCCCAGGCTGTAAACATGGAGCTCGGGCCCGGAGCCTACATACATCTCAGGCGGGTTGCGGGCGGGAAAGAGAGCGTCCTTATTATACTTTGGCAGAACCTTGCGCAGGATGCGCTTGAACGATCCGTTGGGCCCATTGGCCCAATGCACGTGAAAGGTAAAACCTTTCTGAAGCCACGCCCGGTGCTCAATCTCAATCGTCTTGTCGTCGGGGATCTCGTATTCGCCGATGACCCGGTGAGCCGTTTTCCCCAGGGCGCGCGAATCGATGGAGATCGACAGCCGCATGGGCTCGTCCGAGTTGTAGCGCAGGTCCCCGTCCTTGTAGCGTGACTTCCTGCGAATCGCACGGGCCGAGAAACGAATGGCGTACTCTCCATCCGCCAGCACCCCGCGCTTCTTGTCGAGCCGGGTGATGCCCAGTGGCTGGCGGAACTTGATGAACATACGGCCCGCCTCACGGCGGGCTGTCTTGTTGAACTCCCCGGCGGAATCGCCGGGACGGGCGCCCACCTGGTAGTGGATCATCTCCGGCCTGGGGCCTGGACGAATGGCCTTGTCCGCCACCTTTCGAGCCGCCTCGAGGTAGTTCTCGAGCAGGTGCCCGGAGGCGACCAGCCCCTCCCCGACGTTATCAAACCCATCCAGGGGCTCATCGGGAGGAAAGGTCGTGGTGGGATCAAAGTCGACCATCTTCAGCGAGAACAGGTCCCTGACCGTGTTGAGATATTCGGCCCGGTTCAACCGACGCAGCACCACCTTGCCGATGTTCTCCCTCGCGACCGCCCGCGCCCGGGCGAGTGAACCTGTCAGGCTCGCGACGACCTTCCGGGTCACCGCCTCCGGGGGCTGCTTCGCCTTCTTCGGAGGCATCTCGGCAAGGTTGAGCTGATCCAGGATCTCCTGGAAAAGCTCGGCCTCATTCAGAATCGAAAAATCGCCGCTGAGCTTATCAAACCGCCGATCACCCTTTTGCTTTTCCGGCCCGTGACACTGGACGCAGTAGGTCTCGAGAAAAGAGACCAGCTGAGCAGGCTTATCCGCCAGCGCCATCCCGGGCGAGAACAAAGCGAGAGTGAAGATAAAGCCCGGCGTCCTCATGTCAGCAGGTGATTCAGGTTGGCGGTGCTGGTGGAGAATCGATCGACCTCAACCCCGAGCCGTTGAAGAATCGAAACGTAGAGATCGCAGAGCGGCCGCCCGTCCCGGCCCCTGCGCTCGAAGCTGTGGTGTTCCCCGTTCTTGAAGCCACCGCCGGCGACCATGATGGGCAGATTACGGCTGGAATGAGAGCTGGCGTTACCCATGCCGCTGCCGAACATCACCACCGTCGTATCAAGAAGCGGCCGGCCCTCGGAATCACGAACCGCTTTGAGCCGATCGAGGAAACGCGCGAACTGCTGAGAGTAGTAGGTCTCGATGATAGTCAGCTCCCGGAGCAGGTCCGGACGCTTGCCGTGATGGGTGAGTGAATGATAGCCGAGGGTGATCCCCTCGAAGGGGAACAGGCGGTTGCCGCCGGGGTGCCCGAAGGTGATGACATTGGTGGCGTTACTCTGCAGCGCCAGGACCATGAGGTCGTACATCACCGAGGTGTTGTAGGGATAGGTCAGGTCCACCACCAGCTCATCATCTCCCTTGATGACCTTGTCGCTCGCGCTGGCCTTGGGTATATCGATCCAGTCCGACCGCCGCTTCAGCTTACGCTCCACTTCGCGAATGGCCTCCAGGTACTCCGACAGCTTGGCCTGGTCGGCCCTGGAAAGGCTCGGATTGAGACGCCGGGCGTCCTCACGCACCACGTCGAGAATGCTGGCGTCTTCGCGAAGCAGCTCCCGGGTCTTGGCCTTGACCTTCGGATTGTCATCAAGAAACAGCCGGGCGAAAGCCCTGGTCGGATTGCCCTCAGTGGGAAGGATCACCCCGGCCCGCGACCAGGAAATCCCCGATGAGCCCATCCGCAAAGACGGGAACCGGGTTTTCTGGCCGATCTTCTCAGCCAGGAACTGGTCGAGGGAGAGAAGCCGCTGCGGATTGTCCTTGGTGTCCTTGAGCTCCACCCCGTTGAGCAGGGTGTTCGAGCACCCATGTCCGCCACCTACCTGCGGATGGTCAAGATTGGAAAATACGCTCAGGTCGCGGCGATGCCGCTCCAGCGGTTTCAGCAGGGTCGGAAGGGTATAGTTCGCACCGGTCTCCAGGGGGAAAAAGCCTCCCGGGTTCATTCCGTAACCGGGCGAAACGCATACAAAACGCTTCGCGGCCGAAGGCGCCGCTGGGGCGGCCGAAAGTGACTCCAGGGCGGGCAGGGCGATGCAGGCGCCAACCCCGCGCAGGAAATTTCTCCGAGTCAATGAAGTCATCAGCTGTTACTCCAGCTCCTTCGAGGATCCTTCATTCCCTGTAAGGTTACACCGGGAAGATCGAATCACTCACCGTCCCTCTGCTGTCGCCGAAGGACTCTTCATTGATCCCCATGGAGCGCAGAATACTCAGGTAGACGTCGGTCATGCGTGTGCCGCCGCTCTTCCAGTACTGCCTGTGTTTCAGCCCCATATTGGCGCCGCCCGCCACGAGGGTGGGAAGGTTGACGTTTTTGTGGGTGGTGCTGGCGCCGCTGCCAAAGAGCACGATGCTGTTGTCGAGGACACTGCCGCTAGTGTCCTTGAACTCATTCATCCGACCCAGGAAATAGGCCACCTGCTCGCTCAGGAAGCGGTCGTATTTCGCCCATTGGAGGAGGCCGCCTTTATCATTCGAGTGAGAGAGATTGTGGTGAGTGCGCTTCATGCCAAGCTTGCGCGGAAAAGTGTCACTGATGCCCATGCCGTCCTCCCGGCTCATCATGAAGGTGACACTGCGGGTTATATCGGCATCGAAGGCCAGAGCGATGAGATCGAAAATCGTCCGATAGTAGGATTTCGGATCCATCTCCGGTGAAGCATCGAGATCGAGGTGCGAATAGTCCTGCTTCTTGAGCGGGATATCGATCCATTTCTCCGAGGCCTCCAGGCGCATCTCGAATTCGTTCAGGGAGGTCAGGTATTGCTCCATCTTCCGGCTGTCGGCGCGGCCGAGACGCTTGTCAAGGGCCCTGGCGTTATCCGCCACGGCATCTACCAGTTTCCTGTGCCGCTGCAGCCTGGCGCGCTGGACATCGAGGGAGCCTCGACTCCACTTGAAGACGTTCTCGAAAATCCGACGCGGATTGTTCTCGGCCGGGATCGGCTTGCCATCCCGATCGTAGGATATGGTGGCTGTCCGGGACATGTAGCCGCTGCCGGCATCAATGGAAAGAACGAGCGAAGGGCGACGACAGAAACCGCGCGTATGACGGGCGACCACCTGGTCGAGTCCCACTGTATTGTATTGTCCCGGCTTGGGATCATGAAGCGGGGCACCGGTCAGCCACATATCCGAAC
>Ga0066842_10000416_pt1 | contig 10895 bp, 9 predicted proteins | sample ETNtaG_19_FD_67289 | JGI IMG/M metagenome (GOLD analysis project Ga0066842, IMG submission 67289) | Marine microbial and viral communities from oxygen minimum zone, Eastern Pacific Ocean - ETNP201302PF86A | ecosystem: Environmental > Aquatic > Marine > Oceanic | place: Pacific Ocean: Eastern...
GGTTGGCGCCATCATGGTTGAGAGCCTCGCGCCCGGGGTGAAGCTGCCGAGCCCGGCGGGGAAGAGGTCCTCCTCGCCAAGGAAATTGTTCATCAGGATCCCGGTTCCCGGGATCCTGATGAACAATTTCCTTGGCGAGGAGGACCTCTTCCCCGCCGGGCTCGGCAGCTTCACCCCGGGCGCGAGGCTCTCAACCATGATGGCGCCAACCGTTATCGAACATTCCGATGGAGCTGTAAGCGTCCTGGGATCAGGGGGAGCGAACCGGATCCGTACCGCCATCGCCCAGATCGTTTGCGGGCTGGTCATGGACGGTCTCGACCCACGGGAGGCCATCGAGCAGGGCAGAATCCATGTCGAGAACGGAGTTCTCAGCGCCGAGAGCTTCGCCATCGAAGATTGCCCGGAGAGCCTCGCGGGCGCCCTCCAGCACGCCGACGAGCTCGATGAGTTCAACGGCCCGGGGCTCTTCTTCGGCGGCGTACATATCGCCCACAGGAATACCGCTGGAGAGCTGGCCGGCGGCGGCGATTTCCGCCGCAACGGTACAGTCGGAAGAACCGGCTGAAGGCGGCACTCCTTGAAGAGCCGGCGAAGAGTGAGTATCCTGCCGACTCGAAGACTGAACTCCCGCGGTAATCATCGAGGCTCAACCCATGCGCTGCTACAGCTGGAATGTCAACGGGATCCGCGCCGTCGCGCGCAAGGAATTGCTCCCCTGGAAACAGCTCCCCCGTGCCGATGTTTTCTGCCTCCAGGAAACCAAGGCCCATATCGAACAGCTTGACCCCGAGGTTGCCGAACCAAAAGGCTGGCACGCCTATTACTCGACGACCCAGCGCAAGGGCTACTCGGGCGTGGCCATCATCTCGCGCAAGGAACCTGACGAAGTGATCGAAGGACTCGGGGTCAGGAAGCTCGACCAGGAGGGCCGGGTGCTGCGCGCCCGCTACGGCGACCTGCTGGTCATCAGCGCCTACTTCCCCAAGAGCCAGCCCGAGGGCCCGCGCTTTGAATACAAACTCGATTTCTGCCGGGGCATGCGGCGCTTCCTCAAAAAACAGGTCGACTCGGGCCTCAACATCCTCCTGATGGGAGACTACAACATCGCCCACGAGCCGATCGATCTCGCCCGTCCGAAGCAGAACCTCCAGAACCCGGGCTTCCTCCCCGAGGAGCGCTCCTGGATGAGCCGCTACCTCAAGAGCGGCTTCCATGACGTGTTTCGCGAACGCAATCCCGACCTGGAGGGCGCCTATTCCTGGTGGAGCTACCGCTTCGGGGTCCGGGAGAAGAACATCGGCTGGCGGATCGACTACGGCACCGTCAACACCGCCCTGCTCGACCGGGTAACCGACGCGGCCATCCATCCGAACATCACCGGCAGCGACCACTGCCCGGTGAGCGTACGTCTGAAATGAGCGGCCGCTCTCAGCCCAGCCGATAGACCCGGATGGCGTTGTCGTGGAACAGCTTGCGGCGCCGCTCCTCCGATTCGCCCTTCATGACCTCCTTCAGCGCCCCGACCCAGCCCTTGTAGGATGCGGTCAGGTTGCAGACGGGCCAGTCGCTTCCGAAGACCACCCTGTCGGGCCCGAAGGACTCGTAGCAGTGTCGAATGACCGGCGCCAGGTCCTCCGCCGTCCACTCCCCCGTCTTCGTGTTGACGATGAAGCCGGAGATCTTACAGGCCACGTTTTTCTTCTCGCCCAGGGCGGCGATATCGCTGCGCCACTTCGAGCGATCCGTGGAATGAACCTCGGCATTGCCGCAATGATCGAGAACCAGCTGGGTGTCGGGACAGGCATCTGCCAGCTTCGCCGCATCGGAAATCTCGCCATGGCGCATGCAGAGATCAAAGCTCATCCCCAGTTCGCCGACAAGGCGAACGCTCTCGACGAACTTATCGCCAAGACAATGACCCGGGGGGGTCTCCCCAACCTGCAGGATTCGCCGCACACCCTTGATCTCCGGAGTGTCTTTGAAGGCGGTGATGTAATCGCGAAAACCATCGCTTGAGGGTCGACCCGAGATCACCGCGCCGCACATGGGGTTGTCATCACGGCGGCACATCTCGATGACATGCTCCGCCTCCTTGACCTGCTGTGAAGGTGTGACATCGACCTCCATGTAGACCGTCTTGACGACGTTCAGTCCACTGGACGCCTCGAGGTAATCGGACATCAGGAAATTCTTCGCCAGAGGTTTTTCGTCCTTGGTCCAGGGCAGGTTGAACTTGCCGAGGTCCCACATATGCTGGTGCGTATCCACGATGGGTATCAAGCTTGTCGCTCCTCTCCCCGCTGAGTCTATAGGCGCGCTGGTGCAACACCCCTGGACGACTCCTCCAACTCCTGCCAGAACGGCTCCCTTGATAAAATCACGGCGACTGGTCATGCGCGGGCTCCCCCTGCAAGTTAAATAGGCTGGTAATCCATTTCTACAGGCCACTAATCTGGGATGATTCGGCGGTCCCGTCAAGCCCCGCTTCCCCCGTCTTCGATGTTCTGGTTGCAACGAACCGTCCCAGCGATTAAAAAAGCTCCTCACACCTTGAGCGGTCCGCGTGAAATTCCGCGCGCCGTGAAATCGCTGAATAGACGTTGCCGAATGGTGTAATTGGTAGCACGCCAGATTCTGATTCTGGAAGTCGGGGTTCAAGTCCCTGTTCGGCAACCATTTGAACAAGGGCCGCGCGGAAACCTTCCGCCGCGGCCTTCTCTTTTAACCGGCGTCCGGAACCTTACATCAGGCCATGGCCGACCTTGAACTCTCCCCAGTCACGCTTGAGGCGGAGAAACTCCTCCGGCGAACCGGCCAGGATGAAGGGATTGGTTTCGATCTCGAGGCCGATGGTAGATGAAGGCCTGCAGCCGTAGTCATGACCGGGCCAGATCGTGGTCTCGGGAGGAAGCTCCCTAAGCACCCGCTGGATGCTCTCGTATTCCTCTAATGCCAGCTCATCGTTCGCGGTGCCGCCAATCTTGCCGACAAAGAGCAGGTCGCCGGTAATCGCCACGGCCTGCCCGGGAAGGTAGATCACCAGGTGGTCGAAACTATGACCGGGAGTGTAGAGAAAGCGGAGGCTGAGCGAGCCGACCTTCAGCTCGTCCCCATCATCGAGGGAGACCTCTGGATCACTCTCGGCATCCTTGTAGGCCGCAAGACGGGCGCCGGTGAGCTCGAGAGCGCGATCGTTTCCGTTGACGTGGTCAGGATGTCCATGTGTATTGATGACATGGGTCACGGTCAGCCCCTGGACGCGGGAGCGCTCAACCACCGCGTCTGGATCGTACGAAGGATCAACCAGGATTCCCTCGCCAGCCTCGCGGTCGCCGATGAGGTAGGCGAAGTTGCGGTCCCCGCCTGTTCGAATCTGTTCGAAAATAAAACGCATGAAACCGCGCGTCCCTCCTGAACCTCGATGTAAGAAAGACAGGGCCGGCTCAGCCCAGAGGCGAGCTCGACTCCAGAGCCCCGATATAGGGCAGGTTACGGTATTGCTGGCGATAGTCGAGCCCGTAGCCGACAACGAATTCATCGGGAACTTCGAATCCCCGGTAAGCGATCTCCACCTCCCGCTTTCTGCGAGCCGGTTTATCCAGCAGGGCGACCACCGCGAGCGAGGCCGCTCCCCGGCCCTCCAGGAGGTCGAAGAGATATCCCATCGTCCGACCCGTATCGACGATATCCTCAACCACGAGCACGTGCCGCCCGGCGACTGACTCACTCAAGTCGGTCCTGAGCTCGATCTCTTCGCCACTCTCGGTATTGTCGCCATAGGAGTCCACACAGATGTAGTCGAAGCGCAGGGGGACGGTGATCTTCCTCGCAAGGTCAGCGAAAAAGACCATGGAACCTTTGAGGACACAGACCAACACGAGGTCTTTGTCTTCGTAGTCACGCGAAATCTCACGAGCAAGCTCTTGCAGCCGACTGGTGATCTCTGCTTCGGATATCAGGACCCGAACCGATGGTTCCTCGCCGATGTCGGACATGAACTCTCCTTTGAACGATTCAACGCTATCCAGCTTATTCGTTTCAGGAGACTATAATCAACCTCCCTGCTACTGGTACTCGCCGCCCCCAGCGGTCCATAATGCCGGCAAAGCCAGGCACTGTTGGATCAGCATATGCAAGTACGAGACATCGCCGAAGCCATCGTTCTTTCCGAAGACATCGATTTCAAACTCGCCGCCCTGCCCGAAGACATCGAGGACAGCGAGCCGGGAGCGCCGCTGCGCGTAGAGAAACCCGGACGACCGCCGGAGCTGGCGCCGCGACCGATCAGGGAGGCCCAGGTCCCATCGGTCAGGGGATACCATGACCCCATCCAGCGGCCGCACATCCTGCACTCCTTCGCCAATCATGAGCTGCAAGCTGTCGAGCTCTTCGCCTGGGCTCTGCTGGCCTTCCCGGATGCCCCGCCACCCTATCGCGCCGGGCTTCTGAAGATCCTGGCCGAAGAACAACGCCATACCCGGATGTACATCGCCAGGATGAGGAAAATCGGCGGAGAGCTCGGAGACTATCCCGTCAGCGGCTACTTCTGGAACAAGACCCCCGAGCTCACAACACCCCTGCGTTTTGTCTGCGCCATGTCACTCACCTTTGAGAACGCCAACCTCGATCACACCACGGATTCCGCGGCTGAGGTCCTGAAGGCGGGCGACAGGAAGACGGCAGAGGTCATCGATCAGGTCCATCTCGATGAGATCGGCCACGTGCGCTTCGGGTGGGAGTGGCTGGGGAAACTGAAGGAGCCGGGGCAGACCATGTGGGAGGCCTACTGCGCCAACGTTACCTGGCCGCTGCGCCCGGCGCTCGGCCGCGGCAGGACATTCCATCCCGCCGGCCGCGTTGCGGCGGGAATGGACCCCGAGTTCATCCGCCTGCTCGAGGAGAGCCAGAGAGACGACCCGCAGGGAGAGGGAGCCGATGACTGAGAGGCTCATCGTGGGCAACCTTGACTGTGAGACCGGCTTTGCGGCCCAATCCTGGAGCTCCGGTGCGCCGGCGGCCCTACCACGGCCTGTCCTTGAAAACATCTCCGCGGCCGCAACCCTGCTGCGGGTTTTCTGCACCGAGGAAGACCGGCTGTGGACCCCGCTCCCGGTTGACGCCGGGCGCCTCACGGGTCCGCCGGAGCTTGCGCGGCCCACCCTGGCCGAGGGCCCGCTGTCAGCGGCGGAGCAGGAAGGTGAGGTGCTCGCCTGGGGAGAAACTGAGGCGGTGGCGGCGCTTCGAGCCGGCAGACCGGCCGCTCAGCCCTACCGCGAAGATGCCCCGCTGGCTGGCAGGCTCTGGAGCCTGCCAGAAGCGAGCGCGGCCGCCGCGGCCTCGGTGAATGACAAACGCTTCTGCCAGCGACTAAGGGAAAAGCTCGGCCTCGCCCTGCCGTCAAGCCGGATCATCAAAAACACCGCGGAACTCGAGGAACATCTCGAAAATTCGAGCGGCCGCCCGGAGCTGTCCGGCGGCTGGGTTCTGAAGGCTCCCTTTTCCGCCGCCGGCAGGCTGCGGCTGATCGCCGAAGGTCCGGGAGTCGGGGAGCTAGAGCTGAAGAGGGCCCGGAACCTGTTCGAGGCGCATGGAGCGCTGGTCTTTGAACCCTGGCTCGATAGAACCGCGGATTTCGGCTTCTGCGCCCTCGTGCTCGAAGAAAGAAACGTGCTGCTTGGGCCCCACGGCCTCGAAACCGATGTCCAGGGCCGCTTTCGCGGTCTCGTCTTCTCACCTTCCTCCCCTGGCAACCTTCCCGGGCTGGAGACAGTCGTAGGCGCTGCTGCGGATGCTGCGCGAGAAGAGGGCTACCTCGGACCGCTCGAGGTCGATTGCTGGTCCTGGCGCGACAGCGGCGGCGATGAACATTTCCACCCCCTCGGTGAGATCAACGCGCGGATCAGCTTCGGGCTCGTTGGCCGTGCCATCATCGAAACTCTTGGCGAAGCGACCGGCTGGATCGCTCGAGAACCAGCCCGGCTGCTCATCGGCCCGCAACAGCTGCGCGGCGATTCAGCCGAAGCCATCGAGCTGTTGCGCCCCGCAGAACCGGATGGCTGCGGCGCCTGGCTTGAGCGGATCTCCCCGGCCTAGTCCCCCACCGGTAAACCGAGGACCAGGCGGCGCACGAACCTCACCGGTGGAGACCCGTAGGAAATCACCTGGTCGTGGTACTTCTTCAGGTTGAACTTGTCGCCGTTTTTCTTCTCAACCTCCGCTCGCAGATCGCGGTGTTCCTGGTAACCGACAAAATAGGTCGAGAGCTGGGTCGAGGTGAGCTGGGCGCGAATCCACTTGCCGGCGGCCTCGCGCTCCTCCTGGAAGGTTGTGACCGTCATCAGGCGCATGGCATCCTCCTCGCTCATGCCTTCGGCGTGAATCGCCTGGTCGATGATCGCGTTGGCGATTCCACGCAGATACCACTTGAGGGTAATGAGCTTCATCAACGGATCGGCATTCATATAGCCCTCATCGGCGAGCATCTGCTCGGTATAGACGGCCCAGCCCTCGATGAATACCCCGGATGAGAGCACCGCCCGAAGCAACGATGGATAGCGGTTCGAATGCGCTAATTGCAGGAAGTGGCCGGGGACCGCCTCGTGGACCGACAGGTTGTGAATAGAACGGCGGTTGTACTCCCGCAGAAAGGAGTCGACCTGCTTGTCCGTCCAGTCCTCCGGCAAAGGCGCCACCGCGTAGAAGGTCTTCTGGCCGACATCGAGAGCGCCGGGAGAATCGCAATAAGCCACCGACACCCCGCGCTCAAACTCGGGCATGATGATAATCTCGATCGGATCGTCGGGAATCGTGATGAGATCACGCTCGCGGACAAAAGCCTCGATCTCGACGAGGGAATCCCTGGCCGTCTTCACCACCTCGCCCCTCCCCGGCTTGTCGGCATAGGCAAGCTCGAGGGCGGCCTGGATCGTCTCCTGCCTGTGAGCCTCGTCAGGCTCAGCGGGAAACTCGCGTCCGGGCTCCTTTTCGAGGAAGACTCCCTTGCTGAGCTGGTACATCTGCTCACGCACACGCTTCAGCTCGCTCTCCGCCCGCCTGCGAACCTCGGCCCGGGACAGCGGTGAGTTCAGGGTGAAGGCGAGCTTCTTGTCGAAAAGCCTGGAGCCGATCCGGAAATCTCCGGCCGCCTGCGGGACAACCTCCTTCTCGAGCCATTCCTGGTGCTTATCTACCGCCGCCCTGGCTGTCTTCATGGCGGCCTCGAGGCGCCCTCGCTCCGCCTTGTCGAGCTTGTCGAGATGAGGGACGACCCTGTTGTCGAGAATACTGAGAACCCCCCGGTTCTGCCTGACGGCCGTCTCCGCGTGTATCTTCGGCACCCGCTTCGCCACCAGGGTTCCCCGGACCTGCTCAAGGAGCCTTGGCAGCTTCTCAAGGCGATCCGCCGCGCTCGACAGGCGTTTCGCGATCGGAGCGAAGTCTCGCGCCATGAGGCTGTAGATCGCGCGGCCGCAGAGGTCGGTGTAACCCAGGGGATTCCAGGCCCACTCCTGGAGAACATCGAGACGCCAGAGCGTCTTGCGCAGGTCGTGTTCCAGCAGAGCCGCATCGATCTGATTGGCCTGTGAGAGGTGCTCACGCGGCAGCGCCGCGAGGCGCTCGAGGTACTCGAGGGAGAAAGCCTTCGTTCGCGCCCGTGACTCCGCGCCGACCTCATCGAGCTCTCCATCGTAGCGGTGGTCGCCCAGGTAGGTGGCGTAGACCGGGGAGAGAGCCGTGAAGCGGTCGAGGTAGCTCTTGCTGAGCTCCAGGAACTGATCGTCGGAGGTGAGATCTTCGGTCGACTGCATTTGTACCGCGCAGGAAGAACAGAAAAGAAGGACCAGGCAGGGTGAAAAACGGCGCATGGGATAATAGCTCACTGAAAAAGAAAAATCGTCTGAACCGCGGCGCCCCCGAGCGCCCGTGGAAAAAAGAGAATACCACAGGTAGCCGGACATCAGGAAAGCGAGTCCTTGAGCCCCCGCATGGATTTGCTTGATGGCTGGAACGCTCTGACCTAATGTCAACTACCTGATCCATACGGAAAACAGAGGAAAGCCCCATGATGAAACGAACTCTTCGCTGCGCGATCGCGGCCAGCTGCCTGTTGACCCTCGCGACCTCAGCCTACGCGGAAGACTGGACCCGGTTCCGCGGTCCGAATGGCACCGGCTTGAGTGAAGCAAAAGACATCCCGGTAAGCTGGGGCGATAAGGACTACAACTGGAAGACCGATTTCCCCGGAATCGGGCACTCGCAGCCGGTCGTATGGGGCGAACGGCTCTTCCTCACCAGCGCCGAAAAGAAGGGCGGGGTGAGGCACGTGCTGTGTTTTTCAACCGGCGATGGCTCGATCCTCTGGAAGAAAACCTACGACAACCGGACCCACCGCAAGCACAAGCTCAACAGCTTCGCCTCGAGCACCCCCGCTCTTAACAAGGACGCGCTCTACGTCATGTTCGGCAACCCGGACGCGGTCACCATTCATGCCCTCGACCACTCCGGCAAGAAGCTCTGGAAACACTCACTCGGTAAGTTCAGCAGCCTCCACGGCCACGGAGCCTCCCCCATCGTCTACAAGGACATGATCCTCCTGGGCCACCACCAGGGACGCAATGCCGAGGACAGCCTCAAGAGCTACCTCGTCGCCCTCGATGCGAAAACCGGCAAGGTGCGCTGGAAGACGCCGCAGAAGACGCGCTATGTCTCCTATTCGACCCCCTGTGTCTACAAGCCCGCCGGGGGACCCGAGCAGGTCATCTTCAACAGCGCCGGCAACGGCATCGGCGGCATCGACCCGAAAACCGGCAAGATCCTCTGGGAGAACGACTGCTTCACCATGCGCTCCTGCTCCTCACCGGTGATCGCCGGTGATGTGATCATGGGAACCTGCGGCTCCGGCGGCGGCGGCAACTACCTCGTCGCCGTCACACCCGCAAAGAGCAAGGTCAAGGAGGTCTACCGCCTCAAGAAGGCCATCGCCTACGTCCCCACGCCGCTGATTCGCAACGGCCTGATGTTCATCTTCAGTGACAAGATCGACGTTGCCAGCTGCTACCAGGCCTCAACCGGGAAAATGATGTGGCAAAAGCGCGTCGATGCCGTCTTCTGGGGTTCACCGATCTGCGTACAGGACCGGATCTACATCGTCTCTCGCGATGGAACCGTCCTGGTGCTCGCCGCCAGCGACGAGTACAAGGAGCTTGCCCGGATTGACCTCGGCGCTCCCAGCCGCTCAACGCCCTGCATCGCAGGCGGCCGGATGTACATCCGCACCTACGACTCGGCTAAAGAAAGCGGGCGGCTGCTGTCGATCGGCGGAAAGAAGCGCTGAACCGGGGCCTACCCCGGGGCTGCGGACCGCTCCCCTGGAGCGAGCAGCGATCCACCCACGGCGATGACCAGGTTGACCGGCAGTCCGTAGAGTCCGGCATGGATTCCCCACGGCTTGCCGCTCACCCCGAAGGCAAGCACCAGGGCGATGGCCAGGCCGGCGACCAGGCCGACAAAGACCGGGCGTGCGCGCAGACCGCTCCAGTGGAGTCCGAGAAAGAATGCGGGGGAGAGCTGCACCAGCAGATCGAACTTCCGGTCGAGAAGCTTCAAGAGGGTCGTATGCCTGAGGGCAATCGCCAGGACGACGAGGATGACGATCAACGCCCACGAGCTGGCCTTGCCAACCTTCGTCAGGCTCTTCTCACCGGCCCCGGGAGCAGCTCGCCGATAGAGATCGCTCGAGAACATCGATGAAATACTCAGGAGAGCCGAATCAGCCGTCGACATGATCGCGGCGAGAACCGCGGCGAAAAGAACGACGACCAGCCAGTAGCCCACGCCGCCCTGGGCCTGGATATCGCGAAAAACCACCGTCAGCACCCGGTCCGCGTCGGCGCCTTCCAGTCCCGGGAAGTGGGCCAGCGCCGTGATGCCGATGAAGACCGCTATCAGCGTCGCTGTCAGCGGAAGGAAGGCCATGACCTGCAGGCTGCGGCGCAGAACCGTCGGGCCGCGCGCGGCATAGAGCCGCTGGATCGCCTGCGGATAGAGGGCCGCGCCAATCCCCACCATGAAGATATAGCTGAACCACTCCCGTGACATCGCCCAGCTCGGCGGCTGGAGCTTTTCGCCGCCTCCTTCCTGCGCGAGAATCTTCAACGCGCTCGTCTCGGGACCGCCAAAATAAACGAAGACCAGCACGGTCAGGATCACGAAGCCGATCATCAGCACGACCCCCTGGAGTACATCCGTCCAGGCGACCGCGCGCAGGCCCCCCAGGGTCTCGTAGACAACCATGATGAGCGCCAACCCCACCACAGCCCATGTGTAGACATCGATCTCGGTGGTGGCGCTGAGCCCCTCTACAGCGCGGCCCATAGCCATCAGCTGGGCAAGAAGATAATTCGACAGGGCCACGATCATCACGACCGAGGCCAGCACCGAGAGCGGCGGATAGGCGAAGCGGTCGTGCAGGTAATCCGCCGGGGTGATAAAACCCCGGGAGTGAGCGCGCGCCTGGAGTTTCGGAGCCAGCAGCAGGTAGAAGACGATGACCGCTGTCATGAAGTGAACGCTCATCGTCCAGGCGTAGCCAATGCGGTAGGTCTTGCCGGTGAAGCCGAAGAGCGTGTTGCCGCTGTACTGGGTGGCGTAGAGCGTCAGCACCAGCACGATGAAGCCGAAGCCGCTGCCGGCCAGGTAGAAGTCCTTCATCGAATCTTCCCGCCGCGCCCGGTAGCCCCACCACCCCACCAGCAGAAGCGAGCAGAGGTAGAGCGCTATGAACGTCCAGGCGCCGACGCCGAATGGAAGCAACCCTTCGTTCATTCCTCCTCCGAAGGCCAGGGCCGTCTCAGCAGCCAGGCCGTGTAGACCGAGACCGCCGCCGACCCTGC
>Ga0066842_10000422_pt1 | contig 10804 bp, 8 predicted proteins | sample ETNtaG_19_FD_67289 | JGI IMG/M metagenome (GOLD analysis project Ga0066842, IMG submission 67289) | Marine microbial and viral communities from oxygen minimum zone, Eastern Pacific Ocean - ETNP201302PF86A | ecosystem: Environmental > Aquatic > Marine > Oceanic | place: Pacific Ocean: Eastern...
CGCTCGAGGTCGCAGATGCTGACGGAAGTCCCTGACCAGGCAACGCAGGAAAACGCTTCCGGAAGATCCGCCCAGATCTCACCGACGACAGACAAGAGATCCTATCCTGGAACTGGACCGGCCAACCGCCGACAAAGCCGGAGAGACCGCGGCGCAGCAATAGCCACCAGGCTCGCAGCCCCGCAAAGGAGAGGGGCGATGTCGCAGATGCTACGGAGGCCCTGGCCAGGCAACGCAGGAAAACGCTTACGGAAGATCCGCCCAGATCTCACCGGCGACAGGCAGGAGATCCTATCCTGGAACTGGACCGGCCAACCAACGGTAAGGCCGGGAGGGAGCCATGACAAAGCCGAAGACGCCGCGACACAGCAACCGCAGTAGCAGCAGATGATCTGGCAAACACAAAACTCTCGCCGCCAGCAACAAAGCACCGCCGGGCAAAGCGGCAGGCCCCGGAGAATCGACTCTAAGGGCCGCCCACATTCCAGATGGCTCTCCCTGCCTATGCGGCCGGGCGCCGGCAGCAGGAGCCTCCTCGCCAGCCTCAGGGCCCATAATATATCGGTGGGGGAGAGGGCCCCCGCAAGGAGCGGTCTCTGCGAATGACCCGGTCGTTTCCCGGCCCAGGTGGCCGGGCGGGGCATTCGAGAGGCTGAAGCTCTGCGGAACCGTTCCACGTGGAACAAGCCCAGACGCGGCCCCATCGCCTGCACTTTACCCCACAAGGCGCGGGGACAGGGACAAGAATACAACTATTAACCAGCCGGCAATATTGTCTGTTCAGACTATTCTGTATTTTTAGACATATCGCCTGCGGGGCGGCTCTGGGCACAAATGAAGGGACATTTCATGCCCCTGAGGCGTGCGCGGCCGGCCGCAAGGCGACGCCCCATCAAAACAAAGAACGGGCTGGCCGCACCCGCAAGGGAGACGCCTCAGAGTTCCGCGCTCAGCTCGACGAACTGTCGCCGGGATTGCTCAAGTCGCCCTTCTCTCGATGGCTGCTCGAACCACCCTCCGGGGAAGGAGGGGAAGGAGGGGAAGATTCTTTGCTGTCGTCATAGTCGACGGGGGGGACAGGGTCGTCGGAAGCATCATCAATGTCATCCTGGACATTCTTGATGCCCTTTTTGAATTCGACAATGGACTTGCCCATACTGCGGGCGACCTTCGGAAGGCGCGCCCCAAAGAGCAAGAGGGCTATAATCCCGATGATGATGATTTCAGATCCACCCGGTAGACCTAAAAGAGCCAGGTATGTGTTCGTAAGCATAGGACCTCACATCCGAAGCGGGCAGCACAGGCGGCGCCCTCGTCTTGCAGCCGCTATGAGCCGCTGAAGGCTCACTCGGCTTCACGATAATCCCCTGGGCTTTCGGTTTCAGGCGCGAACAAGGTCTCCTTCTTTCGCACCCATAGGCCAGAGGCTAACTAAGCAGAGCTATTCTAACTACTTCAATCGTAGTATCCATACAATTCCTCTGCAAGGCGCCTCGCCGTAAGAGCGAGGAGTCGCAGCTCGATCTCCTGGGGATTGTCGAACTCGAGGTCGACCTTGAATTGACCCTCATTGCCTCTCTCGCCAACCCGCCATCCCTTTCTCTGGTGAACGATACGCCCCTTCTCGGTGTCAAGCACCCTGTAGCTGATAACCGCCCTGGCGCTGAAAAAACCGATCGAGCGGGGGTCCTTGAGTTGGAGCTTGTCGATCGATCCCTCGACCAGGAAGCGCGCTCCGACATTTCGGCCGATGCGGGCCCACTCAGCATCGCTCAGGCGCGGCTTTGCCCAATTGCGGATGGTCTTCTGCGCCTCTTCAACGCGCTCCCCAGTAACAAAGCGCGCATCGACCTCCTGGCCCGCGGCCCACATCCGAATGCCTTTTGTAATGGTTTGCCCGCGGCGGGACTCGCCGTACCACAAGTCGGCTCCGGCCAGAGCCTCTCGGAAGGGCACAATCAGCACTGTCTGGCCTTCAAGCCCCACGCCACCGTTAAACGGAGAGGCGTGCCAGGAAGAAAAGCACCCGCACATCGACAGCGGCAAGAGCAGCGCCACGGCAGACAACCCATTCATCTTCATCTTAATTAATCACCTTGAACCTTCCCGCGGCTGGAAATGAGGCACAAGCCTCCTGATGAGGAGTCTATCTTGATATCGCCGCGCAGGCAAGCCGGTCGGTGGGGGAGATCAGTCGCGCAGGAATTCCGGCACCCCGGGCCAGGGCTCTTTGCCAGGGCCGCGATTGAGATATTCTATCTCGATCTCCTCTTTTGGCTTCCTGATGATAATCACCGGCGCCTGTTCCCGAAAACCGGGGCGGCGTTTCTGCGGGCGGCGGTCAGCTATCGTCGCAGGAGAACTCCTGGAGCCGACCAGCACCAGCTGCCTGGGTGACGCATGGTACTCAACTCGCTCCGCGTAAGCCTGGTAGGGGCCCGAATTGATCGTTACATTGCCCCCGAGACGGTCTGTTCCGATAATGTTTGAGGCGATGGCCCAGGGGAGCCGCTGGTCAACTGCGGGGCCGGCCGAGGGGTTCACATGCAATGCCAGCCTCTGGGCAACGACCTGCCAGTGCTGACCCGAAAGCGTACCGGGCTGCGCCTGCGGCTCAGACTTCCCGTCCACATGAAAGTTCGCCATAACGTTTCTCCTGAAGCTGACGAGCACCATTCGCCGCAACGGACCTCCGGCGGCCTCTGCCGGAGCCTCATACAGATAGGCCTCTATTTCCTGCGCATCGATCGTGTCTACACGCTCCGCCTTGGGCTTCTCGCGAGCCGCCTCGCCGCCGAGAGCTCCAGCCGCCTCGAAGCCATCCTTGAAATGCTGCAGCGTCTGCCGGCGACCATCCTGGGAAAAAATCTTCACCTTGTTCTGCTCTCGCTCGTAGAGAAAGTCGTCACCGCGCAACAGGATGGCGAGGGCCCTGTTATAGAGCAGGATCTTATCCTTCGCCTTGATCCTGGAGAGGTGAAGCTCCCCGGCCTCATTCCTGGCGAGATGAACCTCGAGTTCATTCGTCTCAAATTCCCAGAGCATCTTCTGCCCGGGACGCGCCCCTCCGGCCCCAGCCGGCTCTTCCCGATAGGCGCCCTGGGCGAGCTCGCCCTTGACCTCGGAGCGCAAGGTGACGCTCTGGCTCTTTTCGTCGTAAATAATCTCCCGTGCGCGCACCGGCCCCTGCAGCTCTTCGTGGTCGAGATGCATCGACTGCGGCGTGTTCCCGAAAAAACGCAGCTGTCGTACAGAAGAAGACCAGGAGGCCTTCTCGCCGCGCATCTCAAAGCTCTTGCCGCTAACCATCAGCGGGCTTCCTTCGGCAGAGTGCGCTGTCAGCGACCTGACCGACCGCAAATCCCTCAGCACCCCAGACCCTGCCTTTTCCGCCGCCGCCTCACCTTCTACGCCTTCTGCAAATTCAACATCGGCTCGGGCCGCCTGGATCAGCAGATCCGGGCGACTGGTGATCTCTTCTCCCCTGTAGAGCCGCACCTCTACGGCATCCGTCAAGGTGCACTGCCGGGACTCCTGCTCGAAACGAATCTTGCCCGCCAATACAACCCCGCCTTTTTTTTCCAGCTGGGCTCTCTGCTCCTTGGTCCCGATCAATTCAAAAGCCTTCTGCCGGGCAAGAAGTTGGACTTCCGGAGCGGAAAAGCGATAGAGCCCTTTAGAGCGCGTTGTCAGCCTGACTGGGCGGGTTCCATCGCCACGGGCAAGCGCCTTCTTGAGGGCCTTGCCGCCCTCAAACAGCAGGCCGAGGTAATCAGACTGAATCTCGACAAACTGAGCATCTCCATCCCCGGGTTGTTTTTTCCCGCGCTCTTCGGTTTCGGCAGGCTGGAGATCGTCCAGGTTGATCTTCGCGCTTACCGACCCTTCAAACCAGGCACCCTCGGGACCTCCATCTACAATGAGGTTGATCTTTCTCGCCTCAATCCAGCTTTCACCCTGGGAAAGACGCGGAAACTCCTTTTCGAGCCCCTCCAGGGTGGCCTGCTGCTGCTCGGCGCGATAGGTAAGAGTCTTTCCGTTCGCCTGAAACGACCGCGGTCCGGCCTGCTCGGCTTTGCCCTGCTGCGCATTGCGCCGCCAGCCCTTGCTCCGCAGAACAACCCCGCGAGGATTATTGCTTCGAGCAATAAAATAGGACAGAGCGTTCTTGTCCCCGCCTTTTTCTTCAAGCCCGTTAAAGGCGACCTCTACCTCGTCCGCGTCAAAATCAAGCCGGTCCAGCTCATCGCGGTCTGTCGGGCGCTTTGCGCCAACTGGCGCCTCGGCGTCGCCGGAATCGCCTCCTGGCTGATTGACATATTGCTCCGCTCGCAATCTCGCCTGGCCGCGACGCTCTTCTTTTCCCGCCATCTTGAACGAGCCGGAGACCTCCTGCAGAAAAAGCCGCTCGCTCTGAGGGCGCATGACAGCCCTCTCGGCAACAAAATCAACGTCCGGCCCCTGAAGGGTGGGGCGTCCGGTCAAGACACCCTCAAAAGTTCTACCGCTCGATTCGCTGGCACCCGCCCCCGAAACATTGACCCACTCAAGCTTGTCTCCATCAAGAAGATAGGTTCGCGAGTCACGCGCGATGCGGGCTCGAACCCTGCCTCCCTCCCAGGTAGCAAGGGCTCGGCGGGGCGAAGGTTTTTTTCTCCGGTCATCAATCTCAAGCTCGAGCTTCTGGCATTCGAATCTCGTATTACCCACCACAGGAGCCCCTCCAGGAGCTTTTGGGCGAACCCCCTGAAAAATCAGAACGTTTTTATTAAAGGTAATAAAGGTCGTCTCCCGGTCCGTCTCGGACCCCGAGTGGGTAAAATTAAGCTCCAGGCCGCCCTCACAGGTGACGATCACCTTGTCATCCCGGCCGGCTGGCGCCTGCTCGCCGGCCTCCGAAAGGGTCAGCCCGCCGCCCACATCCGGGTCCAGGTAGGTATAAACCGGCGCCTTGAAACGCAAGACCTCCATCCCGGATGAGCCGGAATGGCCCTCAAGGCCCGCCGGGCTGTAAACCTCCAGGTACGGATTAACGATCGACACCGGCTTCTTCGACTCAAGAATGAAGCGGGTCTTCTCCTGGGCCTGCGTTTCGTTTTTGAACAGCAGCTCCTCAAAATGAAAGGTCGTGCCTTCATTCGTTGTCCCGCGGCCATTGTAAAGAGTGACCGTAATCAGCCCGCTGCCCTTCACCAGGCCGCCTGTTCGTTGATAGACGGCGCTTTCGAACTCCAGCAGCAACCCCCTGGGCTGCTGGTCCTCTCTCTGCTCGGGCGCGGTCCCGTCTCCTTCATAGATTGGGATTTCGATGGCCCCATTTTTCAACTTGAGGCTGTCCAGTTCATCGATTCTGGCCCCATCTCTGAGGTCTCCCCTCGGCAGTTCGGCGCGCAAGGTGAAATTGCGGCGGCCCAGCTTGACGTTCCAGAAATCGAAATCGAGATAATTCTTCTCGTTCTCGCCTTCGCTGACGTTATGGCTGACCCTGAGCCCGCCGCGATCTGTGGCTGAGGCTCCGAACCAGTGCTTAAACTCCCCTGTGGCCACAATAAAAAGGCCCAGCATGGTCAAAAAGACTGCGCTGAAAAATGCCGCTGCTTTCACGAGAATTTCTCCAAAGCTGACTTCAATAGCCCCCGAGCCTCAAGAACCAGCTCCGCTACCTCGCGTACCGCCCCCTGGCCGCCAACTGCGCTGGTCACATAGGCCGCCTGTTTCCTGACCTCCGCATGAGCGTTTGCCACCGCTACCGGGAAGCCTGCCATGCGAAGACAGGGCAGATCATTAACATCATCTCCAATGTAGCAGACCTGCTCCGGATCCAGGCTCTGCCCCCGAATCAGGTCTTCAAGATGTCGTTTCTTCCGGCTGACCCCGGTCAGACAGAGCCTGATCCCGAGTCCGCGAGCTCGATGGTCTACGGCTGGACAACTGCGGGCCGACAAAAGCGCGACCTCGATACCTGCGTCCATCAGCAAACGGATACCCATTCCGTCAACCACCGAGAAGTTCTTATATTCTTCTCCGCGGTCGTTAATTCCGATAACTCCGTCCGTTAGGGTCCCGTCCACATCACAGACGACTAAATGAACGTTTTCTGCCGACATACCGTATTTCCGGCAAAGCCTACTGGCGTCTTCACTTCCGAGGCCGCAGCCAAAAAACGCGGCCCGGTGCATTCCTATAATCCACCGCAGGAATTGTAGGGACCTCGGCAGGATTGGCAAGGAAATAGGGCCCTAGGGAACCTTCGCCCCCTCCAGGAGATTGTCGAGAACGCCTGGGTCTGCCAGCGTGGTCGTGTCTCCAAGGTCATCTGTCTCGCCCTGGCCGATCTTCCGCAGAATGCGCCTCATGATCTTGCCGCTGCGAGTCTTCGGCAGGCCGGGAGCGAATTGGATCCTGTCAGGGGTCGCGATCGGGCCAATCTGCTCACGAACGTGACTCACCAGCTCCCCTTTAAGCTCTTCGCTCCCTTCGACGTCGCCTGTAAGGGTTACAAAAGCATAGATTCCCTGGCCCTTAATCTCATGCGGCATGCCGACGACCGCCGCCTCTGCAACCGTCGAGTGAGCCACCAGAGCGCTTTCTATCTCGGCAGTCCCCATGTTGTGGCCCGAGACGATGATGACATCATCGACCCGGCCGGTGATCCAGTAATAGCCGTCTTCATCTCTGCGACAGCCATCCCCGGTGAAATACTTGCCCGGGAACTGGGCAAAATAGGTGGCCTTGAAGCGTTCATGGTCACCATAAACCGTACGCATCATCGATGGCCATGGATGACGAATGCACAAGTTGCCGCTGGCCGCCCCTTCAAGCTCTTTTCCCTCATCATCGACCAGGACAGGTTGAACGCCGAAGAACGGCAGGGTGGCCGACCCCGGCTTCGCATCGATGGCTCCGGGCAGGGGAGTAATGAGAATGCCCCCTGTCTCCGTTTGCCACCAGGTGTCAACAATCGGGCAGCGTCCCTTGCCAACATTTTCGTGATACCAGCGCCAGGCCTCGGGGTTAATCGGCTCGCCAACCGTTCCAAGAAGACGAAGAGATGGCATCTTGTGGGAATCCGTCCAACCGGTGCCTTCCCGCATCAGAGCGCGAATGGCGGTGGGAGCGGTATAGAAAATATTTACGTCGTACTTTTCAACCACATCCCAGAAACGTCCATGATCGGGGTAATTCGGTACCCCCTCGAACATGAGAGTGGTCGCCCCATTGGCCAGCGGGCCGTAGACGATATAGCTATGCCCGGTGATCCACCCTATATCCGCAGTACACCAGTAGACGTCTCCCGGGTGGTAGTCAAATACGAGCTCGTGGGTGATCGACGTATAGAGCAGATAGCCTGCCGTGGTGTGGAGAACTCCCTTGGGCTGCCCGGTACTACCGGAAGTATAAAGTATGAACAAGGGGTCCTCGGCCTCCATGACCTCCGGCTCGCAGCTGTCGGCCTGGTCGGCAACAAGGTCGTGCCACCAGAGGTCCCTTCCCTCCGTCATATCGACCTCGCCCGAAGTGCGCCGCAGAACAACGCAATTGCGAACGCATTCAAGGCCTTCAACGGCTTCATCGGCGATGGCCTTCAGCGGAATCGTCTTGGGGCCGCGGAGACCTTCATTTGCGGTAACCACGATGCTGCACGATGAATCAAGGATCCTGGTCCGCAGCGAATCCGCGCTGAAGCCGCCGAAGACAACGCTGTGAACCGCTCCAATGCGGGCGCAGGCCAGCACCGAAACAGCAAGCTCGACAACCATTGGAAGATAGATGCACACTCGGTCGCCCTTCTGAACGCCAAGGGAGCGCAAACCTGAAGCGAATCGGCAAACCTCGGCATGGAGCTCCCTGTAGCTCAGGCTCTTTGAGTCGGAGGGGTCGTTGCCCTCCCAGATAATGGCTGTGTCATCTCCCCGGCCCGCTTCAATATGTCGATCCAGACAGTTAACAGACGCATTAAGCTGGCCGCCTTCAAACCACCGAACCGAAGGTTCTTCAAAGTCCGACTCACAGACCTTGTCCCAGGGCCGGATCCAATCGAGCCGTGCGGCTTTCTCGGCCCAGAAGGCCTCGGGATCTTCGATGCTCCGCTGGTACTCCTGGCTGTATTGCTCAAAGCTGCCTATGTGGGCCCCTTCACTGAATACCGATGGCGGCGAGTATCTGGCGTCCTGTCCTTCAGACATTTTCGTCTCTCCCGAGATTGTACATTTATTCGGCGGTCACAGAATATAACCCATTTTCCTTGCCGGATGGGAGAGCCGGAGGCTGGACGCGGCGTGGAATATGCTAAACTCCGAACGAGATGACAAGCTACGCCGCCAGCCTGAGCGCCTCTACGCCTGCCGCGGCCCAACAGGGCGCGACCGCAATCCTCGATGCCGGCCTCGACGGCATCGTTCTGAGATCTCCGGTACAGCATCCGGCCTGGAACGCCCTGCGGGAATGGCTACCTAAAGACTCGGTCAAGGCGATCGAACTCTTTCTGCCCTCGCCCCGTTCGCTACGGCCCGGAGAGCGCGCGCCCTTCTCCGCTGCGGCCGAAAACAAAACGGAACGTTCTGAGAACCTTGCCCAGGCCCGGAAAACCCTCGAGGCTGTTGACCAGCTGGGAATCCCCCTGATCCTCATCCCCATGACCAGCCTGAACATCGCCGGACTCGGGAGGAGCTACCTGGAACCGACCGCCTCGCCAGAACAGGAGCAGCTGAGCTTTCGAGCTGCAAGCGTTGAGCTGCGCGCTCGAATGGACTCGCTCCTGGTGCTACTTTCGTTCCTCCTGGAACAGGCGGAGCGCTATGCAACGACCATTTGTCTGACACCGGGCAATCGCCCCGGTGAGCTCCCAATGATGCCCGAAACCCTCGCCTGCCTGAAAGAATTCGAAGGCGCTCCAATGGGGCTCTGGATGGACACCCGGCGGCTGCCCGCAGAGCTCCTGGCGGTGCCCGCCATCGGCGGGTCAGCTACGGCAGCAGGTCCCGACCTGCTCAACCGCTTGCAGGGCGGCTCCCTTGCCGACGAGACTACGGAGGGGAAGGCCTGCAGCCCGGGGCAGGGCATTGTGCCCTGGGACCAGGTCGCCAGCTCTATAAGCAAGCTCCCGCTCTTAAGCCTGGAAGGCGACCTTGAAGAAGGGAGGCGGTTTTTAGCCGCGCTCGAGGAAGAAGAGGCCTCGCCCGGTGACCTGCTGGATGCCTGATGGGGCCGAGACGCCCTCCATCGTCAGGCCTGATCAGTCTCCATCGCCGCAAGAATTGCCCTGGCGCGCTCCCTGCGTGTTTCATCCTCCTCGGCATCGATGAAAAGACCGAAGAACTTCCGGCTTTTTTCGAGATGGCGTGAATGGAAGTGCGAATAGCCAAGATTGAAATAGGCGGTCGCCTCAATCTCATCTGCGGGATGTGTCGCAATATGGTGCTCCAAAACCGTAACGGCCTTTTCCACCTGTCCGTTAGCAACCAGGCTCTCTCCCAGTCTCTGCTCGAGACCCGAGTCCAGCCTGGTTGAGCTGGCCTCCTCCAGAAGGCGCGCATAGGTTTCATAGGCAGCAACGAAATCTTCGCCCTGAAGATAAGCGTCAATGACCTCCTCCGGCGATCCGGCGTCCTGCGGATCGGTCGCGCTGAGAGCGCCCTCTTCAACCACGAGGGCATAGTCCTGATCTGTCTCGACCTCCTCGCCATCCAGGGAGCCGGAAAGGCGGGTGTCCACATCGGCCGCACGAATCCGGGTGCTTGAAAAACGTTCCGTGCCTTCATTTCCCGACTCCGAGCCCGCAGATATCGGCTTCAAGAGAGCTCCAACGCCATCCTCCTTCCGCCTTTTTCCAGCAAGAAGAAACCAGCTGAGCCCAAGGGCGGCGACCCCAAGGGGAAGCCCAACCACCCACTCCCAATTCTGCCTTATCCAGCCGGCCAGGCCCGGAGCCTGCGCGGCTTCCGGAGCTTTTCGCTGCGGAGCCGCGCCATCTACCGCGGGCTTCGCCCCGGGCTTTTCGGGGCTGGTTGCGGGCTTGGCCGCTCTCTCCTTGAACTTATTGAGCGAGCTCCTGCCAAGGGGGTTTTTCGCTGCCGGCTTGGCCCCGTCCACCTGGGCTTCGGCATCGCCGCTCAGCGATGGCATCAGGGCGGCCGTGATCAGCACAAGAGAAACTATGTGGCAGGATCGCTTGATCAGCATCGGTAAATACTCGCCAATGAAAGATGATAAAAAACAGACCTGACGCGACGATGGCCATCCAGGCCGCGCCACCAGGGGCAGCCTTCCGATTCTACCAGATGAGACAAACTCAACCCGGATGGATTTCCCGAAGCCGACAAAAACCGCGCAGGCAAGCCCCGATGCTGACGAAAAGAAGTCTGCAATCAAGCATGTGTACAGTGGACAACCCTCAAACGAACGTTAGGATACCTCTTCGTGTCAGGCTGGGGCTGCGTAGCAGGCGCTGCCTGGATTTCCGTTTTTCGGTTTTATTTGGAGAAGGCTTGCTTATGTGGTTTGACGAGAATGAGGGCCAGGCCCCGGAGACTAACGACGAGAACACTGCCGACGACGGCGAAGAAGCCGCTGAGGCTCCTGCCGACGACGCCGGTGGCGGTGACGACGCTGGTGGCGGTGACGACGCTGGTGGCGGCGACGATGCTGGTGGCGGCGACGATGCTGGTAGCTGCGACGACGCCGGTGGCGGTGACGACGCTGGTGGCTGCGACGACGCCGGTGGCGGCGACGACGCCGGTGGCGGCGACGACGCTGGTGGCGGTGACGATGCCGGTGGCGGCGACGATGCCGGTGGCGGCGACGA
>Ga0066842_10000424_pt1 | contig 10782 bp, 16 predicted proteins | sample ETNtaG_19_FD_67289 | JGI IMG/M metagenome (GOLD analysis project Ga0066842, IMG submission 67289) | Marine microbial and viral communities from oxygen minimum zone, Eastern Pacific Ocean - ETNP201302PF86A | ecosystem: Environmental > Aquatic > Marine > Oceanic | place: Pacific Ocean: Eastern...
AAATAACTCTAAAGGATCACTTCTAAAATACATATCACAGTCCATAAACACTGCCCAACCTTCTAATCTATGTAAAAATGGTGTTAAAAATCTTGAAAACGAAAAGTCAGTAGCAAATGGTTTGCCATCTGATTGATCTCTGTGTTGTATATCTTTTTTTGGATCTACAGGACTTGGTAGTGCTGAACTGCCTAATTGCCATGCTCGTCTATATAATCCTATTCGTCTTAATAAATCTTGCTTGATCGGGTATACGTTTATTGGACCCGATGCGTGTTTTTGTGCTGTATATTTTAGTACTTCATAAGGTTCGTCTTCTCTTAGATCGTATCCTACGTATATTGTTGGTATGTTTGTTGTCATTTTTATCTCCTTAATTTAAATTTTAATCATCTACTCTTTTGATTCTTTGAAGTATTGTTCTCATTTTATCATCTCTAGGACCTTCTGGCTCATCCCTAGGACTTGCTCCTGCCTTATTAACTGCCTTAAAGAAATTGTCTACAGCTCTTCGTTTGTCTTCACATATATTATAATTATCATCTGTTTTCTTAATTTCTAATTGTGAATTAATATTAATTCTAATACCTTCTCCCACAAATGGATAAACTACGTGAGGAGTTAGACCTGGAAATACTATACCTGTTCCTGGTACTGGTCTAACGTGCAATACTAGTGAATCCTGCATCATCAAATCTAAACCACCAGACAACGGACAATCTTTTTCAACCGGTCCTTGGTATATTCCAATAGGAGTCATTAAGTATGAAGTACAAGTTAATGTTTCTCTATGTGAATGAACTGGTAGATAATCTCCATGGGTTTGCCAATTAATCCAAGCAGTTGTTTTTTTCATTTCTTTTTGAACTGCTTTTGGATAAAAATGTTCACGATATCTTTTCCCAATATGTTCTAAAAAGTCAGAACGTTCCTTCCATTCAATCATATTAATGTCACCTACATCTACATTTCTTCTTTGTCCAGCTGTAGTATAATAAGGTTTTACTATTTCTGTTTTACCTGAAAGTCTATAATCAATACATTGTTTTAATAAATGAATTGTCCACTCTTTTGTATAATTAACTTTACAAAAAGGAGTACCATTGATCGGCTCCACCATAATATCTTTTACATCAACATCATCAGTATATTCTTTTGATATTTTATCATAAAAATCTTGAAAGTTTTTGTCTTGTTTAATATCAAACATTATACCTTCCATTCCTGACATTGAATTGTTGCTCCAAGACTCCATCGTTCTCCTTCTACTTTAAAAGGATAAGCACAATGTTGAAGTGTTGATGTCATAATAATCATTGTTCCTGGATCTGGTTTAATAATTTTAACATCATCCCATTTCCCTCCAGGAAATAATTCTAAACTACCTCTTTTACTTTCAATAAGAGTTGGCTTACCTTCTTCCCAACCCATATCTTCTGCACTACAAATTTCTTTAGATGCTTTTAAAAATATAATAACGTGTAAATGAGCTTCAGGAGAATAATGAGTATGAATTGGTTGAAACTCATTAGGTGACTGAATTGTTAACCATAAACTTTTTAGTTTAACTGCTGTACGCGGAAGATTCTGTTCCTCCAAAAATGTTAAACATTTATCTAGTATAAAATCTGTATGTTCTGTTTTCTTCCATTTCCAACACCATACCCTGTTTGTGTCCATTTCTTTTTTAATCTTTATTGAATCGTTCGGGTGTCCAAATTGTCTTATTAGTCTTGCTTCTTTTAAAAGCATTTCTGTTTCGGTATCAGCTAGTTTATAAACTTTATATGGAAATTTATTCATCTTCTTCTCTTTCTTTTCTTAATTTGTCGTTTTAAGGGACGACTTCTAATTAATTCGTATCTCACCTTTTGTTTTTCATAGCAATCATCACAAACTGTGCCACAAGAATATCCTAAATAATCTTTTAATTCCCACCTTTCAACATCTTCTCTTCCATCATTTTTACATTCTGAATTTGTACATTTTAAACCAGCTGAAAATATTGCCATTTAAATCTCTATTTTTATGTCTTTTTGCTCATTTTTATTTTGACGCTTCAAAGGACGAGTATGCATACCACACTCACCACCACACTTACTTGAACCAACCCACCGACCACTTCGTTCATTGCCAGTTGATATAGCAGTACAAGGGGCACAACCTAATGACCTATAGCCTTCTCTATATAGTTCATTAACTTTTACATTGTTCATTGCTAGATATTGCCAAACTTCTCTTTCTTCCCATATCAAAATAGGGTTCAGTTTAATCAGACCTTTATCTCTTGATTCAATTTCTCTATAATCTGTTCGAGTCCTGCCTTCAGTACAACGAAGTCCGGTAACCCAACATCTAGCATTAAAATACTCTAATGCATTCCTAGTAGGTTCAACCTTAAATATCTCACAACACTTGTCGGGGTCAGTTTCGTAGAGATTGGTTTCAGTTTTGTTATCACTTTCAAAGACTTTACTTTCTGGATACCGCTCCACAAATCCCCTCATATATTGTTTTGTTTCTTTAGGTTTAAACGGTGTAGTTACAATAAACCCCTTAATGTTGGGAGATACTTGTTTTGCTAAATCCCAAATAACACAAGAGTCTTTACCCAAACTATTAGCAACAACTAAATTGTCTCCATATTCCTCATATGCTTCATCTATTAAATTTAAAGAGCGGTCTATTTTTTGCTTTAATGTTAGACCATTAACTAGCTCAAATACTTCTTCACTCGTAGTTGTAATTTCTTTCATAATTGTAAAAATCTTTCTAATCTTCCTCTCTCGCTTTTCTTGAATAGTCTTCTAAGGCTTGTTCTTCTTCTTTCATTCTTCGTTCAAATTCTGCAAACTTATATTCATCAGTTTGTTCACAAAGTTTAGTCTCCCACTTATATATTATATTTGTTAAGTCTTGAAAGTGTGGATTGGATTGTGCTACCAAGTCATTCCTAACTTTTCTTATATCTTCTAATATTTGTTTTACAAAATAATATGACTCACTCATAATCTTCCCATCCTTCACATTTAATTAATGCTTTCATACACCATATCTGTCCAGGACCTTTGAAAGGATATATTGTATGATATACATTAGAACGCATAATAATTGCTGTTCCTGGTTTTGGTGGAATATATTGTTGACGTTCTGGTAGTACCAAATCTAATCCTCCTGTTTTATTAACATTATTAACACCAGCCTCTTCGATCTCAATATGTTCTGGAAACTTTAGAAATACTATTATAAACAAATGATTTCCTTTGTCAACGTAATTCATTACCGGCTTATATTCACTTTCTCCTTGAGTATACAACCAAATGTCTAAAAACTTATTAGATTTTGCTGGCTTTAATAATATTTCTTCTTGAAAATGTTTAACTTTATCAAGTAACCATTCATCGTGTGTATGTCCACCCCATCTCATTTCTGGAGTTAAAATTATGTTAGCAACGTTTTCCATAATTTCAACTTCTTCTAACATCTTTTGATGTACTGGTGGTTCTACGTCATATAACTGAAATTTTTTCATTTAGCAATTTCCAAATTATAATTTAAAGTTTTTCTAATACCCTCTCCTTTAAAAGGATATACGTTATGTGAAGTCTGTGAAAGGAATAATAATCCTTGTCCTTCTACGGGTCTAATGTGTAAGTTTTTCTTCTCTCTAGGAAATGTTAAATCAACACCCCCGTCTTTAATATTTGGATCAGCAAGTTGTTTAGGAACATTTATATAAGTTATTCCACTTAAGAATCCACCGTGTTCATGCACAGGAACATAATGATTTTGTTTTTGGATATTAACCCAAGACGATATAATATTCATTTGGTCGGGTTCATTAAAGTTTAATGCTTCATGCCATAGCTTACCAACTTTACCTATCCAATCTCCTTGACCTTCTATTTTAAAATATTTTACTCCACCGTGTTCAACAAAACCCGATAGAGAAACATTATATTCTTTGTCTGATTCTAAGGTTTTAAAATACTGCAACCATTCATTATTATATTCAATTTGTACAACCTTAAGTTCAGGCCATACATTTATGATCTTAATATCATTCAGATTTGGTCTTGTCACTCGAAGCACTCCATTTGTCAAACATTTTACTTAATACAGATCCTTTTGATTCGTTTGGATCTGTTTCAATATTATCTTTCATTTGATAACCAAGTCCGTGTGGACTCATCTTGTGTATTTTTGGATCAAATGTTGAATTATATTTCATATGCTTTTGATTTTTCTTGTGCTGTCTTTTTTTAGAAAACAGGCCACCAAGTCCTTCCTTCCTTTTTTTTCCGAACCATTTTCGGAACTTCTTTTTGTTTTTTTGAAACATTCTTTTTCTTCCTTATCTTGTACGTTTCGTTGTTACAAAAAGGCCATATAGTTTTAATGATTTTTGTTTCGAGGGTTTTAATTTGATGTGGTTCTAAATGATTTAGATTCCACAATAAGACTGGCAAGTTCATTGGATCAAACTTTAATCTACATTTAAAGTCTAGATTAATTGGTTTAACTTTTCCGCTTGGTGTCTTTTTATAATGGATAGGAATAATCGGACTTCCTTCCAACAAATACTTACTGACACCTTCTCGCCATCCTTCCGGAAATTGTTTGTAAGGTTCTTTTTTAATCTGTCTGTTGTCACCCTTACCACAATATAGTCCTCTAAGATTCACGTTTAATTTTAGTACGTGTGTGTCCATTCTCTTAAAAGATATTTGAGCACCTGGACTTTTTGCCAGACCCAAATAAAAATTTTTTTCCGGCCAAATATAATATAATCCTCTATGTGTACCTTCTAGTCCTTTATAAACGTTCTTAACAGTACTAGTTTTTGGTACCAAGTAATCATGGCCTTCTTCTATAAAAATCCTTTTAATCTGTGTTAGTCTTTCGTTGGTATCCATAAATTCTACCTGTTAGACGCTCACAGTTGCCCGTATATTAGCAATATTCTTCATATGTACATAGTAGCATATGAGTACCAATTTGTCAACTAAATGTACGTTTTTAGGCAATTTTTATTATGTTAGTATTTAACATTTGTAAATATACATTAGTGAGAACCGACGCCGTGCGACTATAAGGACAACCAAAAGTTGTACCAAAATATTAATCAGATAACTTGACTTTTAACAAAAAATCAAATAAATTACTATAACATGGCAAAAATAGAATACGATCCAGGTAACACAAACTTTCCAGAAGGCACTAAAGATATGACAGTCGATATCACCGACTTCATTGGCTAGAGTTTTAAATGAATAAATTATATGTTTTCGGAGATAGCTTCTCCGTCATTCCGCCTGGCAAAGACATCACCGTTTATTTTTCCACAGCCGCAAAAAATAAAGACCTTAAGGAACAATTTGATAAAATGCCTGAGGATACTTTTAAAACTTGGACAAAACAAGTAGCTGACAATTTAAATTTAGAATTAGTAAATTATTCTGTTACTGGTGGCAGTCAAGAGTTTAGTTGTGCAAATTTACATAGGATAGCCAAAGACATTACTAAAGATGATCAAGTTGTTATGCTTTTAACACACCCAGCAAGGTTTTGGTTCTTTGATGACAAACCAGCAGTAACAAACGCAAATATATCTAACATAGATGAAACTGTACCTAAAAATCATTTAGAAGCAATCCGTTATTACATTACATATATTCAAAGACCTCCTCTAGACTTACAACTTCAAAGTCAAAGACTAGGATGGATGTCAAGTGTTGCTAAAGCATATAATTGGAAACCTATTCAAGTTATATTTGGTTTCCCACCAGTAATAAAATCTGCAAACCCAGGAGATGTATTTCCTTATGAACATTTTTGTAAATGGAATGATTACGAAAATATAAGATGTAGTGAAGGAAATTTGCTTATGGATGTGGAGCAACGTGAACTAGAAGAAAGTGTAGATGAATTTAAAATATGGCAAGGATATGATACCAGATATAATCATATGCTTAAATCTAACCACAAAGTTCTAGCTGACTTACTAATAGAAGCAATTAAAAATGAAACAAACGTTAATATAACTTCTGGTAAATGGTTACAAAGAATTATTACTTGGGATTCTTTTGATGATGAAGAATTCTGTAAAAAAGAATTCAATCCTTTTTTCTTAGCAATTCGTAAAAAGTTCTTTACTAAAAAGTTTGAAGTAGTAAAAAAGCCGTGGGCTGAACGAATTGGTTTACAAGATATTTTAAATAAAAGACGTAAAAAAGATTAGTGATCTAATCCTTTTTAAGGAAGTTCTTTAAAGAGACTAATTTACCTTTTGTCGATGATAAATTTTCTAATTGCTTTTCAACAGTTCCAACATAATCAATATGATCTGCAACTTGAGTTGATGGACTATTCAAGTAAATGTCCAAATTAACTTCTATAGCCTTTACTTCAGCTTCTAACTTTTCTATCAATGCATTTGTAATCTGTGTCATAATATGCTACTATTTATAGTACAACATTACTTGCTCCGTCACCTACTGGGCCTCTAATAAAAGAATTAAAAGCCAATGACCATCGTATTTGTCCGTCTGTCCTATTAGGACTAACACTATGTAATAAATGGCTTGGAAACATAACTAATTCCCATTTCTTAGGTTGAAATGACCATCCATTAGCATTATAAACATTTAAACCAGCTTCATCTGTAAAATCTGGTAGTACTGTATCCGTAAAAATATTCTTCCAGGACCTATCTTTATGAAAAGTAATGTTGCCAGTATCATTTACATCTGAAAGGTATACTACTCCACTTATTAATGAATTGGCGTGTGCGTGTTCTCCACTCCAGTCATTCTTTTCATATTTGTTCATCCAACTAGTTTCTACAACAAATTTATGTTTTTTATCTACACCTAATAAATTATGCATAAAACTTTCTAATTTAAAATTAACTTGGTCTCGTATTGGTTTAACAATTGGATCATCAAAAACATGAACGTTAACAGAATTTTGTGCATTAGAATATAAATGTGGTTTATATTCTAAATTTTTAAGATAATTTATAACTTCTTCATCTACAGGATTTATAGAAGTCTTACACAAAGGAATTGCAAATAAAGGCGTTACTTCATCTTGAATAATATGTTTGTTTTCCATTTTATATTGTCAGTTGAGCTCCTTCGTTTCCGAACTTGCCTTTAGTCCATACACCGAACGCAAGTGTTCTTCTAATTTCTTCAGTTGGATTTTGACTTACTCCGTGACTTATAAAACTAGGAAAAAAAACTAATTCCCATTTCTTAGGAGCAATTGCCCACCCTTCTGTATTAAAAACATTTAAGTTAGCTTCTGGCCTATAATCAAAACGTAATGTATCCCCAGGCCAAAGATTATACCAAGTCTTGTCCTTCATAAAATTAGTTGAACCTGTTTTCTCTACATCTGTTAAAAATAATAATCCTTGCCATAAAGAATTTGTATGCCAATGTTGATTACTATAATCTCCCTTTTCATATTTGTTTGTCCAACTAGTGTTAATATAAAAAGTATGTTTACTATCAAGTCCTAAAAAATCATAGAAGAAACTTTGTAATTTAAATTCAAGAGCTTCTTTAAGGTCTTTACATATTGGGTCATTTAATACAAAAACATTATAAGAATTTTGAGCCATCCCTTCTGTTTTAGGACGTGTATCTTGATTTATTAAAAAATCCATAACGTCATCACCAACAGGATCTATACTAGTCCTAATTAATGGTATAGGCCATAGTCCTGTAACATTTTGATTTGTTATTTTTTCTGTATTCATTATTTAAAATTAGGTCCTGTTGACCAACCCGAGATTGCAATTCTTTCACCCGAAGTTACTGGCTCAACTCCGTGAAGTAAGTATGGTGGAAATATAATTACTGATCCTTTCTTAAGATCAATATATGTTTTTTCTACTCCATCATATTGTATATAAAATTTTCCTCCCTCAAAGTTATCTGTATCAGATAATAAAGTTACTATTGTTAACTTACGGCACAATCCATTATCAAAATACATAGTATCTTGATGTGTTTCATAACCTGATTCATTACCATCATAATGTAATAATTCAAACTGGGAAGGTCCTGTTAATTCATAATGCCAAATATTATCGTTTGTTTTGACTGTTAAACCATACAGAGATAAACAAATTGGATCAAATTCATCTAAATGTATTGTCTTAACTTTTCTTGCTAAATTTTCATCATCGAAGACTTCTCCTTCTACTTTAACATCTTCTTTTCTTCTTTCTAAAGTTAAGTCTATTAATTTTGTAGGAATAGTTCCTTCAGGATAAACCCAATAAATGTTTTCTTTTCTAGGCTCAGGTACTTTATCGTATAAGTTCATTAAAATAAATTATCCTTTTCTGCAAGGTAGTTGTATGTTATAGCTATTCTAGTATCGTGTTTTTGTGGAGCAGAACTTGAATGATAATATTTCCCGTCAAAGTTAAACCAAACGTTACCAGTTGGCGTACATTTTTCTTTAATTGTGTAATTGTCTGAATCAGTTGTTTCATTGTAGATTATTGTGTCTCCATCGCTATGTGTAGGATAATATATACCAACAGTATGTGGCTGTGGACACGCTTCAGGATTATCTCTATGAGCTGGATGTATAATCTCTTCAGGTACTCTTGTAAACATTCCTACTCTAATTCTATATAAATCTTTTAATATTAAATTTTGTCTGTCTAATGCTTGTAATAAAATAGGAAGTGTTATATCAAATAAGTTTGAAACAGAACCTTTATCTTTACTGTATATCAAATGAGCAAAGCCTTCAGCATATGGTTTTTTAGGATCATTAAAATTTGCAACTGGTTCGGCACTAGAACTACGGAACCAAGGAGTTTCGTTTCCGTCTAACTTCATCTTAATAAAATTCCATTGATTTAATCCTAATAAATTACTGTGTATCATTTTTCTTCTCCTTTTTCTTTTTTGCTTCTAATTTTCTTTTTCTAATAAATTCTCTATTTTGTTTGACTACATCTATTAATACTCCCAAAGACTTTGGATCTGTAGTTTTTAATATGCCTGAACCCAAATTAAACACGTAAGGATGTTTTTCAAACTGTCTAATATAATATAATGCTTTTCTTATAATGTCAATCTTTGCTACCGATGGATCTTTAGTTAATATTTCTGGATCCATTCCTCCTTGAATTGCATATTGAGGTATATGTTTTACTGCCCATTTTGGATCCACTTCAGGACTAATACTAACACAATCTATACCTGTCCAATGACAAAACTCTTTTACATCTTTACCAATACCTTTTGGAAAACCAATTATAGGAACGTTAGGATGTAATTTTTTAAACTCTTCTACTATTTTAGCAATTGGATTATAACACCAATCAATAATAAAATTTTCTCCTAATTCTCCCGCCCAACTATCAAACAGTTGTACAACATCGCAACCTGCCTTAACTTGTTCTGATAAGTGCATAATAATTAATTTTATTAATTTATCTAATCTAAAAATAGCATCAAATTGATCAATGTCTGATGGTTTAATTGTATAGGTTATATCATATTTGGGATTAGGATTATTTTTAGGCCCTGACATCATATATCTTAATATGGTCCATGGTGCTCCAGCAAAACCTATTAATGATTTTTGTGAATCTAATTTCATTCTAACTTTTTCAATTGCTTGATAAACTGGTTTAAGTTTTTCTTTTATTACATCTATATCTGTATTCCAAATTTGAGGATCTAGTTCTCCTAGTTCAGGTCCTGGATCAAATGTTAAAGGTTGCCCCATAGCCCAAGGTATAACCAGTATGTCTGAAAAAATTATCGCGGCATCAAGATCTGGAAATCTTTCCACAGGTTGGAGAGTAATAGTTTTGGCAATCTCAGGAGTGAGAGCCATATGCATGAACCCTTTACTATTATTCTTTACTTCCATATATTCTGGCAAGTATCGTCCAGCTTGACGCATAAACCACATAGGAAATAATCCTACCTCGTGGCCCATTATAGTTTTTTGAAGTTTGTTCATCGGTTTAAAGTAATTAGTCTTATTAAATAGGTATATAATTAGAGTATGAAACGTAAAAAATTTAGAATCATTAGCAAAAAGAGGACAACTGCGTTTAAAGAGTTGGCTGATGGTTTTTGGTGTATTGCGATAAAAAGGAGAGACTTTCACTATTTCAAACATTGGTACCAAGAATGGTGGAAACCTTTATATTGGGACTAGGAATACAACCTTAGATTCTATTGACAAAAATCCTAAGATGTAATAAACTAATAGTGCTTAAAGAAGTAATAGTCGGGTGTGTAATCATTCGATAGCACATCAGGATCTCCAATCCTGAGATACGGCAAGTCCGAGCCTGCCTATGAAAATCTGAGCAACCGTGAGAGTGGTGGAAATGTGATTAGACACACCGGTTATAATTGATATAATCGGCACCCGTAGCCGGGTTTTATGAGTAAAATCTCATCTCTCACATCCGGGGGTGCGAGACGTGGCACCCCCCTTTAAAAAAGAAGGAGACGCCATATGGCTAAGAAAAGAAAAAAAGCTAAAGCTAAAAAGAAAGTTAAAAAAGCTAAAGCTAAAGCAAGAAAAGTAAAAAGAAAAGTTAGAAGAAAAAGTCGAAGATAATTTATAAGGGGTACGAGACGTGGTACCCCTTACCACCAAAGTATGAAGAAAAAGAAAAAATACAACCATAAAAAATTAATTGAAATTATAAAAGATAGTCACGAAGAATTACCAAGAAGAGATTGGCAAGACATCGCAGACTGTATTCATTCCGACCAAGTTGAC